>Ga0137403_10000006_pt2 | contig 102265 bp, 85 predicted proteins | sample CZOMad2_1_16fung_FD_122057 | JGI IMG/M metagenome (GOLD analysis project Ga0137403, IMG submission 122057) | Vadose zone soil fungal communities from Angelo Coast Range Reserve, California, USA - CZOMad2_1_16fungal (Hybrid Assembly) | ecosystem: Environmental > Terrestrial > Soil > Vadose zone...
ATTCCGAGCTCGAGAACAAAAATATCGATCTTGTGGTGGGCGCGAAGAATGGCCGGGAGCCGGCGCAATCCGCCCGTGGTGGTATCGCCGCTGGAACCGGCGTTCACGATTTCGAATTCGTAACCGGCGGTGCGCATTTTCTCCGCGACCAGCGCCGGCCACGCCTGTTTGCGGGAAAGGCCGAAGCCAGCGGTGAGGCTGTCTCCGAGCGCAACGATCGTGATCACGTTGGAAGGATCGCGTTTCGCGGCTTGCGCGGTTTGGAACGCCGCGAGCCCGAGGACCGCGACGAGCGGGCCGATGAGTGAAGCGAACTTCATGAAAACTCTTGGACGGTCCCGCGCCGTTTCCGTTCAAAAGCAGGCCGAGCTCGCAGTTGCGTTCAGTATTCGTTGAATTCGCCACGCTCCAACCCTCGCTTCCGCGTGAAAAACTGCATAATTCACAGACGGATCCGGGCTGGGACAGCTTCTGGGACAAAGGCGTTCCCAAGTGCAACTTGGGAACGAAGAATCGTACGGGTTGCGGTTAGCGTACCTTCTTCACACGACGTGGTTCGCTCGCCGTGAGGCGCTCGCCGTTGCGGAAGAGGGCGACGTCGGTCACGCGGGCGTACTCCGCGTAATCGACGTACAACAGGTTGATCATCTGCCCGTACCGATTGCGGGGGGGCGTCTTCAGGATGTACTCGCCGAGGCGGCGGTTCGCCAGCTGCGCCGCGAACCAGACACCGGTGGCCGGCGTCAGCGTCCAGGAAAGGAGAAACAGGTCGCATGGCAGGCTCGGGGCATTCTGCATCTTCCCGGTGTATTTCTCGAATTGATCGAACTGGTGGTTCTTCATTTTTTCGAAGATCTCCCTGTCGGACCATCGGTCAAAAACTCGCAGATCGCCTTCGGCGGCGGCGAGAGCGGTCGAAGTCCAATCGCGGTAGACCCAGAAGCCGGGTTCCTTCACGTTGATGGCGTATTTGCGATCGACGACGACCAGGATCGCCGGCCCTTTTGGGACGACGTATTCATTGAGCGTCATGTCGGCGAGGCGCTTGTGGGACGGCTTCGATTTCACCAGCCAGTCGCCAAGCCTCGCCAAGATCCGGTCGACGAGAATCCGGTACGCCGTGTCGCTGAAATCCATGTGTGAGAACTTCAGGATGATCAGCTCTTTGTGCTTTTCCATCGCAAAGCGGTAGACGTCATCGAGCACCTCCGAGAGATAGGGACCGGGGATAAAGTTGTGATAGATCACGAACTGCCGCGATCGTGATATCCATTTCGGCCGCAGGTCGAAATAGCGCACGCCGGCGGTCAACTGGCCGTAGAGGGACAGTTGCTGCGTTTTTCCGAGCGCGGCGATTCCGGGAAGGTACATGCCGGAGTCGTGTGAGGCCGGGAGGACGAGGTCGCCGAGCTTCGTATTGCCGAGGGTGGAGAGCCGGTCCTCCATCCATGAAGCGCGGTTCGTGAAGAGCGACGTGGAGAACCACAGCCTCGCCAGAATGTCCCCTTCATGGACCTCGACAGACATCTTCGTGGACGATGCCGCGACGGAGGAGCGCTCGCCGTCATCGTACTTGAGCGGGTCGCCGGACCACTCGATCCGCTCGCCTTTGACGGCGCCCGTCCATCGGCAGAGGTTCGTTCTGGCGTGCTCGTAGGTGATGATCACGGTACCGTCGTCCGTGAGCGCCACCGAGGGATCGCGGCCGCTGGTGATCCGGAGATTCTGGCCCCAGACGATTTTCGTTCCGACGATGTGTCCGACGCGGTACGCGATCGCCGTCCGGCTCGACTCGTGCACCTCGACGACGACGCCGGCGTTATTCATGGCGACGCCCGGTGAGCGGCCACCTCCGATCTTCGTCCCGCCCTCCCATATCACCTCGTTCCCCTGCACGCGTCCAAGCTTGTACCAAAGGTCGTCGTAGTATTGCGCTTCGTGCACCTCGACCACGACGCCGCTGTCGTTCAGCGCGACGGAGGGCCTGATCCCCGTGTCGTACCTGAGCGTGCGCTGCGGCTGGCCCCAGTCGACCCGGTCGGAGATCAGCCTGCCCACGGTGTAGTAGAGCGTGCGGCCGGTCGCCTCGTTCTTGTGGACCTCCACGACGACGTTGTGGTTGTTCACCGCGACGTGCGGTGTCATGCCGGTGCCGTACCGGATGCTCTGTTTCCAGATGATCGTCGCTTCGTTCAGGTCGCCGACGCGGTGGTAGAGCGGGTAGGTTTTCTCGGCGCGGTGCACCTCGACCACCCTGCCGAGCCGGGTGATGGCGACCGCCGGCGTCTCGCCGTGGTCGTACTGGAGCCCGAGCCCGTGGAAGACCGGATTGACGTTCGCGTGAATGCTCATACTCGAAGGAGGGTGTGGGGTCGGTTGTTCGGGCAAAAGGGAAACATGCCTGACTGGTCTATCAAAAGGCTTCGCCTAACACAATCATAGATGATGGATTGGGCCCCGCCTTGGGATGAGAGCGACGAGCGCTGGATTAACCCGGTCTGGGCGAATTAGGCGCGGCGAACCTTTTTCGCAAGATCGGCTCGAGGACGCGCCAGACATTCTCGTCCAGAACGCGCTTGGCCGGCGGCGTTGGGATGAACCAGGTCCGGCTGGTTCAGCTCGGGATCGCCGCCGACTCCTTGCAGCAGATAGGGGATGAGCGCCGCGTGATTCTTCTCCGCGAGCGCGCCAAACATTTCGCCGAACGTGCGGACGTAACCGTCGCTCGCAGCCAGCGGAAGCTGCATCCCGGCGGCGATGATCGAGACACCGGGATGGCGCGCGCGTGTCCGATAGATGATCGTCTGGAGATTCGACCGGATTTGTTCGATCGGCACGCCGCGAAAGGCGTCATTGATTCCGAGCTCGAGAACAAAAATATCGATCTTGTGGTGGGCGCGAAGAATGGCCGGGAGCCGGCGCAATCCGCCCGTGGTGGTATCGCCGCTGGAACCGGCGTTCACGATTTCGAATTCGTAACCGGCGGTGCGCATTTTCTCCGCGACCAGCGCCGGCCACGCCTGTTTGCGGGAAAGGCCGAAGCCAGCGGTGAGGCTGTCTCCGAGCGCAACGATCGTGATCACGTTCGAAGGTTCGCGTTTCGCCGGCTGCGCGGATTGCACCAACGAAAGCGCCACCAGCACAACGACGATCAACTGACTTCTCAATTGCTTCGCCCCATGAGCCATTTTAGTTTCCGGCCCTCACCCGTTTGCTGAAAATTTGCTCAGCAATCGAGAATCGAAAATCACAATTCGAAATTTATTTATGGCTACCTACGGTATCAACGGCTTCGGCAGAATCGGTCGCAACGTCCTTCGCGCAATGGACCAGGGCGATGTCAAACGCATCGCGGCCATCAACGATCTGACCGACACGCACACGCTCGCGCATCTTCTGAAATGGGACTCGGTCCACGGCAAGTTCGACGGCGAGATCAGCTTCGATCCGGCAAACATCATCGTTCGCGGCCATAAGATTAAGATCCTGAAGGAACGCGATCCCGGGAACCTGCCGTGGAAAGATCTCGGCGTGGATGTTGTTTTGGAATCGACCGGCTTTTTTACCAGCCGCGACAAAGCCGAGCTGCATATCACCAAGGGCGGCGCGAAACGTGTCCTCATCAGTGCGCCGGCGAAAAATCCCGATCTGACGCTTTGCCTTGGCATCAACGACGAGCTTTACGACGGGAGCAAGCATTTCATCGTTTCAAACGCGAGCTGCACGACCAATTGCCTCGCCTCGATGGCGAAGGTGCTCCACGACAATTTCGGGATCGTGAACGGATTCATGAGCACGATCCACAGTTACACGAACGACCAGCGCATCCTCGATCTGCCGCACGAAGATTTGCGACGGGCGCGCGCCGGTGCCGTGAGCATCATCCCATCGAGCACCGGCGCGGCGAAAGCGATCGGCGAAGTGATTCCGGCGTTGAACGGGAAGCTGAATGGCGGCGCCTTCCGTGTCCCCACGCCTGATGGTTCGGTGACCGATTTCACCGCGATCGTTGAGAAGGACGCGACCGTGGAATCGATCAACAACGCGTTCAAGGACGCCGCCGCGAGCAAGCGTTACAAAGGCATTCTCGAATACACCGACGAGCCCCTGGTCTCGATCGATATCGTCGGTAACCCGCACTCGTGCATCTTCGACAGCAAACTGACGATGACTCACGGCGGAAGATTCGTGAAGATCGTCGGCTGGTACGACAACGAATGGGGCTACAGCAATCGCTGCGTTGGTATGCTGGCGATGCTGGGAAAGTAAATCTGTTTCGTGATCGTGCTCGTGCTCCTGCTCGTGATCGATCCCCTTAGAATATGAAAATTTATTTTGACCACGAAAAACTCGACGTTTATCGCGAATCCATCGCCTTCTGCGCTTGGACCGGCGATTTGTTGAATTCAATTTCCGCCAAAGCTGCGGCCAAAGATCAGCTCGACCGCGCCTCGACGAGCATCCCGCTCAACATCGCGGAAGGGAACGGCAAGTTTTCTGTGAAAGATCGGGCGCGATTTCTCGAGATCGCCCGTGGATCCGCGCTTGAATGTGCGGCCGCTCTCGATGTCTTGGTCGCGAGAAAGCTTGTAGCGCCGGAGCACATCGAGAACGCAAAGGAAAATCTTGTCCGCATTGTGCAAATGCTCATGGGGATGCTGCGACGGTTCTCAGGTTTTCTTAAGGAGGAAGGCGATGGATACGGAATCGAGCACGAGCAGGAGCACGAGCACGATTACGAGCACGAGCACGATTACGAAAGAGGCGAGCATGAATAAGCTCACGCTTCGCGATTTCGACGTGCGCGGGCAGCGGGTGCTTGTGCGGGTGGACTTCAACGTGCCAACGGAGGAACGCGACGGAAAGATCGCGATCACGGACGACACCCGGATTCGCGAGAGTCTTCCAACAGTTAATTACCTTCGCGAACAAGGCGCGAAAACGATCCTGATGGCGCACTTCGGCCGGCCGAAAGGGAAACCGGTCGAGAAATATTCGTTGCGGCCGGTCGCCGATTATCTCCACACCCTGATCGAGCTTCCGGTTGCGTTCAGCCACGACACGATTGGCGAGATTCCGGAAGCAATCATCCGCGACATGAAGGAAGGCGACGTGACGTTGCTCGAGAATGTGCGTTTTCACCCCGGCGAGGAAAACAACGATCCGGCGTTCGCGGAAGCTCTCGCAAAGCTGGGCGATGTCTACGTGAACGACGCGTTCGGTGCCGCGCATCGCGCGCACGCCAGCACGACTGGCATTACGAAGTTCGTGAAGGAATCCGCGATGGGTTTCCTGATGGAAAAGGAAATTCAGTATTTGTCCCACGAGCTGGCGGATCCGGCGAAGCCGTTCCTGGTCATCCTTGGCGGATCGAAAGTGTCGGACAAGATCGGCGTCATCAAGGCGCTGATGGAAAAGGCGGAGACGATTTTGATCGGCGGCGCGATGGCGAACACTTTTTGGAAAGCGCAGAGGGTACCGATTGGCGCCAGCCGGGTGGAAGCGGACAAGCTCGATCTCGCCCGCGAGCTCATGGATCTCGCCAAGAAAAAAGGCGTGCGCTTCCTGTTGCCCGTGGACGCGATTGAAACGCAAAAGATCGAACCAGGATCGCCCGGTCGAAACACAAGCCGTGTTACGACGGACCACGGAATAACCGACGGCTGGCAGGCGGTCGATATCGGGCGCGCCACGATCAGTCTTTACGAAGAGGAAATTGCGAAGGCGAAAACGATTTTGTGGAACGGGCCGGTGGGCGTTTTCGAAATTCCGGCGTTCGCCGATGGCACGATCGCGATTGCCGAAGCGTTGGCGCGTTCGAAAGCGACCACGATCATCGGCGGCGGTGATTCGGTCACGGCGGTGAAACAGGCCGGGCTCGCGGACAAGATGACATTCATCTCGACCGGCGGCGGCGCCTCGCTCGAACTTCTCGAAGGAAAAGAGTTGCCGGGCATCGCGGCATTGAGTGACCGCGCTTGGTAAATCGTAATCGTGTTCGCGCTCGTGCTCGAAAGTTGCGCTTAAAAAGATCGATCACGAGCAGGAGCACGAGCACGATTACGAGGCAGGTGAGTAAACAACTCGGAAAAGGCTTCCTTTATGTCGCCATTGCGCTGGCGGCATTCATTGCGACCAGCACTGTCATCCATGCGCTTCTGCCGCCGATGATCCCGAAAGGCGTCGCGGCGAAGTTAAAATATTTTTCCGAGCACAAGGACGAATTCGACACGGTCATCGTCGGGACGAGCCAGCTTTATTACTCGGTCTCCCCGAAAATTTTCGATGCCACGACGGGCGAGAACGGGATGCCGACGCGCAGCTTCAACTTCGGCATCGATGGAATGCATCCGCCCGAAAACTTTTACGTGCTGGATCAAATCCTGAAAACAAAACCGAAAAACTTGAAATCGGTTTTGCTCGAGCTCGGCGAAGTGCGGGCACGATGGTTCCCGATTCTCGGGACCCAGCGGGCGGTTTACTGGCATGACTGGCCGCGGACAGAGCTGACACTGAAGCAGGCGCTCAATCCGCGCGGGAACGCGAACTGGTTCATCCAAATCACCCGGCTCTGGGTCGCGCGGCGCGATCTCGCGTCGAACCTTGTTCTCTTCGGAAAACAGTTCGCGAATGCGGGGCGGGTGGCTGATTTGTTCCCAGCGGCAGAGCGGGAACGGTTTGAGGACGCGGCGTTGGAGCTCGGCCCGAATCGCGATGGCTACCGGCTGGCGGGCGACGCGATGTCCGCCGAGCGCGCCGTTTCCTACCAAGAGCGGCTCGCGGAGGAGATCTCCACGGCGCGCCCGAAAATTCTCGACCCCGCGACCCAGCAAGGTTATCGCGACGCCGCCGCTCTTATTCGCGCCGCCGGCGCGAAACCCATATTCGTGGTCCCCCCGACGATCTTTCAATCGCCTTTGCAATTCAGCCAGTCGCCACCGCCCGCCCCGATCATTGCGTTTAACGACGCCGGAAAATTCCCCGAATATTACGACCCCAAATCCCGGATCGACGATAGTCATCTGACTCGCGCGGAAGCGGAGAAATTCACCGTCGTCCTCGCCCGCGAATTCGTCCCCCAGACCGTCCAACCATAACGGGGCATGCTTTTCGTCGAGTTCCGTTTCTTCTGGTTCTTTCTCGCGGTCTTCGCGGTCTATTGGTCGCTGCGGGGGAATCGCAATCGCAAAATCTGGCTGCTGGTTTGCAGTTATTTTTTCTACGCCTGCTGGAACTGGAAATTTCTTTTCCTGATCATGGCGTCGAGCGCGCTCGATTACTTCGTCGGCTCGATGCTCGCCCGGACTGACGATGCGCGAAAACGGCGCGGCTGGTTGATCATGAGCCTGTGCGCGAATCTCGGCACGATCGCGTTCTTCAAATATTACAATTTCTTCGTCACGTCAGCGGCCGCGGTGCTCGCCTGGCTGGGATTACCGGCGAGTTTACACACGCTGAACATCGTCATCCCGGTGGGCGTGAGCTTCTACACGTTTCACTCGATGAGTTACACGATCGACGTTTACCGGCGGAAACTGGAGCCGGTCCGCAGTCTCCTCGATCTGGCGTGCTTCATCGGGTTCTTTCCGCAAATGGTCGCGGGCCCGATCGTGCGCGCGTCGCAATTCCTGCCGCAACTGCGCAGCATTCGCCGCTTTTCCGACGTTGACGCGCGCGGTGCCCTTGTCCTGTTCCTCACCGGTTTCATCAAGAAGGCGTGCATCGCCGATTCAGTCGCGCCGTTCGTCGATCGGTACTTTGACGCGCCGTGGAATTTCGCGACGGCGAGTGCCTGGGTCGCCGTGTTGTTCTACGCGATCCAAATCTATTGCGATTTTTCCGGTTACACCGACATGGCGATCGCGACCGCGGGTTTGCTCGGTTACCAACTGCCAATCAATTTTCGTTTTCCCTATTTCGCGGAGAACATTGCCGATTTCTGGCATCGCTGGCACATCAGTCTCTCGAGCTGGCTGCGCGATTATCTTTACATTCCGCTCGGGGGAAATCGGGGGCCGTCCTGGTTCGTTTATCGCAACATCATGATCACGATGTTGCTCGGCGGCCTTTGGCACGGCGGCGCCTGGACGTTCGTGATCTGGGGCGGACTGCACGGGCTCGCGCTGATGGGGCACCGCGCCTGGTCGCATCGGAGGGACCTGCTTCCGCAGGTCCGGGACATGCAGAAGCATGTCCCTCCGAAAGGACCGCGGTCGGTCGCGGGCTGGTTTGCCTGGGCGCTGACGATTTATTGGGTCTGCTTCGCCTGGATATTTTTTCGCGCGGTCGACCTGCCGCATGCCGCTCCGGCCCTGCGGAGCTTTTTGTTTCTACCAGGCGGCGGCACGCAGGATCTTGGGGCGTGGATGCTTTGGATCGTGGTGGCGCTTGGGTTTGTCCATTGGCTGAATTCGCGCGGAACTTTCTCGACCTGGTGGCGGCGCCCGCCGGCTCCGGCTTTCGCCGCCGGATACGGTTGCGCCTTTGCGCTCGTGCTCTTATTTATCCCGCCGCATTACGCGCCCTTCATCTATTTTCAATTTTAGAAGCAATTCCCCATGAGAAAAAAAATCATCGCCGCGAATTGGAAGATGAACATGACCCAGGGCGAGGCCGCGGCGTTTGTCTCCACGTTTCTTCTCGAGGTAAGCGAGTCGCGCGAGGTCGAGATCGTGATCGTCCCGCCGTTCACCGCGATCGGGGCCGTGAACACCGCGCTCGAGAATGCGCAGCACGTCAAGGTCGGCGCGCAGAACATGCATTGGGAGCGCGCGGGAGCGTTCACGGGCGAGATCAGTCCCGCGATGTTGCGCGATCTTTTCGTGCGCTATGTGGTGCTCGGGCATAGCGAACGCCGAACCCTTTTCGGTGAGACCGATGAAATAGTGAATCGAAAGGTGCGCGCCGCGCACGAAGCGACGCTGCGTCCGATTCTCTGCGTGGGCGAAAGTCTGGATCAACGCGAAGCCGGCGAAGTGGAGAAAGTCCTGACGACGCAGCTCAAAGGGAGTCTTGCCGGCGCCGGCGCGAAGGAATTGCAGGAAACGGTGATCGCTTACGAACCGGTCTGGGCCATCGGCACTGGTAAAACCGCCACCGCCGAACAGGCGCAGGAAGCGCACGCGTTCATCCGCAACGTCCTCGCTGAGATTGCCGATGAAGCGACTGCCGACAAAATTCGGATTCAGTACGGCGGAAGTGTGAAGCCGGACAACGCGCGCCAGCTCATGTCGCAGCCCGATATCGACGGTGCGCTCGTCGGCGGCGCGAGTCTCGATCCGCGCAGCTTCGCGCAGATCGTGCGAGGAGCGACTCTTCTGTAGCCGCTTCGCTGTGCGAAGCGGGAGAGCGGTAATGCAGCCGAAATGGCGTCGCCCACACGGCGACGGCTACAGAAACTACGGCAGCTGGTAAACTTCCACCGAGCCGATGCCCGTTCCGCTGTTCGTTCCACGAACGATGGCGGTATAAGCGCCGGACGGAAGCAAGTGCAGGATCGCCGACTCTTTCGCGTTACCCGGCGCAAGCCCGCTGTTTTGAATGTCGGTTTTTTGCGGGCTGTTCATCCAGTCGTCGTTCGAATCAATCAGCGCGCCGTTTCCGTCGTGCAGCTCGAGGGTCGGATCGCTCAGCGCATTCGGAACGCCAAACGCGGTAAGCGACGGCCCAATGGCGCGCACCAGAATATTCTTCGATTCCGTGCCACCGAGAATGAATCCGCCGATGAGCGCGTTAGGATCGGTCCCGACCTGGCCGCGCGTGGAAATGTTTAGCAAGGTCGAGCCCGGCCCGCTGTCGAGATCATACACTTCGACGACGCCGAGGCCGGTCGTGTTATTCGCGCCGCGCATGACAGCGGTGTAAGCCACGCCGTTCGTGTCGGACGGCACCGTCGTCAAAATCACCGATTCGGTGGGCGAATTGGGCGCGAGGCCGATGTCGATTATGTCCTGTTTGTTCGCGTTGGATTCCCAGTCGTCGTTCGACGCGATCGTCGCGTTGCTGCTGTCATGCAATTCCAGAGTCGGATTCACGATCGCGCCGGGCAGACCGGTTGACGGCCCCATGCCGCGGACCGCCAGCCGCTTTGAGGCCGCGCCGCGCATGATGAACCCGGCGATCAACGCGTTGTCGCCCGTCCCCACCTGCATCCGCGTGGAAAGATTCACCGGCCGGCCAGGCGCCGCGATGACGTTGACGGTGAACATCTGCGAGACTGTGCCGCCGTCGAAGTCGGTCGCCGTAACCGTGACATGCGCCGTGCCGACGTTGTTCCCGGTGACCAGCAATTTCGTTCCGCTGACGGTGACGCTCACTTTCGCGGTGTCGCTCATCGCCGAGAAACTGAGCGGTGAGATCTGGGCGATACCCGGGAGGGAAACCAGGTTCGTTAATTTTACCGGATTGGCCGTGTTGTAATTGCGTAGCGGCAACTCGTTAAAAGGCGCGCTGAAATTATAACGCGGAACGGCCGCGATGGAATCCGCGACCGTCATGCCGTTTCCTACCACTCGGCCGAAGACGGTGTACGGTCCGGCCGTAACGCCGTTGTTGATCGTTTGAACGTCGAGATTGTTTGGAGGCCCCCCATTGTCCGCCAGGTTGATGAACCACTGGCTCGTCGCGCTATTCGGATTGCCGGTCGTTTGGGCCATTGCGATCGTGCCGCGCTTGTTCGAGATGCCCGGTTCATTTTGGATCGGCGCGAAGGCCAGCACCTGAGTGGGCTGGACGTTGTCCTTGTTCGGATTGTTCATCAGATTTGGATCGACGGTGCCGATATATCCGCCGCCCTGGACGATGAATCCCGGCACGGATCGATGAATGAAACTGGAGGCGATCTGGTTTGTCGTCGGGTCGGTCACGAAATACCGGCCCTGGTCGACGTACTTCAGGAAATTGGTGACGGTGATCGGCTTTTGTTGGCCGAAAAGAGCGAGGTCAATATTGCCGAGCACGGTCGTCATGCGGACTGCGTTGCTGACGTCGGGATCGGAAAAGGCTGGCGCCAGATCAATCGAGCGCGCGGGCGCGCCGGCGTATTCGGTAAAATTGGCGATCTGGCTCGACACGACCGGAGGAACATTTTGAGCGACTGCGGAAAGCGTGAATCCGGCGGACATGAGCGCTGCCAGGAGAGGAAGGCGATTCATGGGTCGCTGTTTTTACTTCAATTCCTGAAAACCGCCAGTTCGTGATTGGAAAATCACTTCTTGATGATGTCGAGATGCGTCCGCGTCTTGACCTTGCCCGTCGCAGGATCCCGTTCTTCGATTCGCATCTCTTTCAAAAACCAGCGGCCTTCGATCTTTTGCCCCGATACAACCTCGAAATACTTCAAAAGTTTCGCGTTCCAGTCGTACGCCTCCATTTTCATGAGCGCGCCGTTCTCTTTGCCCACCCAAAGCCAGACATTCGAGTATTGCGATTGCCGGGAAGGCGCTTTCATCTCCAGCTTCCAGCAGTTAACGGTGCGAATCTCGTTTTCGCCCGTCACGCGACCGGGCCAATAAAGAAAACGCAGTGACAGATCTTCATAGGTCACGCTGGTCCCGCGCACCTTCCGATCGAATTGGGCCGGCGCGATTTTCTCCACGCCTTCGCGGGTCACTTCCTCGAGCCGCGAATCGTTTTCGCCCAGGCGCAATTGGAGCGCCTGGTCCGGCTTGGAAAATGTATAGCGAATGATCGGGCCGGTCTGGGTGAGACGGAACGGAACGACGGTCGGTCCCTCCCGCAATTCCCCCTGCAATTCCAATTCCTGTTGCGCCTGCCGGGCCCGAACCGAAGCCAGGACATCCTTCGCCTCAGGGAATGGCGCGGCAAACGTCGCAGACGCCATCAAGGCGAGAAGGCCAATCACGGTTTTCTTGTCCATTCGAAACGAGTTTTAAGTGTTAAGGGTTAAGTGTTAAGTGGACTTCCGTCGCGCGCCCTTCCTTAAAACTTAACACTTAAAACTTAAAACTCCTGCTGTCGCGAATGGACCAGTGGCTCTTTCATCTTATGAACGAACGATGGACGCTTCCCGCCCTCGACTTGTTCATGGCCGCAATCAGCGACGTCGAGATTTGGAAGCCTTTGCTCATCGTGCTCGCGCTCTGTATCCTCATCTTCAGCGGTTTCAAGGGGCGCGCCTTCATTGTCTGCCTCGCCCTGGCACTCATGGTCGCCGATTATTTTTTGGTCAGCACGCTCAAGGCCGCGATTGATCGCCGCCGGCCGAAACAAGTGGAAAAGGTGCGCATGGTGCAATTGGAACGGACGCATCCGCGATTCCTCACGCTGTTCAAGAAACCGACCATCCGATATTCGGACGAAACCGATCGCGACAAGTCGGGTCCCTCGTTCCCGTCGGGCCACGTGACCGACAACGTGATCATCGGGACGATTTGCGTTCTCTTTTTCCGGCGGTGGGGCTGGCTCTATTTTATCCTGGCCGCGGCCATCGCCTGGTCGCGGATTTATCTTGGCGCACATTGGCCGAGTGACGTCGCCGGCACGGCGTTCATGGCGGCCGGGGAAGCGCTCCTCATGGTCGCGCTCGCGGAATTCCTCTGGAAACGGTTCGGGCCGCGGTGGGCGCCGGAATTATTCGCGCGGCATCCGCGCTTGATCGAATAAACCGATGAGCCACACGCGCGCGGTTTGGTTATTCGTTCTGGCCCTGACCGGCATCCGGTTCACGATGCTCGGAACGAGCGATCTCTCATTCGACGAAGCGCATTACTGGATGTGGTCGGATCGGCTCGCGCCGGCCTATTTCAGCAAAGGCCCGGGGATCGCGTTTTTTATTCGGGCCAGCACCGCAATTTTCGGGGCCACCGAATTCGGCGTGCGCTTCTGGAGTCCGATTCTCGGCGCGGCGACGAGTCTGCTCCTCTACTATTTCACGAGGAAATTGTTCAACGAGCGCGCTGCATTTTGGAGCGTCATCGCGCTCAACGCCATCCCGCTTTTCAACGTCGGCAATCTCGTCATGACGATCGATCCGCTTTCGATCTTTTTCTGGGTCGCGGCCATGTTCACGTTCTGGCTCGCGCTCGAGCGAACACCGAACGCGAACTCACTCTGGTTCGCCACTGGATTGCTGATCGGCGTCGGCTTTCTCTGTAAATACACAAACGCGTTCGAGCTGATCTCGGTCGGGCTCGTTCTTGCGCTGGTCCCGCGGCATCGTCGCGAGTTTAAGCGGCTCGGATTCTATCTTCTCCTGTTTGCCTTCGCACTTTGCCTCGTTCCGCCGCTGATCTGGAACTATCAGCACACCTGGATCACGCTTTCACATTTGGAATCGCGCGGCGGACTCGACCAGTCGTTAGGCATTCATCCGCTCGAGCTGCTCGGTTTCCTCTTCGCACATTTCCTGACCTTCTCGCCGTTGCTTTTTCTCGCGCTCGCCTGGGCGGTGATTGCGAATTGGCGACGGGCCCGGCAACAATTCAAGGTCCTGTATCTTTTCTGGTTCGGCATGCCGGTCTTCGCTTTCTATTTCCTCCTTTCGATCAACGACCAGGCGGCCCCGAACTGGGACGTGCTCGCGTTCATCAGCCTCGCGGTTCTGGCAGCGGCGTACTGGACGGAGCGACTCGGATCGCATCGCGCCGCCGCTCCATTTCTTTGCGCGGCGCTTCTGCTTGCGGTTGTCGGTACCGTTTTCGTGATGGATACCGATGTCCTGCGCAGCATGAACCTGCCGTTCCCGCATCATCGCGATCCGACGGATCGCGTCCGCGGCTGGAAGTCGGCCTCGCGCGCGGTTGAGAAAATCCGCTCCGATTTCGAAGCGAAAAACAAAGAGAAACTTTTCGTCATCGCCGATCAACGCGATCGCGCTTCGGAGATGTCATTTTATTTCGAGAACAAACGCGTCGAAGGGCGGGAGCATCCGCCGGTTTATATCGTCGAATCGCAGGACATCGAGAACCAGTTCTCGTTCTGGCCGCGCTACGATCAGTTTGTCGAAACTCCGCCGAACACGAAACAGCCCGACGGCGAAGTCTACACGGAAGAGGAAGGAGTAAACCTGTTCACCGGCCGGAGCGCGCTCTACGTCCAGAGTGGGAAGGGCCTTCTCGTGCCGCATAACATTCGCGCCGGCTTTCAATCGGTCGAGCGCATCGCGAGGATCGAAGTGAACCGGTTCGGCGCGAAGATGCGCGAATGGCAGGTGTTTCTTTGCCGGAATTATCGGACACTGCCGCTATGAGCGCCGGTTCGCCCGCGGTGTCGGTGGTGGCACCGCTGTTTAACGAAGAAGAAAACGTTCCGATTCTCCAGGCGGAGCTGACCAGCGCGCTCAGCGGACTGGATTACGAAATCATTTTCGTCGATGACGGTTCGCGCGATGGAACCGCTAGCCGCATCGCGCCGGATCCGCGCGTCCGCGTTTTACAATTCGAACGGAACGCGGGCCAGAGCGCGGCGATGTATGCCGGGTTGCACGCGACGCGCGGCGCTGTCGCCGTTTTGATCGATGGCGATCTGCAAAACGATCCGGCGGATATTCCCAGGCTGCTGGCCGAAATTGAGCGTGGCGCCGATCTCGTCTGCGGTTATCGCGCGCAACGCAAGGACACGGTGGTAAAACGGATCACGAGCCGCGTCGCAAATTTCGTCCGGAGCCGTTTCACCAAGGATGGCGTCCGCGATACCGGCTGCACCTTGAAAGCGATGAAACGCGAATGCATCGGCGCGCTGGTCCCGTTCAAAGGCATGCACCGTTTCATTCCTGCACTCGTTAAAGGCGCCGGTTATCGCCTTGTGGAAGTTCCGGTCAATCATCGCCCGCGCAAATTCGGCGAGAGCAAGTACGGACTTGGCAATCGCGCATGGCGCGCCACCATGGACATGTTCGGCGTCCGCTGGCTCCTCTCACGCCGCCTTAATTACAGGGTCCGAGGACAGTCATAACGTCTGCTGTTGGAGCGACGGCGCTCTGTCGCCGTCCAAACGCGCGTCATCCAATCAACGCGTATTACGCCGACAGGACGGCGTCGCTCCAACAGCCCTGCGCCAGCCTCGGGATGACTTGTTTTTCCCGCCCAAATGACGCTTGTCATCCGAAAGCCTCACGTTAAGCTTTCGGCCCCACTGGGAATCCTGCATGTCTTTGGCCAGCCTACTCACTGCTGAGCAGATCATTCCCGAGATGAAAGCGACGGAGCGTTGGAGCGCTATCGTCGAGCTGATCGATCTCCTCGTCGCCCAGGGAAAAATCAAACCGGAAGACCGCGACAGCATTCTGGCTTCGCTCAAGCAACGCGAGGAAACGATGAGCACCGGGATCGGATTCGGGATCGCGATTCCGCACGCGTCCTCGGATCGGATCGAGGAAGTGGTGGCGTCGTTCGGCCGCTCGTCGCAGGGGATCGAGTTCGACGCGCTCGATAACGCGCCGGTGAAATTCGTGGTCTTGTTCGTCGTGCCGAAGAACCAGTTTCAAACTCACCTCCGCACGCTCGCGTCCATCGCGAAATTCCTGAACGATCGGAGCGTCCGCGAACGGCTCGGGGCCGCGAAATCGGCCGACGAAATTCTCGCGATCTTCCGCGAAAGCGGCGGGCAAAAGTAAAAGCGGTGGAAACGTTTCAAGCCCTTCTCGAGCAGAAGGTCGCGGAAGCATTATCGGCCGCGGGTTTGGCACGGGCCGGCGCGGTCACGCCGGCGACCGACGCGCGCTTCGGCGATTACCAAAGCAACGCGGCGCTTATTTTGGGAAAACAACGCGGCGAAAATCCGCGCGCTGTTGCGGAGCGCGTGTCCCAGGCGTGGGTTGCGTCGGAGCTATCAGACCCACCCGCGATTGCCGGACCCGGTTTTCTTAATTTCGCGCTCAATACGGAGGCGATCGCGCGCCACGGGGCGCAGCTTCTCAGCGACGAGCGCCTCGGGGTCGCGCCGGCAGAAGCTCTCCGCAAGATCGTCATCGATTTCGGTTCGCCGAACGTGGCGAAGCCGATGCACGTCGGCCATATTCGCAGCACCGTGATCGGCGACGCGATTGCGCGGATCGCGTCGTTCCTCGGCCACCACGTCGTTCGCGACAATCACATCGGCGATTGGGGTACCCAGTTCGGAATGGTCATCTATGGCTGGAAGAATTTGCTCGATCGCGGGGCGCTCGAGCGAGAGCCGATTGCGGAGCTCGTCCGCATCTATAAAGCAGCGAACGAAGCGGCAACCGCCGATCCCGCGGTGCGCGAAGCGTGCCGCGAAGAACTCGTGAAATTGCAGGCCGGCGATCCGGAAAACTTCGGAATCTGGCAGGAATGCGTCACGCTTTCGCTGCGCGAGTTCGACGAAGCCTATCGCATCCTCGACATCCACTACGACATCCAGCGCGGTGAAAGTTTTTACAACGACCGGCTCGCCGGCATCGTTGATCGATTGCTGAAATCCGGAATCGCCGAAGAAAGCGAAGGCGCGATCGTCGTTTTCTTTCCTGATATTCCCGAACTGGCGGACAAGCCATGCATCATCCGGAAACGCGACGGCGGCTACAATTACGCCACGACCGACATCGCGACGGTCGATTATCGAGTCGACGATCTGAAGCGCGACACCTGTTGGTACGTCGTCGGCGCGCCCCAGACATTGCATTTCAAACAGATTTTCGAGATCGCGCGGCGCGAAGGCCGAACCGCCGATTTTCATCATATTCCATTTGGCAGCATTCTGGGCGAAGACCGCAAGCTGATGAAGACGCGCTCCGGCGAAAATGTCGCCTTACGCGATGTCCTCGACGAAGCCGTGGTTCGCGCGCGGAAAATCATCGCGGAAAAAAATCCAGAATTGCCGGAAGCAGAGCGCGATCAAGTCGCGCAAATCATCGGCATCGGCGCCGTGAAGTACGCCGATCTCTCCCAGTATCGAATGACCGATTACGTTTTCTCCTGGGATCGAATGCTCTCGTTCCAGGGAAACACCGCGCCCTATTTGCAAAACGCCTATGTCCGCATCCGCTCGATCTTCCGGAAGGCCGCTGTAGCCGCGTCCCTGTGGGACGCGCGAGAGCAGACGATAAAGTTGACCGAACCGGAAGAACGAACGCTCGCGCTGAAGCTCTGCCAATTCGCCGAAGTTGTTCCCGCCGTTCTGAACGATTTCCGTCCAAACCTGCTCGCGAATTATCTCTACGAACTGGCAAACGCGTTCCATTCCTTCTACGAAGCCTGTCCCGTCCTGAAATCCGAAGAGCCGGCGCGCAGTTCGCGTCTCGCTCTCTGCGAACTGACCGGACGCGTGGTCGCGAAGGGTCTCGACCTTCTCGGGATCAAGGCGCCGGGGCGGATGTGAAGGCGAAGCCAATGACGAAGCACGAATGACGAATGACGAATGAATGACGAAGCTCGAATGACGAAAGACCGGTGTGCGCGACGCGCCTATTCGGGTTTCGTCATTCGGGTTTCATTCGTCATTCGTCATTCGTCATTCGACATTTCCCCGGCATGACAGTGCAGCAGCATCCACGCATTCCATCTTCGACTTACCGGTTGCAATTCAACCGGCAGTTCACGTTCACGGACGCGCGGGAGATCGTGCCGTATCTCGACGCGCTCGGGATCAGTGATTGTTACGCGTCGCCCTATTTCCAGGCGCGCGCGGAAAGTCTGCACGGGTACGACATCACCGATCACAACAAACTCAACGCGGGCATCGGATCCCGCGAAGAGTACGATGCCTGGATTGCCGATCTGCACGTTCACGGTATGGGACAGATCGTCGATTTCGTTCCGAACCACATGGGGATCGGCGAACCGCTCAACCATTGGTGGATGGATGTTCTGGAAAGTGGCCCGAGCTCGCCTTACGCGCCGTTCTTCGACATCGATTGGAAACCGCTCAAGACCGATCTCGAAGACAAGGTCCTGTTACCGATCCTCGGCGATCAATATGGCCGGGTCCTGGAGCGCGGTGAACTCCAAGTTCGCTTCGAGGCGGGCGCGTTCTATCTCGGCTATTACGAACACGAATTCCCGATCGCGCCCGGCACGTATCGCCACATTCTGGAGATCGCGCTCGAGAAACTGGCGCCGTTCAAGAACGAGGATTTCTATTCGGAATTCCAGAGCATCATTACGGCGCTCGAATACCTGCCACGAAGAACCGCGACGAATCCGGGACGGATAGCGGAGCGCGCACGAGAAAAGGAAATCATCAAGCGGCGGCTCGAACGCCGCTGCCAGGAAGCGTCGCAGGTCCGGGCCGCGGTCATGCGAGCGGTCGCGCAAATCAATGGCACCCCGGGGGATGCGCGCAGTTTCGACGCACTCGATTCGCTCTTGAACGATCAATCGTATCGGCTCGCCTTCTGGCGCGTCGCGGCGGAAGAAATTAATTACCGGCGCTTCTTCGACGTGAACGATCTCGCCGCGATCCGAATGGAGTTGCCGGAAGTTTTCGACGCGACCCACAAGTTGCTGCTCAAACTGATCGGCGAAGGCGCGGTCACCGGCGTCCGCATCGATCACCCAGACGGCCTTTATTTGCCGAAGGAATATTTCGAGAAATTGCAGCGGCGCGCCGCGGCTGCGCTCGGGATTCCGCTTCCGAAGGACGGCCGCGCGATTTATCTTGTGGTCGAAAAAATCCTGACCGGTAATGAAAATCTGCGTTCGGATTGGCCCGTTCACGGGACGACCGGCTACGAATTTGCGAAGCTCGTCTCGAACGTTCTTGTCGACGCTTCCGCGGAACAGGCAATCACGAAAGCGTTCCAGCGTTTCATCGGGCACTCGATGCCGTTCGGCCATCTCGTGTATGCGAAGAAGCGCCTGGTCATGCGCTTGTCCCTCGCGAACGACGTGAATGTGCTCGGCGACATGCTCGATCGGCTTTCGGAACAGAATCGCTGGTTCCGCGATTTCACGCTGGACGCACTCGCGCGCGCGGTCCGGGAAACCATCGCGTGTTTCCCCGTTTACCGGACTTATGTGACGCCGGGACAACCGGTCAGCGACGAAGATCGCGACGTTATCGAGCGCGCGGTCACAACCGCGAAGCGGCGGAACCCGGCGCTGGAAGAATCCGTCTTCAATTTCTTGCGCGACATTTTGCTGCTGCGATTTCCGGAAAACCTCGATGACGAAGCGCGGAAGGCGCACGAGCATTTCGTTCTTAAATTCCAGCAGAGCACCGGGCCGATCATGGCGAAGGGACTCGAGGATACGGCCTTCTACATTTACAACCGACTGACCGCGCTGAGCGAAGTCGGCGGCGAGCCGCAGCATTTCGGGATCAGCGTGGAAGATTTTCACGCGCGCAATGCGGAAAGGCAGCGGGATTGGCCGGCGACGTTGCTTGCGACTTCGACGCACGACACGAAACGGAGCGAAGATGTGCGGGCCCGCATCCTCGCGATCTCGGAAGTGCCGCAACTTTGGCGGAGCAGTCTCCAGCGCTGGCGGACGATCAATCGGCGGTGGAAAAGAAACGTCGAGGAGAGCTCTGCGCCCGATCCCAACGAGGAGTACCTCTTCTACCAGACCCTGCTCGGCAGCTGGCCACTCGGCGCGACGGAAGCGACCCCGGAATACATCGAGCGCATCCAGGCCTACATGGCAAAGGCGTTGAAGGAAGCGAAGATGAACACGAGCTGGATCCAGCCTAACGAGCAGTGGGATTCGGCGATGAGCGACTTCGTTGCGCGGGTTCTCGATCCGTCGGCAAAGAACAAGTTTCTGCCCACGTTTCTTCCGGTGGCGGAAGAGATCGCGCGTCTCGGGGCGATCAATTCTCTCTCGCAGGCTGCGATCAAATTGACGGTGCCGGGCGTGCCAGACATTTATCAGGGAAGCGAAATCTGGAATTTCAGCCTGGTCGATCCGGATAACCGGCGGCCGGTTGATTACGGGCAGAGGCGTGAACTGCTCGCTTCATTGGAAACGGCGACGCCGGAACAATTGCTGGAGCACTGGCCCGATGGCCGGATCAAATTGCTGCTCACCCAACGGCTCCTTCGATTTCGGCGGGAGCACGAGCAATTGTTCAAGCGCGGCAGCTACATTCCGCTCGCGGTTACGGGTGAATTCGCCGATTGCTGCGTAGCCTTCGCGCGCGAGCATGAGGGCAAGTGGATTGCGGTCGTGGTGCCGCGGATATCGTCGCGCGTCGGATTCCCGCCGATTGGCGAAAAGTGGAAAGATACGATCGTCAAGCTGCCGGAGGGCGTCGCTCGAGACGAGGGTGGCGACCTTTTTACCGGCCGCTCTTTTCCCGCAGATGCGCAGTTGAGCTTTTCTGACGCCCTGTCCGTCCTGCCATTCGCGGCGTTTTCTAACGCCTCAAGGAACGGCGGTCTCCAGTCCGCCGTCTGAAGAGGGCGGTTTGGAAAGCGCCCTTCCTTGGGTTAGCGAAGCGCGCCAGCCCACCGCGCGAACTTGTCGATATTCGCGACGAACTCGCGGCCGAGATCCGCAAATGTGATCTGCGACGAAGCCAGGACGAGCATTACGCTGAGCAGCGCCAGGTTCATCAGGTAGATTACGACGAGGGAAAAAAACGTTCCGTGATCCGTCAGGTCGGTTTGTTTCTTTGGGATCATCCAGCAGGTGAAAGTGAAGTGGAACGCCCAGGTCACGCCGATCAACGCGTAGAGGAGCCGGCCATACGGCTGGACGTTGAAGAACAAACCGAGAATGCCGTAGCCGGCGATGACGATAAGGCTGTAGAGCGGAAAAAAATACGGGGCGAGCGCGATCCAGAAGTTGTTGCGATCGGTGACGATGTGGCCGCCTTCACGGCCGACGCGAAACCGGCTGACCCGACCGCCCATGAGCAGGACCCAGAGCGCGTGGGTGAGCTCGTGGCCGAAAACGTAAACGACCATCGGGCGCGGCAAACCGAAAAACGCGATCAGCCAGAGGATCGCGCCCAAGGAGAAGAACCAAAACTCTTCGCCCGCCCAAAGGCGGTGAGCCACGGTCGCGCGCGCGAAGACGGTGAAGAAGGTTTGGGTGAGGATCGCGCAGACCGGCAGGAGAAAAATCGCGACGACGAATTTCACCCACCGGGTTGGGATCATCCAGGCGTCGGAGACGGGATGGCGGCGCCCGACAGGTGCGGCAACTTTGACGCGACGAGGACGCCGGCGCGTTCCGTGATGAAGCGTTGTTTTCCGTTTCTTCTTCGCCGCCACGTTAATCGCAGATTACGCAGATTGGCGCGGAGGAAAGGAGGAAAATGACGAATGTCGAATGACGAAGGACGAAGGACGAAGGAATGACGAAGCACGAATATCCGGAGCAACGTTCCGGCGCATCACGGTTCGTCATTCGTCATTCGACATTCGTCATTTGCGCCGACTTTGTCGGCGCATCACGCGCGCCCCATGTAGGCGCCGGTGCGCGTATCGATCTTCACCGTCTCGCCTTCCTGAATGAAAAGCGGAACGTTAACGGTCTTCCCGGTCTCGAGCACGGCCGGCTTCGTAACATTGGAGGCGGTATCACCGCGCAAACCTTCCGGCGCTTCAGTGATTTTCAATTGGACCGACGACGGCAACTCGACCTGGACAGCTTTTCCCTCGGCGTAAAGCACCTGGACCGGCAGATTCTCGACGAGATAATCTTTGGCGTCGCCCAGGAGACTATCCTGGAGCGTGACGGTGTCGTAGGTCTCCGGATCCATGAAATGGTATCCGTTGTTGTCCTTGTAACTGAACTCGAGCGTGGCGCGATTGATGTCCACCAGCTCGACTTTGTCGGTCGAACCGAAACGGACGTCGGCGCTTTTCCCCGTGTTGATATAACGGATGATCGCCTGGACGAAGGCGCGCAAGTTTCCGGGGGTGCGGTGATGGACGTCGAGGACAATGGCGGTATTGCCATTGTATTTAATTGCCTGCCCTTTGCGGAGATCGTTCGCGGCTGCCATGGAAAACGTTGAGAGGTTGAGAAGTTGAGTGGTTGAGAGGAAGGGACGATGGCGCGGAACGGGCGTTTTTCAACTGCGCGCTCGCTGCTCGGAAATGCCGGCTAGTTATTGAGCTTGTACGCTTCCGAAACGGCGATGCCGGTCGTGTTGTTCACCCCGCGGACGATGGTGGTGTAGTTGCCGGCGCCAAGCGGCATCAGGATCGCTGATTCGCTATCGTTACTCGGCGCGAGACCAGTGGCCTGAATCTCACTCGGGTTCGGAGCGCTCTTCCAATTGTCGTTCGTCGCCATGGTCGCGCCATTGGCGTCGTGCAATTCCAGGAATGGATCCTGCAAGACAGCGTTGCCCAGCTGGCTCTGGAGCGACGGCCCGATCGCACGGAGCATCACGCGTTTCGGATTTGTGCCGCGCAGAATCAAGCCGCTGATCAGAACGTTGTCGCCGGTCCTGACGTCGGCCCGCACGGCGAGATTGCCGAGCTCACTTGGCAACGTCGAGTCGAGATCGAAGACTTCCACAATCCCGATGCCGGTAGAATTATTCGCGCCGGAAATGATGGCCGTGTATTGCCCTGCCGGCAGTGAAGCAATGAGCGCCGCTTCGCGATTATCAGTAGGCGCGAGACCACTTTGCTGGATCTCTTGTTCCTGTGTGCTGCGCCAGGAATCGTTCGCCGCGATCAGATGGCCGTCGTTCGCGCGGAGCTCGAGTTTCGGATCATCCATCCGTCCCGGGACTGGCGTGCCGTTCAGATTCATCGAAGGTCCGATCGCACGAATGATCACCGTTTTATTGGAAATCCCGCTGACAACGAATCCACCGATTCCGACTTTGTCGCCGCCCTGTGCCAAAACGCGTCCGGAAATGTTAAGTAGCTGAACGCTCGGCGGAGTCGGTATCGGCACCGGAGTTACCGGATCGAAGGCGGCAAAAAGACGGCGGCCCGTCGCCTGACGCACGACCGCCGCTTTGTGCGCGCGCCCGGTGTAATCGGGTGCGACACAGCCCAAGGCCGCCACGCAACCGTCGGCGTAAGCCGCGATGCTGCGGCCTTCGCGATCGACGCTAATGTCGTTAAAGTCGAGAAGATTTCGGTCGTTGCCGCAAATGACGCCGAGCAGACAGATGGAACCTTTCTGGACCGGTTCGCCGGTGGTCGCGTTCACCGTTACCCAATGCGCGCCGCGATCGTAGGTCGTCGCAACATAAAAATCCCAGATGCCCTGGAACGTTGCCTGGTCCTGGTAATTGCCGCCGGTCGTGCTGCCGAGGAAACCAAACGCCGCGCGATCGCCATCGCCAGCAACGACGACCGGAAAAACTGCGCTCTTGATTCGGCACGGCGCGTATTGATCGCCCGGCGCGCAACCGATCGGCAAACCCACTTCGAAGTCCTTGCCCCAGTTCTGGCCGTGATCGGTCGAGACGGCGATGTGCGGCCGGCCGTCGCCGTTGATGTAACCAAGATAAACCGTGTTGTCCGCTCCGATGCTCACCGATGGATCGCCGGTACCGACGCTATTCGGCACTGTCTTGTCGACCCAGGTCAGGCCATTGTCGCGCGAGATCGCCACGCCCTGGCTGCCGGTGCCGGCGCTGCACGATGAGTTCGGGACGTAAACCGTTCCGTCGGGTCCGACTTTCACGTGTCCGTGAATACCGCCGTAACATTCAGTCGGATCAAAGATGTCGATGCCCGGCCCGAAAGTCACGCCGCCGTTGTCGCTCCGCGAACATTCCGCGCCGCCCGCGATGTTTTGCGAACAATAATAGACCGCATTCTTATAAAGCGGATGCGGCGGTGGGGGCGGCACCGCGGTCTCGTTATAAGGACCGCCACCCAGCGTCTCGTGATCAGGCCCGGCCGGCGGACCGCCCGCGACAAAATTTGTCCAGCTCATGCCGTCGTCATCGGAGAACGCCGCGTTGCTGGAGCCTGCCGCGAGTTGTAGTCCGAAGACGCGTCCGGTCTCGTGATCGACGAACCCGATTGGGTCGAGTCCCGTCTGGACTGGCGCGTTCATATTTTCCCAGAGCGCGATCGGCGGGCTGACTGCATCGTTGAAGCTGACGCGAAGCTGCCTGGTGTTCTCGGTGAAAAATGCGACGCCGCCGGTGTTGACGTTGTCGTGTTTCAATGAAGCGACGCGGGGCGCCCAATCGACGCCGATGGACGGTTCGCCCGCGCTGTTGCCCAAGCCTTGCGGCGAAAGATGATTCGAGAACGTCGGTGCTACGCCCGGCTCGACGGGCGCGACGGCGGGGAACGGGACGAGACTTACCGTGCCCGTAATGCTTTGCCCGTTCGGCAGGAACGGCACAACGCGGATGGTGTAGCTTCCATTGATCGCGGGAATAAGGACCACGTCGGGATCGACGTAAGTTTGGTTGCCGAGATTCTTCGCGATGATTGTGCCGGTCGCGGTGTCTCCTTGAAACACGTAAAGATCGAATTGCGTTTCGCCCGCTTCCGGCCAGCGAACCTCGACGCGAATGTATTTGCTGGCGGTCGTGGCGGCGCTGAGTCCGGAAACGGTGAGCGCAAATTCATCGCAGACGAGGACAGCGTTGCAGGTCGGGACGCCGCTGGCTTGCGATGAAGGATTCGCTACGAGATACGGGCCGCCCGTAAATGTGACTGGCCCGCTGACGTCAGTAAGAGTGCCGTTCGGCGGCGTGATCGTCGCGAATGCAAAATAGCTTATGAACGCAGACGCGCTGACGAGTGCGCATGCGATCAGAATCCGGGCATGCGACAAACCGGAACGGGACACGGAGCGTTTTTTCATTATGGAACTCCTTTCGAAGTGCCGAAACGGCAAAGAGGTTAGCGAGAGGGATTCGTTTTCAGCGGGGCCGCTGGTTCCCGTACCGCCGCAAAAATGGGCGGGTCCACGACAGGCGCCTTGGTCTTGAATTTTTGACGAAAGCGCGATTTGCGTGTGGCTTACGCCATGGGCTACTTCCACCTGCGTTTCATTTTCTTTTTCGCTTTGCTCGCTCTCGCGGCGAGCTGTTCGAAGCCGAAGAGCTCCATCGTTGGGTCGAGTTCGCCGACGCCGCCAGCCACCAAAGCCTCACCGGCTCCCGACAATTTTGCGTGCATGCTTTTGACCAGGGAAGAAGTGCAGGCGGTCCAGGGCGAGGCATTCAAGGACACCAAACCGAGCGAGCACTCCATGGCGGGGCTCGTCGTTTCGCAGTGTTACTTCGAATTGCCGATGCCGGTGAATTCGATCGTGCTCACGGTGACGCGGAAAGCCGACAGCGGAGGCGATCCGATCGAAAGCTGGCGCGAAATTTTCCATCGCGAAGAACCGGGCCGCAAAAAAGAAGAAGGAGAGGAAGAAAAGAAACCGTTGAAGATCGACGGTCTCGGCGATGAAGCATTTTGGACGGGGACGCGCGTGGGCGGCGCGTTGTACGTGTTGAGGGGGAGCTGCTACATCCGAATCAGCGTGGGCGGCGCCGGCGATCAGGAGCAGAAAATAGAAAAATCGAAAACGCTGGCGGCAGATGTCTTGAAGCGGCTGTAGAAGTCGATTGCGAATTGCTGCCGGACGAAGCCGCATTACCATTCACCGCGTGCGCCGTTACCTTCCGTTTTTTCTCATCGTCGCGGTGTTGCTGATCGCGCTTGGCGGGAGTTGGCTGCTCTATCGTTATCGAATGGAACCGGAGCCGCAACCGACACCGGCTCCCGCTCCAAGTCCGCTTCCAACTGCGACGGCGCTCCCTTTGCCGAGTGCGACAACGGCGCCGCTCCCCACAGTTACGCCCGCTGAATCGGCCCCTGCTGAATCCGCAGCCCCAACCGCTACGACAACGCCGGCCGCGCTCACTGCCGGTCCCGTTTTCAATTATGGCCAGCCCGGCGCCGAGCCGATGCATATTCGCGGCGACCCCGGCGCCCCGGTTGTTCTCGAAGAATTTGGCGACTTCGAGTGTCTGCCTTGTTCTCTGCTGTGGCCGGTCCTGACAAAATTGGAGGCCGATTACGGCAAACAGCTCGTGGTGGTGTTTCGCGAACACCCGCTCAAGATGCATCACTTTGCGCTCGATGCGGCGCGCGCCGGCGAGGCTGCCGGGTTGCAAGGGAAGTTTTGGGAAATGCACGATGCGCTTTACCGAAATCGCGCCACCTGGGTTCCGGCTACTTATATTCGCCCTAACCTGAACGACTATGCGACCGAGCTGAAACTCGACCTCGACCGTTTCAAGACCGACATGGACGGCCCGGAAGTGGCCAAGCGGATCGAGACTGACCAGGACCGCGGCGAATCGCTCGGGATCGATCGCACGCCGGTTCTGTTTCTGAATGGACAGAAAATCGCCCCGGCTGAGCACACGGAAAAAGGTTTGCGCGCCGCGATCGATAAAGTGCTCGGCGTGCAACCCCAACCTCCGCAATGAACGAGGCCGGATCGAGCGCCGTCGAGACGCCGCCTCCGAAATTTCGGAAACGTCTTTATGCCGTCGCCGCAGTCGTCGCCCTGTTCGGTTTGGCGGATGGAATTTATCTGACCGTCGAGCATGTGACCGGAAGAACAGCGCAATGCATTGCCTCAAGTGGCTGCCAGGAGGTGCTCAGCAGCAAGTATGCGGCGATAGGTCCCATCCCACTCGCTTCCCTGGGCGCACTCGCCTATTTCACTGCGTTCAGCACCGCGCTCCTCGCCGCTTTCGGCTCCGCGAAATGCCGATCGCTCTTCGCGTTGCTCGTCGGCATCATGTTCGCGGTCACTCTCTGGCTCTTCTACTTGCAAGCCTTCGTTCTCCATGCCTTCTGCGATTACTGCCTTTTCTCCGCGGGCGTCACCACCGTCCTCACCCTGATCGCGATCACGAACGCAGTTCTGCGCGACCCCCGATGAACACAGCGCGTTTGCTCTTCCTCACGGCGTGGCTCGCGCCCGCGATCGCTTTTTGCGAAACCGAATCGCCGCGCGAAGAGCGTCACGTCGTTGTCGTGGTCTGGGACGGGATGCGCCCCGATTTTATCGACGAACACAACACGCCGGCGCTTTGGAAACTGGCGCATGACGGAGTGCGGTTTCTTCATCACCATTCCGTTTATGTTACGGCGACGAACGTGAACGGCGCGGCGCTGGCGACCGGCGTATATCCAAATCGCAACAGTCTTCTCGCCAATCGCGAGTACCGGCCGCAGATCGATCCGCGCAAGCCGTTCGAGAACGCCGACGAGGAGATCATCACAAAAGCCGACCAGGTCACCGGGGGAAAATATATCGCGACGCCGACCATCGCGGAGACCGTGCGGGCGGCCGGCCGACGAACAGCAGTTGCCGGCACAAAATCCGTCGCGTTTCTGCACGATCGCCATAACGAATGGACAACGGCGGCTCTGCCCAAGCAGCACTTTCCGAAATTCGCCGCCGCGCCGATGTCGCCCGCGCTCCGCGAAGAAATGTTTCGTCTCCTCGGCCCGTTTGCGACGGCGCCGGCGAATACTGAAGAGCAGCGCAACACTTACGCGACGCGCGCACTCACCCAGGTGATGTGGCGCGATGGCGTGCCGGCGTTTTCCCTGTTGTGGCTCAGCGAGCCGGACAGGACGCAACACGATTCCGCTCCGGGCGCCGACGTTTCGGTTGCAGCGGTTCGCAGCTCAGATCGCAATCTCGCCCTCCTTCTCGACGCGCTCGAAAAAAAGGATGCGCGCAAAAACACGGATGTCTTCGTCGTCTCCGATCACGGCTTTTCCACGATCGAGCGCGCGATCGATTTTCCCGCCGAACTGGGCAAGGCTGGATTCGACGCGACAACTGCCTTCAAGGAAACGCCGAAGCGCGGCCAGGTCATGGTTGTCGGCAACGGCGGCACCATTTTGTTCTATGTCATCGATCACGACCGGGATGTCGCCGCGCGACTCGTCGAATGGCTGCAGCGTTCGGATTTTGCCGGCGTGATTTTCGCGCGTGAAAAATTCGAGGGCACGTTTTCGCTTGAGACCGTTCGGGTAAATACCGCCGACGCGCCGGACGTGATGGTGGCGTTGCGCTGGAACTCCAAGCCGAACCGCTTCGGCGTCCCCGGCCAGATCGTCACCGATAATGCCCGCGGTCCGGGCGAAGCAAGCCACGCCACTTTGAGCGAATACGACGTGCACAATACGCTCGTTGCCGCCGGCCCGGACTTTCGGGAAAACCTAACGACCAGTTTGCCGAGCAGTAATGTCGATATTGCGCCAACTGTTCTTCGCATTCTTGGTCTCCAGCCGCCGCAGAAACTCGACGGGCGCGTTTTAGTGGAAGCGATGGAGGAAAAAGCCGAGCGGATCGAAGCGCTCGGTAAGACCATCCAGGCGACGCACAAGTTTTCCTCGGGCGAATGGCAGCAGCATCTCCGCGTCTCTCTCGTGGGCGAGACCGTTTACATCGACGAAGGCAACGGCTCGTTCACCGCCTCTCCTTAAACGCTTGCCACATCGACGCCGACAGCAAACCTCGCGCGGCTACGCTGGATTCAACCACGGCGATCTCGTCCATCTTGCCGGCACTCCGATTGCCTTCGCCGCGGAAATCGATCGCGTCCCGGCGAACATCGATCATTTCTGGATCACGATTGGTATCGTTGCCGGCGAACCAATTCGCGTCGCACTAAGCACTCATTCGCGGCAGAATGCCGCGGCCGGGTTCGATCCACGAATGCGGGTGGGGCGCATCGCATCGACCTGGAGCGAATTGCCGGCTGAGGGTTTATCCAAGTCTGCCGGCCTGGACTATCATGCACTGGAAGCAACCTCTCCGGTCGTTTACGTCGAATACGAACGGCCGGCCCTGGAGCTTTTGCTCACCGGCAATGCCCAGCGCGCGGTCTTCATCGAAGCGTGGGGGGAGCTTTATATCCGGACGCACGTCGGCGTTCACCAGGTCCACAGCATGCGCGCCAGTTGCAGCGTCGCGCGCGATTTGATTGGCCGCGACGGCGCGATTCGCTTCTTGTTTCCCGATGGAACCGCCGAGATGCTTCTCTTCAAATATTGCGGCCAATCGTAACGCTTCCCGCCATCCGCCATCCTCAATCTTCCATTCTCGCTTGAATTGCCAGGGAGGGGACTCGAACCCCTAAGGATTGCTCCACCAGATCCTAAGTCTGGCGCGTCTGCCAATTTCGCCACCCTGGCTTCGTCGATTTTACGAGGTAAATTCAGCGTGTGTGTTCAGTCGAATAAACCAAGATTGATCGGGAGTTTATTCTACACGACTTTGACGCGCAAGAATCAGCCCGAGCACTGTGCCAGCAAGAATGCTGATTCGAGAATTATAGCGCAGATGAACATTGCGGATGCCAAAGCATGTCGTAAGCGCGTGCTTGGCGCGACTCGCATTGATCCATGGTGAGTCCCTCGTGATGATCTGGGCACCCGCAGCGGCGCGGCCGGTTTCCGAAAGGGAGCATTGCTTGCAAGCCTGTCCCTTTTCGGTCATCGAAGTATCATGCGTTCTCGCACAAATCCTAGCACACCGGCATACAGCTGAGCCTCTTGTCCACGGCAAAGGGAAGTACCACGCGCCAGACTTACACTCCGTTACCTATCTCCCGTGGAAATGGCAAAAATCGTCGGTGTCGCTGAGAAAAGTTCTCGAACGCCAACGAGCACCCGAAACTAGGCTGTGCAACAGAAAGGCGCCGCGAATTCAATGATCGTGTAAAAAGTAGCGGTCCTCACGTTCAGATTTCCATCTAGGTCGTAAATGCTTAGGTGGCCTGGACTGCGGGAGCGATGCGTTCGCTCCCATAGGGGAAGCACGCGCGCGGTTGTACCTTGAGGCTCTCGCTGTTCTGCGCGGTGACGCCGGCGTAGCGGCGATCGCCGCTGAAATTCCATTCGCTGCCGCGCTCCACTGAAGGTGGCGGCACGTCAAAGCTGAGGTGCCAGATTTGGACCTGCTCATCGCCGTACTTTGTTGCGACATCGGAGTGATAAAGTCCCGTGAGTCCGCCGTAAGAGCGTTCGTTCAACCGCAAATGTGTTTAGCCGCTTGCCAGGTGGCTTCTCGGGGTCTTGTGACGAAATCATTTTTGGCGGCTTCGCAGAAAGGGCGAACCGAAAGGGGCGCCTGTGAGAGACAGCTCGGACTAGCTTATTCCAGCGCTTCCTTAGCCGCCGTCGTGATGATGATTGTGAAAGAAGTCTGCGACGAGATCGCGTTCACGATTGGTGTGACGATCGCGGAGCGTGAATCGCCCTGCAGGTTGATCCACCACCAGTTCACAATCGTAACCCCGTAGCAATTCCTCCACGATATGCTCCACCTCTGGATTGCCTGCTCTTGTAGTAAGCCGGCCCGCGGCACGCAAAACCTTCAGTTCGTGCAGGGCAAGAGCAGCCGCTTCCATGATCCGAGGGAGACATTGGTCATTGTCTGTCCTACTGGCATTCACTGCTCGATCTCGCGAAGCATTGTCCATTGTGGAATCGCGGGCGCGGATTTGTTCCAGGCGGAATGGCTAACGAAATTAAATCTCACCGACCACCGCAGGACGACTGTTCGCCGCTTGAACGGTTGTCGCCAGCAGTTGGCGCAGTTCTTGTTCCGAGGCTTTCGTTGCGAGCATGCAGACTTGCCCGTTTTGCGTCCAACTGGCAGTCGTCCAGCCATCTTCTCTTGCGAACCGAGGCTCATTTGGAGGGGCATGACTGAGGTCGGAAGCATCTGTCACTACCAAATGGACCAACTCATTCCCGCCCATCCGAAAACATATAATCGACACCGGCTTCCCACCGGACGAGATCGTTTTACAGCCGAGGGCGGGGAGAGTCTCCAGCCCGACCGGCATCGCTTTCGGTGTCGGCGCGTTTCGCGCCTGAAGCCACTGCCGCAGTGTCCGGCCGTCGGTTGCGACATGATCGAATTGTGCCTGGCCGGCTGCTAGCGTCGGGACGAAGGCCAAAGCGTCTTTCTGCCAGCGCTCCAAGCCGGACCGATGCGTCCAAAATCCCGCGAGGACTGCTAACAACACAATCGCGGCGGCCATCGCGAACAACTCCGGCCTGACGAACCGGAGATGGCGGCGACTGACCTTGGCGCCGGCAAGAATATTTCCGCGCAGATCCGCGGGAACCGGAATAGAGCAAACAGCCCCGGACGTAGCAGCATCAACCGTGAGCTGATCGGCGAACCAATGCGCTAACCCGGGATCGCGGCTCACCTGTTGCAATGCCGCCTTGAATTGCGCCCCGCTCGCATCTTCACCGCTCGGGCGGTACGCACTTAGGATAAATCTCGCTTCCTGATTATTCACTTTGAGCCTCACTGTCAGATGGCGTCATCTCGATGATGCGCCGGATAGGATTCTGTTGTTCGTCCGATAGGATTTGTCGTAGCTGCGCTTTCCCGCGCGACAAACGCGACATGACCGTCCCGATCGGCACGTTCAAGACTTCGGCGATTTCTGTGTAGGAGAATTGTTTCAGGTAGAACAGGGTCAGCGGGGCGCGGAAGTTTTCGTCCAGTTTGCCGAGCGCGCTCATTGCCGACGCCGCATCGATCTTTTCCGCTGTCAAAGGAGCGTCCGCGGGCTCATCGGGAGCTTCATCGAGTGAGACTTTTGGAAAGCGCGTCTCGTGTCTGCGTCCTCCGAGAAATTCGCGATAGAGCGTGGTAAATGGCCATGATTTGGCTTTCGCCGCGTCGCGGAGATCCCGCCCCTTCTGCGCCCAGATGTAGAAGGTTTGCTGAGTTAAATCTGCGGCGTCCATTTCGTTTTTGGCCAGGCTATAAGCAAATCGGTAGAGGGTCGTGTAATGCGCATCGACAAGCTGCTCAAACTCGTTTCCCGGCACATTCGCATGATTCCCGAAGACACAACTTATTCCCCGGCAAATTGAGGCGTCGCGCCGAACGCCGGCTGCATCGCGCTTGCTGCACCCGCCCCGAAGAAAAGCCTTCCAAGCGCTTGTGACATGCCCCAGGCGACTCTTGCCGCAGCGGAGACGCTACTGGCAAGACTGGCGCAGCTTCCTTTCGGTGCAGGATAGCGAACTGGCACCTCCACGATGTTGAGTCGCGACTCGACCGCGCGAATCTGCATGACGACGTTCCAGGCGGCTCCGTGCCCGCGCATGTCCAGCGTGTCGAGGGCCTCGCGCCTAACGAGTCGCAGTGAGTCGAAATCCGCGAAGCGAAAGCCCCAACCATATTCGATTACCTTGCTGACGAGTCGATTCCCGAAACGGTGGATCGCGCCCGTGATTCCGCACCCCGTCCCACGGTCCACGCGATTACCAATCACGACATCGGCCTTCTCCGCCGCTGCGATCAGCCGATCCAAATCGTCCAGATCGGCGCTTGCGTTGGCATTGCAAAACAGAACCCAGGCGATGCCAGCCGGGAGATTGTCCAACCCATGCGGGCAGGCTTGTCCGATGCCGCATCTCCGCTCGTGGAATACCTCCGCTCCGGCCGCCCGCGCACGCAACGGCGTCGCGTCGGAGCTTCCGGTATCGATCACGCGCACCCGTTCGAATCCGCGGTCTCGCAGGCCGCGCACCGTCTGCATGATGGTGCGCTGATCGTTCGCCGTCTCAATCACCGCGAGGCAGGAATGATGAAACGCTCGCGTGCTGCTTCCGCTCTGCGCGTTCTTAAAATCGGATGTTGTGTTCACAATTATACGACGCCTGGTCCGTCGCTTCTATTCCCCGATTTGATCTTGCGCGTTGCTGATACCACGGCATCGCTGCAGTAAAAGAACGGTGGTTCGCGATAGCGCCCGCGCTTCATGGCTCTCAATGCTCTTGTTCGTTGCGTCGCATTTCGCGTCGCTCAGCGATGTTCCGTCGTTAATTTCCGTTTCTTGGTGGAACCACCGCTTGAAAATGGGACCGAAAGCGCCTGAGTCCGGAATTTATCCACTGCTCGCTTCTCTCAAGATCGTGGACGGATCACTTCAAACACGCCAGACATAGCTCGCTTCGCTGCCTAACGACACCGCGCTGACAGACCTGCCATGGCAAGAAAGTTCCTCGAAATTGCCGTCACCGATTCGGTGCGCAAGGCGCAGGAGCGTTTCTTTGGAAGATCGCAGCGCGTCGGCGAGAACTCCGATTCCGACGGCCTCACCGACGACGAAGTGAGTTTTATTCAAGCACAAGACAGTTTCTACATGGCGACGATCAGCGAAAACGGCTGGCCGTACATACAACACCGCGGCGGCGCGCCTGGATTCTTGCGCGTGCTCGATTCACACCGGCTTGCGTTCGCGGATTACAAAGGAAACCGGCAGATGCTCTCGACGGGCAATCTAGCGGTAAGTGATCGCGTCGCTCTTTTCCTGATGGACTATCCGCAGCGTACGCGGCTGAAAATTCTTGCCCATGCGCGGGTGGAGGATGCGCGCGAACATCCCGAGCTGGTCGCACAGTTCGCAGAGCCGGAGATTCAGCGCATCGTAGAGCGACTCTTCTTTATCGACGTCGTCGCCTTCGCTTGGAACTGCCCACAATACATCACGCCACGCTACACCGCGGCCGAAGTCCAGGAGTTCGTCGATCCACTGCGACAAAGGATAGCGGAACTCGAAGCTCAACTCAAAGGACAGGCCTAGTATTCCGACAACTAGAGGCTCGCGCTTTACCCTACCTGCCGGCATTGTCAGTATGCTCGGGCGGCGCTTGCGGGTGCATCTGCTTCTTTGCACCTTCGCCAAAATAGAGCAGTAGAATGGGAACCAGGATTCCGGCTGCGAGGGTAACGGTCATGGTGATCTTGCTTTTACTGAACCGAAATCCCATTACCAGACCGAGCAGGGTGGTGATAATGAGTCCGACGCTCATCGCGATGACGAACCCCTTATAAAGATAGGTAGAGTAATCGCGCATCCCCCAAGGGAAGTATTGGTCGATGTGGATGGTCGAGAGTCTCTCGATCCAGGACTTGCCGAACCCGAGTCCTTTGTTGCGATTGACGGTGACGGTCTGCCACCAACCCGTGGCGATATAAAGCAATAACATCGGCGCAAAGAAAACGCCGAGGAAGCGGTGTAGTTGGCGAACCCAGCGGTTCATTGAATTCGGCAAACTGTGAGCCTCTTACGCGTACAGGGAAGACACGAACTCGGTGTAACCGTTGTATTTCAACGTCGGAATGCGGGTGCCTGTTCCGATGTCGCGTTCGGTCATCTGCGACCAGCGAGGGTGTGGCACATCAGGGTCGACATTGGATGAAAAACTGTATTCGTCGGGACCCAGGTCGTTCCAGAAAGTGCGAGGCTGCTCCGCGACGAAATCGATTTTCACAATCGACTTGGGGCTCTTATAACCGTACTTCCACGGAACGATCAGACGCAAAGGCGCGCCGTGCTGTCTCGGCAACGGCTGGCCGTAAATTCCCGTGGTCAGGAGCGTCAACTCATTCATCGCTTCGTCCAGGCGCAGCCCTTCGTAATAAGGCCAGGCATACCCCTGCTCTCGCTGCCCTACAGCTTCTTCCGGTCGGTAAAAAGTCGTAAAGCGCACGTATTTCGCCTGTGAGAGCGGCGCGCACAGTTCGACAAATTTGGAGAAAGGAAAGCCTACCCAAGGCACGACCATCGACCACGCCTCGACGCAGCGGAGCCGATAGATCCGCTCTTCCAGGGAGAATTTTTTGATGAGATCCTCGAAGCCGATCTGGAAAGGCTTCTGCACCAGACCTCCGATCTCGATTGTCCATGGATCAATCGTAAGCCCGGAGGCAAGGCGCGCGACTGCCGCTTTGTCGGTTGTGAATTCGTAGAAGTTGTTGTGGCGACCACTTATGCTCGACGGGGTCAGTGTTCGATCCTCCACGCGGAAGCGACCGTTGCGCAGCGCCGGATAAAGCGCGTCAGAAGCGCGGGTCGGCAAGAGAGCGTCCTTTGCACTTTCTTTTGCGCCGCAGCCTCCAACGGCAATACCAGTCGCGGCCATGGCCAGTCCGTTGATAAAGCGGCGGCGATTCCAAAACACTTCTTCGGGAGTGACTGCGGATTCGGGTAATGAGTATCGGTGAGCGCGTCGGACGTTCATAAGAACTTTTGTATAGAAGCAGCGGGTTCAGTTGCCAGATTGCACACTTAGCAAGACGCTCGTGGCGCTGTGTCCGTGAGGGCCGTCGTAGGAGACACTGGCCCTCCAGTCGCCCGCCATGGAAGGACTGGTCTTGACGCGGTATTGACCCGGCGTTCCCGTCGCCTGAATCCGTCCTGCGTCGCGCATTGTCATGCCGGCCATATCCATATTCAGATCAAATTTCACCGCGCCGACATCGACTAATTCGCCGGCGTTGTTGCGGAATTCGAGCAGCAAGTCGCTCTCTTTATTCCGCAAATCGCCAAAAACTTTCACGGTTAGATCATCCACAGTCTGCACAGCCAGTGGCTCGCCTTGCGCCGCGGTCTGGTGTCGGGAATGGGCTGACCAAGCGTGCCGTACCTTGGGCCCGCCGTAGATCGCGAGAACCGCGGCCACTACCAGCGCGAGGATGCGAAGAAGGCGTCGTCGCAACTTGCCCGAGGGAACGACCGGAGTCCGGGCGAAGACGGGCTGTTCCTCCGTCTGATCCGGGAAACTGCGCTTCTTCCAGAGAAGAAAAATGACCGGGTAGATCAGCAATTCCATGATCGCCGACGTGCCGATGCCGCCGATCATGGGCGTGGCGATTGGCTTCATGACATCGGCGCCAGCCTCCGTGGCGGGCGACCACATGATCGGGAGTAATCCAAAAAGGATCGCGCAAACCGTCATGATCTTCGGGCGGATACGTTGCACCGCGCCTTCGATTACCGCGTCATGCAGGTCTTTGAGATTGTTCATCCGCCCTTCCGCCCGGAATTTTTCCCACGCGTGGTCGAGATAGAGCAGCATCACGACCCCCGTTTCCGCATCCAAGCCGGCAAGCGCGATGATGCCGATCCAAACGGCGACGCTCATGTTGTAGCCTAACAAGTAGATGAGCCAGAACGCGCCGACTAAAGAGAACGGGACCGCAAGCAAGACGATGAACGTCTTCGTCACAGAGCGCATATTGATGAAGAGCAGCACGAAAATGATGAGCAGGGTGAAAGGGATGACGACTTTCAGCTTTTTCAGCGCGGCCTGGAGATACTCAAACTGGCCGGCCCATTGGATGTAGTAGCCGGGCGGAAATTGAATGGTCTGGCTCAGCTTCTGCGACGCCCTGCGCACATAGCCGTCGATATCGCTCGTCGTGATGTCCACGAAAACGAAACCAACGAGCTGCCCATTTTCATTGCGAATCGAAGGCGGCCCGGTCTTGTAGTTGATGTCGGCCAACATCGAAATCGGGATCTGCGCGCCGGTTGGCGTCGGCACCAGAACACGTTTGATTGCGTCGAGGTCGTCTCGAAAATCGCGCGCGTAACGGACGCTCACCGGATAACGCTCGCGCCCTTCCACGGTGGTTGTCACGGTCTTGCCGCCGATCGCGCTTTCGACCACGTCGTTGACGTCACCCACCGTTAGCCCGTAACGCGCGGCGGCCTCGCGCTTCACATCAAAATCGAGGTAATAACCGCCCGTAGTCCGCTCCGCATAAACGCTGCGCGTTGCCGGAAAGTCGCTCAGGGCTTTTTCGATCTGGCCGCCAAGCTCCTGGATCTTTCCTAAATCGGGGCCAAAAATCTTGATCCCGACTTTGCTGCGGAAGCCGGTCGTCAGCATTTCCGTGCGCGTCTGGATCGGTTGCCAGAAGATGTTGGCCATCCCGGGCGTTTTGATGTTGGCGTTCATCTCCGCGACGATCTTGTCCCACGTCATCCCGGCCCGCCATTGGCTCGGAGGCTTCATCGTTACGACCGTCTCGAACATCGAGAGCGGGGCCGGATCAGTGGAGGTTTCCGCCTGTCCCGCCTTGCCAAAAACCGATTGGACCTCCGGAATTTTTTTCAGTTGTCGGTTCTGGATCTGGAGAATTTTGGTCGTCTCGTTGATCGACATGCCGGGCACGGCGGTGGGCATGAAAAGCATCGTGCCTTCGTTGAGCGGCGGCATGAATTCGGAGCCGAGCTTCTTAAACGGAATGATCGTGAGCACCATGATCACCGCCGCGACGACGAGCGTGAGCACGCGATAGCGCAGAACGAAATGGACCAGCGGCTGGTAAGCCCAAATCAAGAAGCGGTTGATCGGGTTTTTTGCTTCCGACCGAATCTTACCGCGGATCAGCAGAGTCATTAAGACGGGCACGAGCGTGACGCCGAGCAGCGCGGCAAAGAACATCGAAAACGTTTTCGTGAAGGCGAGCGGCTTGAAGAGGCGGCCTTCCTGCGCCTCGAGCGAAAAGACCGGGATGAAGCTGACCGTTATGACGAGGAGCGAAAAGAAGAGCGGGCGGCCGACGCTTTTCGCCGCGCTGATGATCGTGGCAGTTCGCTCTCGACCGTTTGGCTCGCGGCCGTGTTCTTCGCGGAAATGCTCGAGAAACTTATGCGCGTTCTCGACCATGATGATCGCCGAATCAACCATCGCTCCGATGGCAATCGCGATCCCGCCGAGCGACATGATATTACTCGTTAGGCCAAGTTTGAGCATTGGCAGAAACGAAAGCAGGATTGCGATCGGCAAAGTGATGATGGCGACGAAGGCGGAGCGGAGGTGCCAGAGGAAGACAACGCAAACGAGAGCCACGATGATGCTCTCTTCGATCAGTTTACGTCGGAGCGTGCCGATCGAATTCTTGATCAGCTCGCTGCGATCGTACGTTGGAACGATCTTTACCCCCGGCGGCAGCGAGCCTTTGATTTCTTCGATCTTCTTCTTGATTCCGTCGATCACGGTGAGGGCGTTCTCGCCGTATCGCATGACGACGATGCCGCCGACTGTCTCGCCTTTGCCGTCCATCTCCGCCACGCCGCGGCGCAGATCGGCGCCGAGATGAACGGTGCCGACATTCTTTACGTAGATCGGCGTGCCCTTGTCGACTTTGAGCGGGATGTTCTCGATGTCTTCAATGCTTTTGATGTAGCCGTGCCCGCGAATGAAATATTCCGCGGTAGCGACTTCGAACGTCTTGCCGCCGACGTCGGCGTTGCTCGCTTTGATCTTCCCGACGACATCGGAAAGCGGGATGCCGTACGCGAGCAGTTTGTTGGGATCGACATCGACCTGGTATTGTTTGATGAACCCGCCGACCGGCGCGATTTCCGCGACCCCTGGCACCGCGGAAAGGGAGTAGCGCAGATTCCAATCCTGAATGCTGCGCAGCTCCGCCAGGTTATGTTTACCCGTCTCATCGACGAGCGCGTATTCGAAGACCCAGCCGACACCGGTGGCGTCCGGTCCGATCACGGGATTCACGCCTTCCGGCAACGAACCGCGCACCGAATTCAGATATTCAATGACGCGCGACCGCGCCCAATAGAGGTCGGTGCCGTCCTGAAAAATAACGTAAACGAACGACTTTCCGAACATCGATTCGCCACGGACGAATTTTACTTTCGGCGCCGCGATGAACTTCGACGAAACCGGATAAGTGATCTGGTCTTCTACCAGATCGGGCGAGCGTCCTTCCCAATCGGTGTAAACGATCACCTGCACGTCGCTCAGATCCGGCACCGCATCGAGCGGTGTCCGCTGTAAGGCCCAGATCCCAGCCGCAACGCCGAAAAGGACGAAGGTAGAAACGAGAAACTTATTCCGCGCGCTCGTTTCGATGACGCGTTCGATGAAGTGCGAACGCCCTGGCGCCACCGGATCCGGCGAACTACCCACGTCGTCGCTTACCATGTTTTCAGCGCTCCCTGGATTTTCGCTTCGGCGTCGATCAAAAAGTTCGCGCTCGCGACCACGCGTTCGCCTTCTGCCAAGCCGCTGGTGACGGCGTAAATCTCGCCATACTTCGGACCGAGAACGAGGGCGCGAGGCTCCAGCTTGCCGTTCCCTTTATCGACGAAGGCGATGTTTCGCTTGCCCGTCGGTATGATTGCGCTCACCGGAACGACGAGCGACTCGCCCATGTCCATCCCAAGTGAGAGATCGACAAACATGCCGGGCTTGAGTTTTAGATCCGGGTTCTGAATATCGAGCCGCGCGCGACCGGTTCGTTTCGTGCCATCAATGAACGGATCGAGAAGCGAGAGCTGGCCTTTGAATTCTTCGCCCGGATAGGACGACGAGGTCACCGTCGCCTCCTGCCCGGTCCGCAGCATCGGCAGCTCGTCCTGATAGAATTCACCCCACACCCAGACGACCGAAAGATCCGCCACGTCCACCAGATGGTCTCCGACCCGGACCGTCACGCCCTGATGAGCCGGCACTTCCTGGACGACCCCGCGGAACGGCGACCGCAGCGTCAATGACTCGTTAGGCGTGCGTTCGTGTTCCAGCTTCGCGATCTGGTCCTCCGTCACGTTCCATTGCTTGAGCCGGGACTTTGCAGAAGCGATCAACCGCCCCGGCCCGAGACGCACCGCGCTTGTCTTCGCCTCGTCCCGCATGCGCAGCAGCAGCACGAATTCGCGTTCAGTCGTGATGAGGTCGGGGCTGTAGATCGAGAGCAGCGGGGCATCTTTCTCAACCGCTTCGCCTGGCGAAGTGACAAACACTTTCTGCACGTAGCCGTCCACGCGCGCGACAAATGCCCAGTGGCGCTGCAAATCCGTTTCCACCATCCCGGCCGCGCGAATGCTGTGGTGCAGCCGCGTTCGCGTGACCGTCGCGTAGGTCACTCCGATTTGTTGCTGCCGTTCTACCGGCACGTGGAACTCGGTCGGCTTCTCTTCCACGCCTTTCGTCTCCATGCCTTTCATGCCCGGCATTCCCGGCATGCCACCAGCCATCCCCTTGTCGGGATCCTCCGCGTTCGCCCGCGGAGGCTCGCCAATGCCTGCCATCAACGAGCCGACCAGCACTAGCCTAACAAGTGTTGTTTTCATTTGGATTTCTTCTGTTTCGCAAAAATTCCGAGGTCGGCACCGACGACCGCTTCCAGTTCAGCCAGCGCGATCTGGTAATCAGTCGCGTGCTCGCGTGCTTCGGCTTCGAGATCGCGGACTGAACGTTGCGCGGCCACCATTCGCCGAAGGCCGCTTTGCCCGATTCGTAAGCGAGCTGGCTCGCCTCAAAGGTTTGCCGCGCCTGCGGCACGAGCTGGTCGCGAAAAAGCTCGACGTGGTGATGCGCGGTCTCCGCTTTTTGCAGCGCATCGCGCAAGGCGCCGACCGCTTCGCTTTCCGTCCGCTCCGTGGCGGCTTGCGCGGCCTCGAGGTTCGAGCGCGCCTCGCGGATCGCAGCGGAATATTTGCCCGCGTTCACCCACGGGACGTTGAAGGAAATGCCAGCGTTGATTTCACTGAGGTCGCGCGCCGTTTCGTTGTAGCGCTGGCCTTCGACCTTCAACGATGGGTCGGGAATCCAGGCCCGATGAGCGAGTTGGAGGCGCGCTCCTTCCGCCGTGGCCCGCGCCCGCGCGGTGCGGACTTCCGGTTGATTGGCCAGCGCCAGAGCGCGCAGTCTCGCGACCCCAAGCTCAACGCGCAGCGCTTCCACATCCGCAGGAATGCCGAGCGGCGCGAACGCATCGCGATTCATCAGCACATTGAGCTGCGACTGCGCGCTGGCGACGTTCCGCTCCAGGTCGCGCCGCCTCTCCAGCAGCTTCGCTGCTTCCGTTTCCGCCATCAGCACGTCAGCCGCGTTCTGCGTTCCGACTTCGTAGCGCGAGCGGCTGATCTCCGCGATCTGCGTCAGAGAAGTATGGTTGCGGCGGTTAAGCTCGATCTGCGCGTAAGCATTCCCGAGCCGGAAGTAGGCAGCGCGCGCTTTGGCGACTGCGTCCAGCTCCTGCCGTCGCACCGCCTCGAACGCGGCGATCGCGTCCGCTGCGGCAGCGCGCGACCGCACTCGATTTTTTCCGGAGATCGGAATCGTCTGCTCAGCGGAAAGGGTTTGATCGGTGAACGAGTTCGGAGCCACATCGACGTAGCGATGGACCGTCGAGCCGCCGGAAACCCTCAGGTCCTCCCACGCGCCTTCCTGTTTGATCCGTTGCTTCGCCGCCTCCCATTTCCGCTGCGCTTCCCGGATGGCAGGATTCCGTGCGAGAACAGTGCGCGTTACGTCCGTCAGCGACAGCCGCGCAGAAGAAGCGCCCGGCGAAACGGACTCATCGGCGTGTCCAGCGTGAAGGGATAAAGTTGTAAGTAATAAAAGTGTAAGTGTTCGTGTTTTCATGGATCCAGGGACTGCGATTGAACGAGAGGGGGCCCGCGAATGGGCACACCTCGGGCGTCAACGTCCGTGGATCAGATGAGAAACGTGCAGAAGAGCGCGAGGCGCGGCGGCGAATGCACCGCGGGCTTCGCTGTAGATATGCGAGCCCGGTGCAGGGAAACTGCGAACGGCGGCACAAGCAGCGGGTGCAGAATCGGCGCGATCATGACGACGGTTTGCTGCGACAGCTCCGCTGCTGCGGTGGACTCCGGCGGATTCTTTTGCGGCAAAAGGCACGACTTCATCGTCGCGCAGCAAGCGCACTGCTGCGCGGGCGCAGGCATGCTCATACCGCACGCTTGTGCAGGCGCTTGGCTTGACCCTGTCAAAAACGCCACCACCAAAAAGGCCGCAGTGATGAACCGCTTCGTCATTCAACAATCCTTATAGCGGAATCCGAACACGCCATCGAGCGAGCCGTCGTGACAGCTCCTGTTTCTCGATGAAGAGGTAAGCTAATGGTTCGTTTCATAGAGACTGTCGGGAGAGAACAAGAGCATCTCGCCGCACTTACGAGGCGCAGGCGTTCCGTTTATTCCCGCCAGCCGGTCGATCGGTGGCGCTCAGGCTTTTCCGAGCGCGCGGTCGAGATTGTAGGCTGCGCTGATAAGCGAGAGATGGGTGAAGGCTTGCGGGAAGTTGCCGAGCGCTTCGCCGCTCGGGCCGATCTCTTCTGCGTACAGGCCGAGATGGTTCGCATAGCCGAGCATGCGCTCGAAAAGAAGGCGCGCTTCGTCGAGCCGCGTGCGATCCACTCGGCCCGCGCGGGTGAGTGCTTCCACCAGCCAGAAGGTGCACATGCTGAAAGTACCTTCGCCGCCTTCGAGGCCATCGGCGCCATGTTCCATATTGTAGCGAAAGACGAGTGCGTCGGAGACAAGCCCACCCTCCATCGGCGAACGCCGGATCGCTTCGACCGTGCTCAGCATCCGCGGGTCGTTAGGCGAAAGAAAGAAGACGAGCGGCATGAGAAGATTCGAAGCGTCTAACGAGTCGATCTCGTAGCGGTGCACAAAGGCGCGCCGCTCTTCGTTCCAGCCTCGCGTCATGAGGACGTTTGTCTCCGGCCAATAAAACTGCCGGTGACGCGTCTCGGCGTTCAGCGAGCGAATGGAAAAGTGCCCACCCTTCTCGTCGTCGAGCATGTCGACCCGTCTAGCCCGACGAGCGCCGCGGTGCGCATGTTCCCGATGACGCCGTAGTTTTCGATCGGTCGGTAGTTCACAGGGTCAGAAGGGAGCGGACCGGCCGCGGAATAAGAGAAGAGGCGCGGGAGTCTTACAAACATGAACATAACACGAACACACACCACTCGCTCGATTGTGCGGATGGTGTCGCTGCGAATCGCGGCTGCCGAGTATTCCGCTCACAGGCCGCTCCCGCTCGGATTGTCATGCAACTCCGCGGGATGCTCGGTTAACCCACGCGTCTCGAGCATCGGCTCAATCTTCCAACGACTATTGGTCGTCGCGCGATAACCCGGTTTCCCAGAAGCAAAGAAGGAGTAAGTCATGAACTTGAACCTGCACGATAAGAAAGTGTTGGTGACCGGCGGCCAGGACGCTGCGCGCGTAATCGGTGAAGCCTTCTCGCAAGGGCTGATCGATGTCGCGGTCTGGGTTCGCGATGTTGCCGGCATAACCGAGCCGGCGAACGTCATGCCGCACGCGGAAGTGGTAGTAGCATCAGCAAGGCCTGAGGTGAAACAACCGCGCGCGTCGCTCTGGCGCGAGACCATGGGCTACTAGGCGCGTCCGGTGGGAGCCTCCTTGCTCTTGTAAATGTCCACGATCTTGCCGAGCAGCTTTAGCGCATCGGCTTTCGGCCGGGTGAAGGAGTTGCGTCCAATGATCGAGCCGAATCTGCCGCCGGCCTGGATGCCGCGGACCTGTTCCAGAAGCTTATCGTCGGACTCCGCTGCGCCGCCGGAGAAGATGACGATGCGTCGGCCATCGAAGCAGCATTTTACCACGTGCGCCACCCGCTCCGCGATCGTATCGATCGGAATCGTTTCCTTATCGTAAACCTTCTTCGCCGCTTCCTGCTCTAGATGCGCGGCCGGCAGCTTAACCTTGATAATGCGCGCACCGAGTTGTGCCGCGATGTGCGCGGCATAAGCGCAGATGTCGATGGCCGTCTCGCCTTCCTTTGAAACGGCGGAGCCGCGCGTATAGCTCCAGACAACCACCGTAAGGCCCGCGGCCTTCATGTTCGCACGGTTCCAAGATCCGCTGGCGGCTGACACGTGGCAGTATGGATCTCGGCGAGAAGTCGAAGCGGAACACGGCACGCATAAAGACTCGCGATCAGTGCATAGATAAATGTGACACGCGCGCGGCCGAACTGCTCGTAGCGGCGAGTGCTTGTTTTCATGCGCCGGTGCACCACACGGACGCGGCCGAAGTCGTGCAGCTTTCGGAAAAATTCCACATCCTCCATCAGCGGCACATCAGGAAAACCGCCACATTGGAAAAAGAGGCCGCGACGGCAGAAAAACCCGTGGTCGCCGCAGCGAATCCGCAGCACGATTCCAACGTAATGCGCAAATGAATCCGTAAGCCGGTAAATTATGTGCTTTTTCGGGAGACGGATGCGGAAGTAGCCGCCCGAAACATCTGGCGTGGCGAGTGCACGGCGGATCTCGTCGAGAGAACCCGTCGGGACCTCAGAGTCGGCGTGCAAAAACCACAGCACGTCGCCACGCGCTACAGTCGCGCCGAGATTCAACTGGTGCGCGCGTCCGGCTTCACCCAACAGAAGCCGATCACACAATGGTTCTGCGAACGCCCGCGTCCCATCCGTGCTGCGTCCGTCCACCACGATTACTTCTGCCTCGGGAGCGCGTTCGCGAAGGTGACGAAGAAATTCGGCGATTAATGGACCTTCATTGAGAACCGGCACCACGATGGATATCGACAGCAAATGGTGCGCGGTGGCGCCTGCTGTCTTAGCCGACATTAGTATTTCTCCGGCAAGACTTCATTGATTACAGCGAGATGGGATCTCTCAGACGAGCCAGAGCCGATGCGGCTTTCCAAAGAATCACCGCGCGATGCCCTAGGGCTGCCTCTCGAATTTCATCGCGACCGAATTCATGCAGTAGCGTAGGCCTGTCGGCTTGGGACCATCATCGAAGACGTGGCCCAGATGTCCGCCACAGCCCGCGCAGACCACCTCGTCACGCACCGTGAAGAACGAGCGATCCTCCTCGATCCGCGCGGCGTCCTTAGCAAGAGGCTGATAGAAACTTGGCCAGCCAGTGCCGGAATCGAACTTCTTCTCTGAGCTGAACAGCGCCCTTCCGCAACCGGCGCATCTGTAGATGCCGTGTTCGTGATTGTCGGCGTATTCGTTCGTGAAAGGCCTTTCGGTGCCTTTCTTCCGAAGCACGCGATACTGCTCGGGCGTAAGGATTTTTTGCCATTCGGCATCGGTCCTCTGAGTGGCGGTGGTCACGAATGTGGGTGCGGGTGGCGAGGGTTTGTCATCGGCCGCATAAGTGGATGCCGTGAGAAGTGCAATCGCGAGCAATGGTTTGATGAGTGTCATTTTGGTTGGTCGGTTGGTTCGACGTAGGAGGCAGACAAACCGTGTTTATTCCGCTGATTAAGCTAATCATTGGGCTCGTCAACGTTGGGTATCGATCGAATGCCTGGTCTCTGTTTAAAGGTCCAGCGCTAAAACTCTTTTGCGGAATAATGCGACTGCTTCGCGCTCTGACGTATTAAAGGAACAATGACTACTCTCAATGTCACCCGCACGATGAATTTCTGCTGGTCTTCGCGACGGCCCTGCCTACTAGTGCAGCGTGGCGGAAGTGGATTTTGATCAGCTGGTGGACGAATTCTATATGTCGCTTTACCGCTTCGCGCTTTCGTTGAGTCGGAAGGAAACGGACGCCGGTGATCTGGTTCAACAGACGTTTTATGCATGGGCCTCGAAAGGTCATCAATTGCGTGATGCGTCGAAGGTCAAGACATGGCTTTTCACCACCCTGTACCGAGAGTTTCTGGCAAAACGCCGCTACGATGAGCGGTTTGTCGCGGTCGATGACGATTCGAAATTCGAGGAACCGGCGCATGTCTCGCCATCGGCGGTCGATGCGCTCGATGCCGTGACGGTCCAAGACGCGCTCCTTCGGTTGGAAGACCGTTACCGAGGTCCGGTCACACTCTTTTATATGCAGCAACATTCGTATCGCGAGATCGCGGAGATTCTTGCCATCCCGATCGGAACAGTGATGTCGCGGATTTCTCGCGGTAAAGCAGAGTTGCGGAAGGCGCTGCAAGACCCCTTCGAACATAACGCGCGCAAGATTGTGCAGATGGAAGGAGAGCAGGCACATGGATAAGCGGGAAGCGCGTTCATTCCTCAGCGTGCATCGGCCAAGTGAAGATCCGGTCGACGCCCGGATCGCCGAAGCAAAAAAGCAGGCCACCGCCGATCCGGAGCTGGCGCAATGGTGGACTGAAGAACAGGAGCTCGACCGCGCGATCGGTGCAAAGCTCGCTGCGGTTCCGGTGCCTTCGAATTTGCGAGCGCGACTAACCTCGCGCCCTATTCCACTTCCTGTCGCGCAAAGAAGTTGGCGACGAGCAGCTCTTGCGGCGGCCGCGGCGGTGGTAGTCGCGCTCGCGGTGCTTTTCGGTTCCTGGCGTGGACCGTTCAAACCTGCCGCATCGCTCGCAGACTATCGCGACGAAATGGTCAGCTTCATCAGTCTGAAACCGACGCTCGGTCTCGAGACGAGCGATCTCACCCGCATCAACGACTTCCTGGCAAAATCAGGCGCGCCATCACAATTGGAACTTCCGCCGCCGCTGCGCAGGCTTGAACCGGTTGGTTGCCGCACCTTGCGCTTCCGGGGCCAGGACGTTGCGCTGGTCTGCTTCCGGCGTGAAAGCGGAAAGACCGCGCATTTATTTGTGGTCAACCGCGCCGCTCTGCGCGGGCTTCGCGCCAAGCCGCAGTTCGCTGTACAGGGCGAGTGGACGACAGCCACTTGGATAAAGGGAGATCACGTTTACCTGCTGACGGTGCAGGGCGATCAGAGCACCACCGAGAAATACATCAGCGACACTTAGCAGCATTCGCATCCTAATCTCGGCGAGGCGCAGATTGCTAGCCGCACGGAATAAAGCCGCTTCTGGAGCATCTGGCTTTCGTGCATCGCGGAACGGTTCCGGCCGCAGCGCACGCAATCCGCGTGAAACAGCAAAAAGGCGAAGGCATTTATAACGTGGTGGTGATCGGTGCCGGCACCGCCGGCTTGGTCACTGCCGCGGGCACGGCTGGTCTCAGCGGGCGGGTAGCGCTGATTGAGCGCAACAAAATGGGCGGCGATTGCCTGAACTTCGGCTGCGTGCCAAGCAAGGCGCTTATTTCGTCGGCGCGTCTCGTGCAACAGATTCGCGAAGCGGAAAAATGGGGACTGCGCAAGCAGGAGCCGCAGTTTGAGTTTCGCGAGGTGATGGAGCGAATGCGCGCCAGACGCGCGGTAATCGCGCCGAATGATTCACAGGAGCGGTTCGAGTCTTTGGGCGTGGATGTGTTCCGCGGGCAGGCAAGGTTTCTGTCGCCGCACGAAGTGGAGGTGAACGACTGCAAACTGCGTGCGCGGAATTTTGTGATTGCAACCGGCAGCCGCGCCGCCGTTCCGAAAATTGAGGGTATCGATTCCGTCCCGTATTTCACCAACGAGACAGTGTTCGATGAACTGCACGATAAGCCCGGCAGCATGATCATTCTGGGCGGCGGCCCGATTGGGTGCGAACTGGGCCAGGCGTTCAGCCGATTGGGAGTGAAGATCACCATTCTGCAGAGCGGCGGGCAGCTCATGCCGCCGGAAGACGCTGACGTGGCGGAATTAATGCAGAACCGCTTTAAGAGAGAAGGCATCGATGTGCACCTCAATGTCCAGACGCAACGCGCCAGATGCCGCGACGGAAAAATCGTGCTGAAGACAAACGGCGGTGAACTTTCAGCCGACGCGTTGCTTATTGCTTCCGGCCGGATGCCGAATGTCGGAAGCCTGAATCTCGAAGCTGCCGGCGTGAAGTACGACAAGCGTGGAGTGGAAGTGAACAACCACATGCAAACTTCGCAGCGCCACATCTACGCGGCCGGCGATGTCGCGAACCGGCTCAAGTTTACCCACACCGCGGATTTCACCGCAAGGGCAGTAGTGCGCAATATCCTGATGCCGCTGCCAATTCTGCGGCAGAAAGTGAACTGCGCGGTTGTGCCGTGGTGCACTTACACCGATCCGGAGGTCGCGCACGTCGGCCTCGGCGAAAAACAGGCGATGAAAGAGGGCACCGGTTACGACCTCTTTGTTGTGCCGCTGGCCGAGGTTGACCGCGCGGTCGCGGAAAGCGAGGAAGAAGGCTTCGCGAAAATCCTCACGCGCAAAGGCTCGGACGAGATTCTCGGCGCCGCCATCGTCGCGCCGCATGCCGGCGATCTGATCCACGAATTCGTGGTCGCGATGAATGCCGGGGTCGGGCTGGGCAAGATCGGCGGAATGATTCACGCCTATCCGACGCTCGCGGAACTCGCGCGCAAAGCCGGCGATAAGTACAACAAGACGCGGCTGACACCGCGCGCGAAGAAGCTGTTTGCGTGGCTCTATCGCCGCGCGCGACGCGGGTAAGCGCTAAGGCACGCTCGGGGGACCGAATCTGCTCGTTCTAAGCGATGATGCCGCACAGCGGGCACGAGCTTCCAGGAATAATCGAGATACTTCCTTCTCTTCCATAGCGCGCGCTGTCCTGAGCGCACGAACCGAAGGAAGTCCGCTGAGACAGCGGACTCACTAAAACAATGAGTTGGATCAAGAAGTATTGGAAATGGATCGCGTTCGCGTTGGTGCTGATCGCGCTTTCCGCAGCCACAGCAGTCCTGCCAGTGAAGGATTGGGTAAAGGCGTTTAGCGATTGGGTTGGCACGCTTGGCGCGCTTGGCGTTGTCCTTTTCATCGGAGTTTATGCGTTGGCCACGGTGTTTTTTCTGCCCGGCTGGATTTTTACCGTCGCAGCCGGTCTCGTCTTTGGAGTTGCCGGCGGGACAGCGGTAGCTCTCTCTGGTGCCATCATCGGTTCCGCCCTCGCATTCCTTTGCGGCCGCTACCTCGTCCGGAAACGCGTGGAAGCAGCAACGAAGGGAAGCCGGAAATTCACTGCCATCGACAAGGCTATCGGCGAGCAGGGGTGGAAAATTGTCGGTCTGCTGCGGCTGAGCCCTATCATCCCCTTCAATCTCAGCAATTACTTCTATGGGGTGACCGCTGTTAGGTTCTGGCCGTACGTGTTCGCATCGGCGGTCGGCATGCTGCCGGGCACACTGCTTTACGCGTATCTCGGCGCCGCTGGCAAGGCGGGGCTTGGAGGTGAAGGAGGCCAATCACCGCTCAAATGGGTATTCCTCACCATCGGCCTGACAGCGACAATCGTAGTGACAATCATTATCAGCCGCACGGCGAAGAAAGCACTCGAGAAAACCGGTGCTGCCGAAGGCAAATAGGCGCCATTTCACTCAATAATCCATGAACACCCTGAATGCAGATTCAGCTGTAAGAAAGCGTTATGCTGCCGGAGCGCGGGCTGCGGAAGCGAAGCTTTGTTGTCCAGTCGATTACAATCCTGAATACCTGAAGGTCATTCCGCAGGAAGTGATCGAGCGCGACTACGGCTGCGGTGATCCGAGCGCTTTTCTGCGCGAGGGCGAGGCAGTGCTCGACCTCGGCAGCGGCACCGGCAAAATCTGCTTCATCGCCGCGCAAGTGGTCGGGCCGAACGGCCGCGTAATAGGCATCGATATGACCGATGAGATGCTGACTGTCGCGCGCAGAAACGCGCCTCTCGTTGCCGAGCAGATCGGCTATTCGAATGTCGAATTTCGTAAAGGCCGCATTCAGGATCTGGCGCTCGATCTCGAGAAGCTCGATGCAGTACTCAAGGCGCGTCCGATTACCGACGCGGCGTCCTTCATGCGCGCCGACGAGCTTGCGCAGGAAATCCGCGTCAAAGATCCGCTCGTGGCGAGCGTCTCTATGGACGTGGTCGTCTCAAATTGCGTGCTCAACCTCGTCGAAGCGAAGTCGAAGCGGCAGTTGTTTGCGGAAATTTTCCGCGTCCTGCGCAAAGGCGGACGCGCAGTTATCTCGGACATCGTGAGCGACGAAGAAGTGCCGGAGCAACTGCAGAACGATGCGGAGCTCTGGAGCGGGTGCATCTCCGGCGCGATGACGGAAGAAGCATTCCTCCAGGCGTTCAGCGACGCAGGCTTCTACGGAAGTCAGATCCTGAAGCGCGACGAAAAGCCGTGGCAAACGGTGGAAGGGATCGAGTTCCGCTCCGTCACGATCGAAGCGTTCAAGGGAAAGCAAGGCCCGTGCTTCGAGCGGAACCAGGCAGTGATTTACCGCGGGCCATTCAAGGAAGTCCTAGATGATGACAACCACCGGATGGAGCGCGGGGTGCGCTACGCTGTTTGCGACAAGACTTTCAACCTCTATCGCAAAGCTCCTTATGCGCCGTCGTTCGAGTTTATCAACCCGTTCACAGAGGTCTCCGTTGCCGAGGCGCAGCCATTCGACTGCTCGCGTACGGCGCGGCGGCATCCAAAGGAAACCAAAGGCCACGACTATCGCGTTACCACCGAGGCGGGCAGTTGCTGCGATGGCGGCGACTGTTGCTAAGTCTGTGCTGCCACCAAGATGATCGCCTTTCTTCTCCTCGTCGCCGCAGCATTCGTCGCGTTTTCCAACGGCGCAAACGACAACTTCAAAGGCGTAGCGACGATCTACGGCAGCGGCACGGCGAGCTATCAAACGTCGATAACCTGGGCGACAATCACGACCTTTGCTGGCTCGGTCACGTCGATGTTCCTCGCGCAAGCATTGCTGATGAAGTTCTCCGGAAAAGGCCTCGTGCCGGATGCATTCACCGGCTCGGAATCTTTCTTGCTCGCCGTCGCCATCGGTGCGGGACTGACCGTGATCCTTGCCACCCGGCTAGGGTTCCCGATCTCGACCACGCATTCCATCCTCGGCGCATTGATCGGCACCGGTGCGGTTGTCTCCGGCGTCCATGGCGTAAATCTCAGCGCGCTCGGCAAGGGTTTCGTGACACCTTTGCTGTTGAGTCCCCTGATCGCGGTCGTGCTCGGAGCGTTGCTCTACGCGCTATTTCATTCTATTCGCTGGCTGCTTCGGCTTCCGAAGGAATGGTGCATTTGCGTGGGGTGCGAAGAACGCGTCGTGGCGATGCCGGGCAGCACGTCGATGCTTGCGATGAGAGCGCTTCCGATGCCGGCTCTCACACTGGCTGCTGGCGAAACGGTCTCGAGCTGCTGCGAGCGTTATACTGGCGCCATCGCCGGCGTTGATGCGCAGAAGATCGTCGATGCCGGACACTTCCTCAGTGCGGGTGTGGTTTCATTCGCGCGCGGGTTGAATGACGCGCCGAAGATCGCCGCACTCTTGTTGCTGGTGAAGTTCCTCACGCCAGCCACAGAGGTCGCGATCGTCGCAGTGACGATGGCGCTCGGCGGATTACTTTTCGCGCGTCGTGTCGCAGAGACGATGAGCCACCAGATCACGCGGATGAATCCCGGGCAGGCTTTCAGTTCGAACCTCTCCTCCGGCATCCTTGTCATCCTGGCGAGCACGATCGGACTGCCAGTCTCGACGACGCACGTGACGGTCGGCTCGCTTTTCGGCATCGGCCTAACGACAGGGCAGGCAAACATCAAGACCGTGGCGGGCATCGTGTTCTCATGGATGATTACCCTACCGTGCGCTGCCGCAATCGCGGCGCTCGCGTACTTCACTATCATCCATTTGCACGTGCTGAGTTAAATCGCTCCCGCTGATCCAGCCCTCACAGGTGATGAATAGTTTCGCACAAAAACTCGCCGACCATTCGCTGCCGCTTCGGCACACCAAGACGGAGATTTTGCAAGTGAACGTGGGGAAGCTCTGCAACCTCACCTGCATTCACTGTCACGTGAACGCAGGTCCGAAGCGGAAAGAAATCATGACGAGGGAGACAATCGATCGCGTGATCGACTGGCTGGCGACGACCGACATTCCGACGGTTGATCTCACTGGTGGGGCGCCGGAAATGATCCCCGATTTTCGCTACTTCGTGGGGCGGCTAAAACAGCTCACCCCCCCGCGACATATCATCGATCGCTGCAATCTGACCATTCTGCTCGAGCCCGGCTTCGAACGCTACGCGCAGTTCCTTGCCGACAACGAAATCGAGATCGTCGCCTCGATGCCGTGTTACTCGCCGGCCAACGTCAATGCACAACGGGGCGAGGGTGTGTTCGACGCTAGCATCAAAGCGTTGCAACTCCTGAACTCGTTAGGCTATGGACGCGATCCGATGTTGCCATTGCAGCTCGTTTACAATCCGAACGGCGCATTCCTGCCGGGTCCGCAGGCTGAACTCGAGTCGACCTACAAACACGAGCTTCGGGAGCACTTTGGGATTTTCTTCAACAAGCTTTACACGATCACAAACCTGCCAGTCTCACGCTTCGCCTCCTACTTGAAGAACAACGGCAAATTGGCGGAGTACATGGAATTACTGAACGATGCGTTCAACCCGGCGACGGTCGCCGGATTGATGTGTCGCAATACCATTAACATCAGTTGGCGCGGCGAGGTTTTTGACTGCGATTTCAACCAAATGCTGAAAATGCAATGGCGAGAAGACGCCCGTCCGCTGCACATCTGGGATCTCGCTGCGGAAAGCGTTGAGCGTCGCCCAATCCTGACGGGCGAGCACTGCTTCGGCTGCACGGCGGGCGCCGGTTCAAGCTGCGCCGGCGCACTGCTTTGACGTGCCGCGCGGCCAAGTCGCGCCATGCGCCGTTTATTTTGTGAAATAATCCGCCAGTGCCCGGCTCTCACGAGCATGCTGCGGAACACTCTTTTCTTTCTCGTCGCGCTTGGCTCCATTTCTCTGACGACTCCGCTTCGCGCTGGCGCCCTGTCGCTCGAGAGCGGACCACGGAAGACGCATCTGCTGGAACTTTTTACCTCCGAAGGGTGCAGCAGTTGCCCGCCGGCGGAAGCGTGGTTGAGCAAACTCAAAGATAACGCCGGACTCTGGCGGGATTTCGTGCCGGTCGCGTTTCATGTCGATTACTGGGATCGACTCGGCTGGGCCGATCCGTTCGCGTCCAAGGCCTGGACCGCGCGGCAGTACGAATATTCCGCGCGCTGGAGAAGCAGCAGCGTTTACACGCCGGGTTTCGTGCTCGACGGCCGTGAATGGCAGAATAACGGCGTACCCTCCGCTGCGAGCGAGTCGCCCGGAGCGCTCAAGCTTTCCGTTTCGGAAGGCGACAGGATCGCCGCCTCGTTTCAGCCTGCCACCGGCGAGAGCAAGCCGCTCGAGGTGCACGTGGCGCGGCTCGGATTCGGCTTGAACATCAACGTCAAAGCTGGCGAAAACAGCGGCCGGAAATTGCTGCACGATTTCGTGGTGCTCTCGCTCGACACCGCGAAGATGGTTGGCGGCAAAGCAGAACTGTCTTCCGCAAGCGCACCGAAGCCACAGGATGCGAATTCGCGTAGCGCGATCGTCGCGTGGGTCACGGAGCCCGGCCAGACCGAGGCGATACAGGCAGTCGGTGGCTGGGTGAAATGATTCAGAGCAACGGCTACAAGGCCGGCTATCAGTCGCCCATATTGAAGAACTCCGCCGCTCCGAACCTCATTCCTATGAACATCCCTAATCGCATTCCCACTGTCCTACTCCTCCTTCGCATCAGCGTGTTCGTCGTGATGTTAACCTGGACGATTGATAAATTCGTCCGCCCGGAGCACGCGATCTCGATCTTCGAACACTTCTACTTCATCAAAGGAGTCGGCGCTGCCGTCGTCTATGGTCTCGCCATAGCGGAGTTGCTCTTGCTTGTCGCTTTCCTGGCCGGTTTCGCACGGCGCTTCACTTACGGGCTGGTGCTCCTCCTGCATGGCGCAACAACCTTTGCCTCATACGCGCAATACCTGCATCCGTTTGAGAAAGGGAATATTTTATTCTTCGCCGCGTGGCCGATGCTTGCAGCCTGTTTCGCGCTCTACTATCTTCGCGATCTTGATACGCTCGGAACAGTTGGCCGCGCGCAGCACTCGTCGATCAATGATTAACTCACTGCTCTGGTTAGGCGAGCACTCTGTGAGACCGGTTTCCGTCGCAGTCATTCAGAGTAGTCTATCCGTTTATCCGGCATGACGGTGGACGTAAACGACAGACTGGCGCGACAGATTTGTTTCCTCGTTGAAACCGAGAAGTTGAAGGGAGTCCTTCGCAAAACTTCGCCGATCCACGTCGCGCGCTATGAGAACAGCGCGGAACATAGTTGGACGCTCGCACTGATGGCCATGCTGCTCGCTGAGCATGCGGTTGAGGAACTTGATGCAATGCGTGTAATCCAGATGCTCCTCGTGCACGATCTTGTGGAGGTCGATGCGGGCGATACGTTTTGCTACGACTTAGCGTCGAACGAAACAAAGGCCGAACGCGAACGTTGCGCGGCCGAGCGTCTCTTCGGCTTGTTGCCCAGCGACCAGGAGCGGGAATTTCGCCAGCTCTGGGAAGAATTCGAAGCACGAGCGTCAGCCGAAGCAAGATTCGCTAACGCACTCGATCGTCTCATGCCACTCCTGCAAAATTTCCACAATGGCGGAGGGAGCTGGCGCGAGTTTGGAATAACTGTCGAGCGAGCACTGGATCGCCAACGACCGATTGCAGACGCGTCCGCTGCGCTGTGGGAATACGCGCAGTCCGTATTTCAAGAAGCTCGGCAGCTAAAGCTCTTCCACGTGGAGGAAAACGCGCTTGAAGAGTTGCCAGCCAGGGCGAGTCCAAGGCTCCCCGCCGACGAAATACGTTGACATGTCGGCTCCGATTTCAGTCGCAATCATTCAGCATGGTCCGGTGTTCCTCGATCTGGAAGCGAGCGTGGCCAAGGCGGTCACGCTGACCGAGGAGGCGGCGCGGAAGGGAGCGCGCGTCGTCACATTTGGGGAAACCTGGCTGCCCGGTTATCCGGCCTGGCTCGACCATTGTTCGGATGTCGCACTCTGGGATCACACGCCGAGCAAGGAAGTATTCGCCCGGTTGCGCCAGAATAGCGTTGCCGTTTCCGGCAACGAAACGCAGTGCCTGGCCCAACTCGCCGGCGATTACAAACTAACTCTCGTCATCGGCGTGAACGAGCGCGTCGAGACCGGCCCCGGCAACGGCACGCTTTACAACAGCCTCCTTACCTTCACTCCTGACGGCAAGCTCGCGAACCATCACCGCAAACTTGTGCCAACCTACACCGAGCGGCTTGTCTGGGGTCAAGGTGACGGCGGCGGACTTAGGTCAGTCCCGACTCCAGCAGGACGAGTAGGAGGTCTGATTTGCTGGGAACATTGGATGCCGCTGGCTCGCCAGGCTTTGCATGATTCCGGCGAGGCCATTCACGTCGCAGTCTGGCCGACTGTGCACGAGATGCACCAGATCGCTAGTCGACACTATGCGTTTGAGGCGCGCTGCTTTGTCCTCGCGGCCGGTCTGATCATGCGCGCGAAAGATCTACCGACGGAGCTGCGCGCGACGCCAGAACTTGCAGGGAACCCGGACGCTTTTGTGCTTCGCGGTGGCAGCGCTATCATCGGCCCCGATGGCAAGTACGTCGTCGAACCTGTTTACGAAAAGGAAGCGACTATCACCGCGGAACTCGACCTAAATGCCGTCGATCGCGAGAAGATGACGCTCGATGTCTCTGGGCACTATAGCCGTCCGGACATCTTCAACTTTCAGGTCTGCAAAGGGAACATGAGGGTTGATCCGCAATCTGCGAGAAACAAATCTTCGCTGAAAGGTTAGGCATGCCTCTTCGAGTTACAGTGGTCGGGGCCGGCGGTGTCGGCGGGTACTTCGGCGCGCGGCTAGCACAGGGTGGATGCGATGTTAGCTTCGTAGCGCGCGGCGCGCAACTAGCGGCCTTACGCGAGCATGGGCTTCGGGTGGAAAGCGACCTTAGCGAGATCCATCTACCGCAAGTGCGCGCCAGCGAAGACCCCGAGAAACTCGGGCAGGCCGATGTGGTGTTGATGTGCGTGAAGCTTTGGGACACCGAGACCGCCGCGCGCGCGGTGAAGCCAATGGTCGGACCAGGAACCGCAGTGATTTCTCTACAAAATGGCGTGCGCAAGGAAGAGCTGCTCGGTCAGCTTCTCGAAAAGAAAGCCGTCGTAGGCGGGGTGTGTTATGTCGCGGCAAAGATCCTTCGTCCGGGCGTCATTCAGCAGACCGGCAAGATGCAGCGGCTGGTGTTTGGTGAGCTGGACGCGGCTGCCTCTCCGCGGACGAAACAGTTTCTTGACGCTTGTCATTCGTCCTGCATCGACGCGGAGATCAGCCCGGACATCCGGCGCGCGATCTGGGAGAAGTTTGTCTTTGTTGTCGGCACCTCGGCTACCACTACGACAATGCGATCGACGATCGGACCGATTCGCGCGAATCCCCTGACGCGCGCGTTTCTGCTCGACGTGATGCGCGAGGTTGTAGCTGTGGGCCGCGCTCACGGCGTCCCATTGGCGGACGATTTCGCCGACACGCGCCTCGCCTTCTGCGACACCTTACCGCCAGCGATGACCTCATCAATGCACACCGACCTCGAACAAGGCAAACGGCTCGAGCTCGATTGGCTGAGTGGCAGTGTGATTGAACTCGGCGAGGCGGTTGGCGTTCCAACGCCGTTGAATCGTGCGGTCAAAGATATCCTGGAACTGCACGCTCAGGGCAAAGACCTCACCTCGCGCCTTTGAGCTGTTCGCGCTGCGCCGGGGTAAGCCACGCCAGCGCTTTAGCTTGGTCTTCGCGTGCGAAAGCGTTTACTTTCGTGGCCTGCTCCGCGCTGAGCTGGAGGCGGGCAAAGGGAGTTCCCTCTATCTGCTTCTTCTGATCGTCAGCCGGCGCTTTTCTGTAAGTCCCATCAAGCGGCGACTCGTTAGGCCGGACCCGGGATTTCGCAGCCGTGGAGGATGCGTTCTTCATAAAGATCGCTCCAGCGCTGCTGGTTCATCGCGGACATCGGAACTGCTTCCCCCTCGCCGGTGCCGCGGTTTTTCACCGCTCCCTTGAAGACGCACGCGTCGAGGCGGCTCTTCGTGACCGGATCGTTTGCCGCGTTCGCGACGCGCTTGAGTCCATGAAATTGTGGATGCCGGTGTTCATCGTTTGAGCGCGCCCGATCAAAAGAGCGCGCACAAATTCCAGACGAAGCGCACCGCTAACGATCAGCGCGACTGCTCGCGCGCAGAATCGCGTGGTCAACCGAGGATTCCGCGCAAGCGCGCCAGCGATACGGAATGGTAATGTGCCGGCATCACCGGACATGGTGGAGATCGCGCCGAAGGCGGCCATCGCTCCGCTTGCCAGCCCCGGTGCGAACTACTTGTCCTTCGCGGTCAGTGTGGGCCAGGTCTTATCCGCGGTCTCAAGGTTGCCTTTTTGGTCTTTGTTGAAAGTATCCCGCACTCCGATGTCGTATTGCATGAGCAGACGACCGTCCACGATCTGGAAGGCGTCGATCTTGATCGGTGCAGTGTGCCCCTTGGCGACGCCGTAAGCGCAATAGCCGCCGAACTGCGGCTCGTATTTCGCAGAATCCTTCTCGAACATCGCCTGATGCTCGGCGGAGACGAAGCGGTAAGTCACGTCGTGATAGGACGCGTGAAATTCCTCTTTGCCTAAGATGGGCTTTCCGTCGGTGAAGAACGCGACGGGATCGTAGCCCTGAATCCCAACGCCGTTCTTGTCCACGTTCGGCGGCGGCGTAGCGAAGGTCGTTGCGGCGAGGCCGGTGAAAAGGAGGAATGCGAGCGCTGCTAGTTTGCGATTCATACCTCTGAGAGGCTCGGCGAGGGGGCTTATTCCAGAAATCTGTCGGCAGGCCGCGGAGAAGAAGGATCATCGGCGCTGATGGATCGCGGTCTCATGGAAGATTTTGCGGCTATTCAGGATCGCGGTGCGAGGCAGAGTGCGTCATCAACGCTTTTCACAGAGGGCGTACTGGTACCGCCCGTCCTGCCATGTCTTCATTTTTCGCCAAGGCTGCGTGGCAAAAAGCCGATTCATTTCGCGTGCAGAGAGAACCCTGGCCTTGCTTGGCTCACGATAACCAATATTAAAGTGGGTTATTCGCGCCAATACCCACATCGCAAAAAGAGGGATCGACGCCCAAAAGGCGTAACGCGGTTCGGCGATGAAACAGCATCCACCGGGACGAAGGACGCGATGCATTTCCGCCACCGCGCGTGCGCGATCCGGCAACACGGTAAAAAGGCGCGAGGCAATCAGGACATCGAATCTGTTGTCGGCGTGCGACAGATCCAACACGTTGTCGTTTTGGAAACAGCAGTTGGCCAGCTCCAAGGCCTCCGCTTTCTCTCGCGCCCATTTTAGCTGGCTGGGAGAACGATCGATTCCGAGAACATTAATCTCTCTAAACCGCTCGGCGAACGCGCACGAATAAAATCCCGGACCGCATCCAAGCTCGATTAATGTTTCACCGGGCTTTGGTTTTCCGTTTGGCCAGACGGCCCGGACCATTCGCTCGGTATCATCGCGGAAAAGTCTTTCGCGGCAGAAAATATAGAGCCACGCAAACTGCTCGAACAAACTGTCCCCAGCACTGTCGGCCGGTTTTGTTTCTATTTCCGGTGCGGACGTGAAGCAGTCCAGGGAAGCGCGAGGACTGAGAGAAAGGGCTGTCTTGGACGACAACGCGATGGAGTCAGTTGGCAGAGTTCTTAACACAATCTTTATGATTTGATCTTCAAGCGAGACCCACCTGTTGATCATATCGCCGCACTTCGAACCCATTGGCTTCTTGTTGAACGTTGCTGTGTGGTGAGCCTCGCGTTTCGTCCGCCGCCCTTCCCTTCCCGCATGGCTCTCGCCTCTGGCTTCAAAAGAAACATGAGCGCGCTTGATCAACTGCATCTGAGCCGCGGCTGGTAACTTTATTCCTGAATTTCTGCATTGGAGTGAAACGTCCGCGGTTCTGGGGAAGAACTCTCTTGTGTGGGATGATCGCATTGCCGCGCGTCGGTGAGTTGACGCCGCATCCGAAAACTCGTCAGGAATAAAAGTGCGCCTGGCGACCCTTACATACATGAACATGAGGAGAGCGATCTTAACCTGCGCTCTTGCCATTCTCGGAGTGGTCGACGGCGCATGGGGGCAAGGCACGGCGCCAGCGAACGAAGCGAAAGCTGTCTTCGCGGGTGGATGTTTCTGGTGCATGCAGCCGCCGTTCGACCACGTCCCGGGAGTGACTGCAACGCTGGTTGGATACGCGGGAGGCCGGGAGGAGAACCCGACCTACAAGCAAGTCTCAGCGGGCGAGACAAGTCATCGCGAGTCCATCGAGGTGACCTACGACCCGGCGAAGGTGAGCTATGACAAGCTCCTCGAAGTGTTCTGGCACAACATCAATCCGATCCAGACCGACGGACAATTTCACGACATCGGCGACCAATATACGACCGCGATTTTCTATACGAACGAGGAGCAGAAGACCGCAGCGGAAGCTTCAAAGGATGCGCTCGCCAAGTCGGGAAAATTCCCAAAGCCAATCGCGACCGCGATTTTGCCGGCAACGAAATTCTGGCCGGCCGAAGAGTACCATCAGAAGTATTACATCAAAAATCCGAGCGCCTACGGAATCTACCACTTCGTTTCCGGCCGCGATTCCTACAAGCAGCGGACCTGGGGCAGCGAACGCTGACGCTTTGCGCAGCGTTCACTCGTCGCCGTAAGGAAAGAAATGCATCAGACCGATCTGTTGATAGGCATCTACTTCGAGCATCCGGATTGGTTCCGACCGTTGTTTGCTGAACTCGATCGTCGCGGCCTGCGCTACGAGCGCATCAACGCGAGCCGACACTCGTACGACGTGAGCGAGCAGAAGACATACGATCTCGTCTTCAACCGCATGAGCGCGTCCGCCTATCTCCGTGGGAACGGCCACGCGATCTTCTTCGCGCGCGATTACCTCGCACATCTGGAGAGCATCGGCACCCGCGTGATCAACGGCAGCCGCGCCTACGCCTTCGAGATTTCGAAAGCGGCACAGCTTTCACTGTTGCACTCGTTAGGCATCGCCTTCCCGCGGTCCCGTGTGATCAATCACACCCACAAAGCCACAGAGGCGGCGCGCGAGATTGGTTTCCCGCTCATCACTAAACCGAACATCGGCGGTCGTGGCGCAGGAATCATTCGGCTCAATTCTGCGACGGAACTGAGCCACGCGATCAATTCATCGCAGGTCAGTCTCGGGATCGATAGCACCGCCTTGGTGCAGGAATTCATTCCCGCGCGCGGAGGACACATCAATCGCGTCGAAACCCTCGGGGGAAAGTTTCTCTACGCGATGCGGATCTACACGACCGGCGAGAATTTTAATCTCTGCCCGGCCGAAATTTGTCAGACGGAGCGAGCGGCGGAAGAAGGTGCCATGTGTCTCGCGGACGGCCCAAGAGCGGGACTCAAGATCGAACCGTTCGAGCCTCCCGAAGAGATCATTGCAAGCGTCGAACGCATCGTCGCAGCCGCGTCCATCGACGTCGGTGGAGTGGAATACATTACCGATGATCGCAACGGGCGCGTGCTCTTCTACGACATCAACGCGCTTTCCAATTTCGTCTCAGACGCGCCGCGAATTCTCGGATTCGATCCGCACGCGCGGCTCGTCGATTACCTCGAACAGGAAACAAATAAATGAAATATGGATATTGGCTGCCGGTCTTCGGCGGATGGCTGCGAAACGTGGATAACGAGCAGATGGAGGCGAGCTGGGACTACTCCCGCCGTCTCGCGCAACGCAGTGAAGAAATCGGGTTCGATCTCACGCTTATCGCCGAGCTGAGCTTGAACGACATCAAAGGCGCGGGTGCACCGACGCTCGATGCCTGGTCAACGGCCGCTGCGCTCGCCGCGGTGACGAAACGGCTGGAGCTGATGGTGGCCGTGCGGCCGACGTTTCACAATCCCGCGCTGCTCGCGAAACAAGCGGCGAACATTGACGGAATCGCCGGGCCAGGGCGTCTCTCACTTAATGTCGTCTCCTCGTGGTGGGCCGACGAAGCAAAGAAGTGTGGCCTCCATTTTGAGACACACGACGATCGTTATGCCCGCACGTCTGAGTGGCTCGACGTGGTTGATGGGATTTGGAAACAGGATCACTTCTCGCTCTCCGGAAATTACTACAAGGTCGAGGACTCGCTCATGCAGCCGAAACCGATCAGTAAACCTCGGCCGGTGATTTACGCCGGTGGCGAATCGGAAGCGGCCAAGGAATTAATCGCAGAGAAGTGCGACGCCTACGTGATGCACGGGGATCCGCCGCAGCGTATTCGCGAAAAAATTGCCGAGATGTCCGAGCGCCGCAAGCGCAAAGGTTTGCCACGCATGACCTTTGGCGTAGCCGCGTTTTCCATCGTGCGCGATACCGAAAGCGAAGCGAAACGCGAACTCGCGCGCATCACCGATGTAAAGCAATCCGCCGCCGGCTACGACAACTATCAGCAATGGCTCGCCGGCACCAATCTCGACCGCAAAGTGTCGCTCGAAGATTATTCCGTCACCAATCGCGGACTTGCTTCCGGGTTGGTCGGAACGCCAGCGCAAGTGCAGGAACAGGTCGCGGAATTCGAGGCCGCGGGCGCCGATCTCTTACTCCTGCAATGCAGCCCACAGCTCGAAGAAATGGAGCGTTTCGCGGCGACTGTTATTCGCAGAGAACCGCCGGCAGAAGGCCCGGATATGCCCGGCGTCCCGTCAGCGATTAGCGAAAAAAGCGCCGTCTGAACCGGACCCGAGGCGCGGACCTAATATTTCTCGACCGGCGCTGGAATAAAGGGCGAACCTGCGTCCTCCCATCGCGGCGCGGCTGTAATCTTGGCGCGCGCGAAGCCCACTATCGTCCTATGACTAACGCGCCTGACTCGCCCCCTCGCCGCCCCTTCTTTTCAACGCAGTTTTGGGGACTGATCGCCGGCGTTCTCGCCGGTCTCGCGATGCTCCTGACGATGGCGCTGCTGCGCTCATTCCTGGGCTGGCCTACACCGACGGAGCTGATCTTCGATCGGCTGTTTCCGCTACTGACGGTGGAATTTTTTATCGGCTCGCTGGTCAAGGCAGGCGGTTACACTCCATTAAAATTGCAGGGCGTGTTCGGTGCGCTTGCCGGTCAGGTCGTAGTCGCTGCGCTTTATCTGAGACGCAAGGCACCCAACGCAAAGCGGCCTGACGATTACGGAATCATCGATCCGCGCGGATGGTCGTTGATCATCCCGGGCGTACTTGCTGCAACCGTTCTCTTCATCGCCCTGCTCTGGCCGACGCTGATCACCAACTATCGAGGCTTTCCGCCCGGGACAGCGCGGCTAATCTGCGCGCTGGAGATGTTGATTTCATTCAGCCTCTGCGGATTCGGGATAATGTTTTTCTACGGCTTGCTTGGCCGGCCGCAACAAAGCCCGATTGCGCGGCAGAATGAGCAGGCCGTGGCTGCGAACATTGGCCTCCGGCGTTTTCTCGCTCTGGGAATCGGGGCCGCGGTGGCAGTCGCACTCGGCGGCCTGCTGAAACGATTCTTTGCCATCGGTACCTTTGGTTACGACGGCCGGCAGTACGGCGGACCGAAGGTGCAGAAAATTACTCCGATCAAGCCGGAGGATGAGTTTTATCAAGTCTCGAAAAACTTGGTGGACCCGGACGTCGCGCGTGATTCCTGGCGGCTCGACATCATCGGACAAGTTGAAAATCCGCGCGTCTATTCGTTCGCCGATATCGCCGGCATGCCTTCGGTCGAGCAGGAGACGACGCTGCTTTGCATTTCCTACGGCATCGGTAGCGGGCTCTGCTCGAACGCAATTTGGAAAGGCGTGCCGCTCCCAACATTGCTGGCGCAGGTGAAGCCGAAACCGGAAGTCACGACGGTGCTGTTCCACGCCGCCGATGGATACTACGAAACGTTTAAGTTCGGGAAGGCGATGGAGCCGACAACGCTGGTCGCCTACCAAATGAACGGCGAGCCGCTGCCGCAGCGTCACGGATATCCGTTGCGGATGATCGTACCCGGTCTCTACGGCGAAAAACAGCCGAAGTGGCTCACGCGGATTGAGCTTCTCAACGAAGCCGACGGTCGATTGCATCGTCGCCACGGTTGCGGCTTCTACAAGGAACAAGGTTGGGGACGCGAAGGCGATGGCGTTCCGACTCACAGCCGCATCGACGCGCCGCAAGTGGCAGGCGATCATTTCGAAGCGCCGTTCAAAATTGGTCGGGAAACGGAGTTGCGCGGAATGGCCTTCGGCGGCGATCGCGGGATCTCACGCGTCGAGATTAGCAGCGATGGCGGCGAAACTTGGGACGACGCCGAGATCACCATGCCGGGGACGAAAATCTCGTGGTCGCTCTGGAGTTACACCTGGACCCCGGACGAAGAAGGCGACGCGGAATTTGTTGTGCGAGCCACCGATGGCGAAGGCGAGGAGCAGATCAGCGAATACCGCGATCAAGTGCCGGATGGCGCGACCGGCCTTCATCGCGTGAAAGCCAGAGTGGAGAAGGCGTAGTGTTGTTCGCGTGGCGCGGATTGCCGGGCCTCGTCTGCGGCTTGGTTTGCGGAACGCTGCTCGGCGGCGGTTTCGGCAATGTCTCGTTAGGCTTCGCTGTTGGTGGAGTCCTGGGGCTTGCATACGCGCTCGCCTTGCCGCGTCCGCTAGGAGGTAATGGCGCAGCCGCGGATCGCGCAATGACCGCCGCGGCATTCGGGTTGCCGATGTGGGGCGCTATCAATGTGATCCTCCTGCCGCTGCTCGCAGGACAAATGCCGCAATGGACGGCCGAAGGAATGCGCGCGCTTTTTCCAGCGCTCGTCGGCTGGTTGCTTTTTGGATTCGCGCTCGGCTTGCTCGCCACCGGAGCGGTACGTTTGATCGAGCGTTTCCTCGGCGCCACGCCCGCCGAACCCAAGCCAAAAGTCCCTGATTTTAAGACACGCGTTGTTATCCTCGGCGGCGGTTTCGCGGGCGTCACGGCCGCGATCAATCTCGAGAAGGAATTCCGCCATGATCCAACGGTGGCGTTCACGATCGTGAGCGAGACGAATGCGTTGCTCTTCACGCCGATGCTTGCCGAAGTCGCCGCGAGCAGTTTAGAGCCGACGCATATCTCTGCACCGTTGCGCAGCAGTTTCCGTCGCACTGCCGTGGTGCGTGGCCAGGTGACGGGCGTCAATCTTGAAAAGCGATCCGTCGAATTGTCCGATCGCGAAGAAACGCTGCCGTACGATCATCTCGTGCTGGCGCTCGGAGCGGTTTCCAGTTTGCCGCCGGGCGACGGGATTGCGGAGCACGCGCTCGAGTTCAAGACGCTGGCCGATGCAATGCGCATTCGCAATCACGTCATCGATGTCTTCGATCGTGCAGACGCCGAGCGCGACGAGGCAAAGCGGCGGGCACTCCTCACGTTCGTGATCGCGGGCGGCGGATTTTCCGGCGCGGAACTTGTCGGTGGGCTGAATGATTTTGCGCGCGGGATGCTGGCGGATTATCCAAACTTAATCGCGAATGAACTGCGAATTATTCTCGTCCATTCTCGCGAACGCATTCTTCCAGAGTTAAGCGTGTCGCTGGCGGATTACGCGCTTGAGCGAATGCGTGCGCGCGGCGTAACGTTCGAACTGAACGCGCGGGTTTCCGCCGCGCGGCCGGGTGTGGTCGCGCTCAAACGTAAGGAAGGTGAGCCGACTGAATTCGAGATCGAAACGGAGACGCTCGTTTGGACCGCCGGCGCCGCGCCGAATCCTCTCTTGAAAGAGCTGCCAGTGGAGCGCGACAAGCGTGGTGCCGTGCTCGTCGATGGCACGTTGGCGGTGAAAGGTCACGCCGGGGTGTGGGCGCTTGGCGATTGCGCAGTTGTACCCGACTCGAAGACCGGCGGGCCGTGTCCATCCACCGCGCAATTCGCCATTCGTGAAGCGCGCACGCTCGCCCGCAATCTCCGCGCGAGTATCCTGAGCGAACCCCTGGAAGCATTTCATTTCGACGCGCTCGGAACGCTCTGCGTCGTCGGTCATCACACCGCCTGTGCCGAAATCAAAGGCTATAAATTCAGCGGCTTCTTCGCGTGGATCCTGTGGCGCGGAATCTACTTGAGCAAGCTTCCCGGCCTCGAGCGCAAGGTGCGAGTGCTCGGCGATTGGACGATCGAATTGTTCTTCCCGCGCGACATCGTGCAGACGATCGACTTCCAGCCATCGCCCAAGAAATCTGCCGCATGAGATCGCGCGCTTCCTTCCTGTTAATCGGTGCCGTCGTCGGAGCTCTCGGCGCCGCAGCGCTTTTCGTTCTGCATCTGGTACCTGTGCTTGGCGTTTTGCTCGGCGGTATTCTAGGCGCATGCTTCGCGCTTCTAACCCGTTTTCGAACGACCACCCCGGGTGCGGGTCTTCTTTGGGGGTTGTCCTTCTCATTCCTGCTCTGGTTAACCGGTCCCGCCAGGCTTTTGCCAAAAGTCGCGGCCGATACCTCGATGGGAATGTGGGACATGGCGCGCGCGCACTTTCCGGAACTCGTGGGCTACCTGCTGCTGTTCGGCGCGCCGCTCGGGTTGGTCCTGGGCGCGTGTTCCGCAAGGGAACCGGCGGCGGGTCCGAATGCGGCGCGATTCAGTCTTCCACGCGCGCTCGTCGCCGGCGGGCTCGCGGGTATCGTCGGCGGTTGGGCTTTCGGCCAGTGGATGGAGAAGGCTCATTTCTTTCCGCTCATCGCGGGGCTGGTCGGTTCCGCTTCTCCGAATGTCGGCAAATCGCTGCACTTCCTTTTCGCCGTCATCATCGGCTCGACGTTCGGCCTGCTATTCCAACGCGACGTGCGCGGCTGCGGATCGAGCGCCGGTTGGGGCCTGGCCTACGGCATCTTCTGGTGGTTCCTCGGCCCGCTCACACTCAAGTCGCTTCTCAGCGCGCAACGACCCGACTGGTCGCTCGCACACGGCCAAGAGCTGTTCGGTTCGCTCATGGGTCACATTGTTTACGGACTGATCGTCGGCGTTATCTATGCCGCGCTTGATCGGCTCTGGGTCGTCTTCTTCATCGATAGCGATCCGATCAATCGGCAACCCGAAGGCCCGGGCTCGCGCACTTTGCTCTCGTTAGGCCGGGGCGCTGTCGCAGGACTTGCCGGCGGATTAGTCTTCTGGCCGCAGATCGTTGCGGTTGATGGATTGCCTTGGATCGCGCGCCTGGCTGGCGGAACGTCGCCGACCCTCGGTTTACTCGTACATCTCGCGATCAGCATCGCGATCGGCGCCGGCTACGGAATGCTCTTCGAGCGCGAATCGCCTGACTGGGGTGCAGCCATCGGCTGGGGCATGCTTTACGGGATATCGTGGTGGTTTGTCGGCACGCTGACGCTTTTTCCCATCTGGCTCGGGGCTTCCTTTACATGGACGACCGCCGCCGCTGCCGGTGCGCTCTCTTCCCTTCTCGGCCATTTGCTTTATGGCGCCGTCACCGCTTGCGTCTTCCTGCTGTTGGAACGTCGCCATCAGGATTGGATGCGCCTCGATCCGCGCTTCGCTGCACGTGAAGCGAGGCTTCATCGCCCCGTTGGCACACCCGCCCCGGCGCTCTGGTTTTTTGCCATCGGCCTGGCCGTAATGCTGCCCATCCTGCTGAGCTAATGAGCTATTGTAATCCTTCTTTATGCACCATCGGCCAACAGTGCTTCGCCCCTAACGAGTAACCATCATCAGCCCGCAAAACCAACAACGAAAGAAACACGCATCATGCCAAACAAATCCAACTTCTCCGGCCCAGATCTCACGAAGCGCCCGCCACGCAGTGCGCGGTCCCGGCTTGGTGGCTACGCAATCCTCCCCCGCATGCTCGACAAGGGCCGCGCCGAAATCTCGGGAATGAACGGCGAGTTCCATTACAACTGCCCGCTCGACCAGCACATTATCAGCTTTCTGGGGATTGATCCCAAGGCGCTGCGCAAGCAGCTCGCGACTGGCAAAGGCGACGGCGAAATCCTCGACTGGATCAAAGCAAACGCAAAGCACAAGCGCACACCGTGGGAGATCGAACAATGGAGCGACTACCAGCAACGGCGCACGCCCGACAGCGACGCGGAAACGCTCGGCTTCTTCGCAGAGGCAGTAGGCAAGTTCTCGAAAACCCGAGAGGACATCAAGACTTGGGCGGATTACCTCGACCTGGACGATTACGTCACCTTCGGAGGTAAACCTTAACAATTACGAACACACACGCTATGCCTAACGCGTGAGCCAAAGATGAATCGCGTTGCGTTGATTACCGGCGTCGGTCCGGGACTTGGCGCGGCTCTGGCGCGACGGTTTGCGAAAGAAGGATTTGCCGTCGCTGTCGTCGCGCGCAGCTCGGAATTCATCGGCACGCTGGCCGCCGAACTTTCTTCGTTGGGCCAGCACGTGATAGCGCTGACGGCGGACGTCGGCAAAGCGAATGAAATCTCCGCCGCAGTCACGAGGACGCGCAGCGAATTCGGACCGATCGGCGTTCTCGTCCACAACGCGAGTGGCGGCGCAGGTGGCGGCGTGCTCGATCTCTCCGCGCGCGACTTCGAGCAGGCTTGGCGGGTGACGACGCTCGGCGCGTTTTTGTTAGCGAAGGAGACCGCGTCCGACATGGCAGATGGCGGCGCGATGCTTTTCACCGGCGCGACCTCCAGCGTGCGCGGCGGCGGCTGGCTGGCGTTCAGCAGCGCGAAGTTTGCTTTGCGCGGAATGGTGCAATCGCTCGCGCGTGAACTTTGGCCGAAAGGCATTCACGTCGCGCACGTGCTCGTGGATGGAATCATCGGATCGGATGAGGACAAGGCGGCCACGTCCGATGAACCGCGCACCTTGCTTGATCCGGACGCGATTGCAGAAGCCTATTGGTATCTCGCGAACCAACCGCGTTCTGCGTGGACGCTGGAGCTAGACCTTCGGCCGAATGGAGAAGAGTTCTTTGTGTGAGGGGAGGCTCGCAGCGGTGAGTCCGCTCAAGAAGAGTAAACGTGCTTCTTTTCACGCAATCGAAAACGCGGATGCGACATCACCAGGTCGTGACTTCGTGCACCTTGGGTAGATCGGCCGCGGCAGCGCCACCAACGCGTCGATAATAATTTGCCGATCGTGAAAACGATAACCGCGCCGGCGCGCAGCGTTCCCGCGATCGTGCCGGAAATCTTGGAGCGACCGCCCTGCCGTTCCCGGTAACGCACTGGGACTTCGCAGATGCGCAGCCCGATTTCCAGGCTGCGCACCTGCATCTCCGCCGTCCACCCAAAGCCACGATCTTTCATGGCGATCCGTTCGAGAGCGTTGCGTCGGATTAACCGCAGCGGCCCCAAATCTGCGTAACGATGGCCCCAGCCCCATCGAATCAGCGTCGTGGCCAGGGCGTTACCGAAGTTTTGCGCCATTGTCATCGCGGCGCGATTTGCGGAGTTGTTACTCCGGTTCCCGAGGACCAAATCGGACGTCGTCGTGGCGGAAAGCAGTCGCTCAAGATCGCGCAAATCGCTGCTGCCGTCGGCGTCGCAAAAAAGGATCCACTCGATGTCGGCGGGAAGATTCTGCAGGCCGGTCCAACACGGGCGACCGTAACCGCGCCGCGGCTCACTGATCACCTCCGCACCGCCGAAGCGTGCACCTGGAGGCTGGCGTTGCTTTCAACGCGCCGAAGTCTTGTAGCGATCACGCTCATTGGCAGTAAGAGTGCTAAGCGCTTTACATATTCCCGCTGACAATCGCGCCCCGCGACAATCAATGGCGCTGGGACCTGCTGCGAGCGCGGGAATAAATCTGATTCCTGCACTTCTCAACGCTACTCCTATAGTCGACTGCGTGACCACTCCTCGATTCATTCCACTTCCGCCGCGTGATTCGTTTTCTGATGAAGCGCTGAAACGAAATGCGATCGAATTCAATGACCGTATGCAGCGCCGCAGGACAGTGCGCGAGTTTTCTCCGCGTCCTGTCCCCCGCCAAGTGATCGAGTCGTGTCTACGCGCGGCGGGCAGCGCCCCCAACGGGGCGAACCTGCAACCGTGGCATTTCGTCGCGGTGGGCAACGCTGCTGTGAAACGCGAGATCCGCGTTGCAGCGGAAGAAGAGGAGCGCGAATTTTACGAGCATCGCGCGCCCGCTGCCTGGCTCGAGGCGCTCGCGCCGCTGGCCACGGATTCCAACAAGCCGTTCCTCGAGATCGCACCGTGGCTGATCGCCGTCTTCTCGCAACCGTACGGCGTGCAACCCGACGGCACGCGCATTAAGCATTATTACGCCACAGAGTCCGTCGGCATCGCCACCGGATTCCTTGTCGCTGCAGTTCATCACGCAGGACTTGTTTCGCTCACCCACACGCCCAGTCCGATGGCTTTTCTGAATCGCATTCTGAATCGTCCTGCGCACGAAAAGCCGTTCCTGCTGCTCGTCGTAGGACATCCAACAGAGGGCGCGGTTATTCCCGATATTCACCGCAAGCCACTTTCTGAAATCTCTTCGTTTGTCCTCTAAATCGTGAGAGGCCAATCCCAAGAGTTACCGTGACAGGCTGGTCTGTGTGCTAGAATTTGTGCTAGTTTGAGCGGCTTTCTACTCGCCATTCGCAACGCTGGTCGATTTCAGCAAATTCGGCGTTTTGTCCTCGTAAACACGTTTTGCTTTGAAACGAAAAGCGATGCTGTGAAATCGACGATTTCGCAATCCTAAGTCTGGCGCGTCTGCCAATTTCGCCACCCTGGCCTAGCACAATTCGTCTACTGAACGGCATGTTTGGCGGAGAATGCTCATTCCACGCGCCAGACTTACACTCGCCGCCTTAAATGAGCAATTGGGGCTTTCGTCTCCCGCTCGAAAGCATAAATTGGCTTAGCGAATGCTCACGGGCCGACAAACTGCAGGAACTTCTCCTTGAGATGCGCTTGTTCTTGCGAAATCGTCAATTGAGGCAAATTTCAAGGTAACTCTTACGTGGAAGACCTTTTCAAGTCATCTTAAGGAGGAAACCGGGTCGCAGACCATCCGAGAAAGCTGCATTGGCCTGCACGTAGCTTGGATGGGGGAGCTGAGCGCCCCGTCTGTCTCGAATCGAAGCTTCTTACAAAAGTCTCGTAGTGCGACCCTTGAGCGAACGCCGGATTTCGGGCTCGACGATATGGTTTCACGCAGCTTAGCTAGCAGCTGACCGCGCCCCACTTTCTGAACAGCGAAGTATTAACCCAAGAGGAGCACAGACCATGAGCAACTATCTGTACACGATTACCAATCGGCAAACCGCAAACGCGGTGGTTGGAATGGAAATCCTGAAGAACGGAGCGTTGCGGTTCGTCAAAGACTCGCCTTTCCCGACCGGTGGCAAAGGGTCTCCCTCGTCGCAGAGCCAGAACGGAGTCTGGATCGATCAGGACCTGCTCTACGCAGTCGACTTCGGAAGCAGCTCGTTCGCCATCTTCCGCAAGAATCCCGACGGCACTCTAACTCGATTGAATGACAACCCCATCCCTTCGCAGGGCAACAGCCCTTGCAGCGTATGTGTCAGCGACGGCGTCTTGTATTTGGTCAACCAGGGCATCCGGAGCTCCGGTGGCAAGGCCGAGCCTAACCTCGCCATCTTTGCCGTTGAGGGCGAAAACGTTCGCCATCTCCCACGGAGCGGCTTCAAGTTACGGCGCGGGGAGTCACCGACCCAGGTCATCGTGAATCGCCAGGGCACGGTTCTCGCAGTGCCATCCGTGCGAGCTCGTGGCAGTCTCGTCCACTTTTACAAGATCGACGCCGGCGCCGCCCCGGGGCCGGGATTGTTGACCGAGTTCGAAAACAGTCCCTTCGCGATCACCGACACCGGCTTTGGGTTTGGCTCGACATGGAAGTCAGACGGCAGGACCTTTTTCATGACCAACGCCACTGGTAGCGGCTCGGTGGTCCGGCTCGCCGTCGACGCCAGCTCGGGCCGGATCGTGGAGAAAGCGCGGGCGACGACGCCGGGTAACGCCTGCTGGTCGGCCCTTGGTCGAGGTGAAACAAAACTTTATGTGGCAAACCTCCTCTCCCTCATTGTTTTCGACGTTTCAGGCAACAAGCTCGAGCAGGTCCAGAGCGCCGACGTGGCCGACGTCCCGAAACCCGTGCTGAGAGATCTGATCCTGGGGCCCGGCGGAAAGTTCCTTTACGCCATCGAACAGCGAAGGCGGCGGATCCTGGTTTATTCCGTTGCGAAAGACGGGCGAGTCGCCCTGAGTGATGAGCTCGCGATCGGTGTCCCGGGCCACACCTTGGGCCTCGCAATCGGCTGACGCGGATCGTTGTCGTTACCGCTGGCTACCGGCGCCGCCCTGACCGCGATAATCCGCGAGGGCGACAGGACTGGGGAGCTTTCGCACAAGAGGTTACTCGCGGCCCTTCCTAAATACGAACGGACACCGGAATGTGCTTGCTGGCGACGAAACTCTTCGCCAAAACGACCCTCTTTAACGCGCCGCCAGATGTCCTGGTGACTTCCAGCGCCTAACATAGAGATCCTGTCCAAGGCTGTGCCCATTCTGTCGGGGTAGTGCTTGACATCAAGCACTCATTCTCACTACAAATCAAATCATGCCGAGTCGCTTGGCCCATCGGGTGTGCGTCACCGAGCACGCCCTCGCAACCGACGTGAAGCTAGTGGCGCCGCGTTTTCTGAACGGCGACCTAATCTATTACGAGGAGCATACACTATGAGCGATTACCTATACACGATGACTAACCGGAAGAGCGCGAACGGGGTAGTCGCAATGAAAATCTCGAAGAACGGGTCCCTCCAGTTCATCCAAGGCTCTCCCTTTCCAACCGGGGGCAAAGGGTCTCCGTCGGCGGAGAGCCAGAACGGAGTCTGGATCGATCAGACCCTGCTTTGTGCGGTCGACGTTGGCAGCAACTCGTTCGCTATCTTCCGCAGGAATCCCGACGGCACTCTAACTCGGTTGAAGTCTGTTTCTTCACAGGGAACTGGTCCTTGCAGTGTATGTATCAGTGATGGCATCTTGTATGTGCTTAACAAAGGCAGCGCGGCTTCTGGCGGCAAGGCCCGGACCAAGATCGCTGTCTTTGCCATCGAGGGCGAAAGCGTTCGTCATCTCCCACAAAGCAGCGTCGAGTTGCGAGACGCGGAGTCGCCAACCCAAGTCATCATCAATCGCCAGGGCACGGTCCTCGCAGTGCCATCCATGGGCGCTCAGGGCAGTCTGCTCCATTGCTACAAGATCGACAGGGGCGCCGCCCCGGGGCCGGGATTACTCACCGAGCTCGCAAGCAGTCCCTTCGCGATTACCGATGGCGACTTCGGGTTCGGCTCGGCATGGAAGTCGGACGGCAAGACCTTGTTCATGGCGAATGCAGTCGGCAACGCCTCGGTCGTCCGACTCACCGTAGACGCCAGTTCGGGCCAGATCGAGGAGAAGGCGCGGGCAACAGCGGCGGGCACCGCCTGCTGGTCGGTCCTCGGTCGCGGTGAAAAAAAGCTCTACATGACCAACGCCGACTCCGTCCTTGTGTTCGACGTTTCGGGCAAACGGCTTGACCAGATCCAAAGTGTTGATGTAGCGGACATCCCGAACCCTGTCCTGCATGATCTGATTCTGGGACCCGACGGCAAATTCCTTTACGCTATCGAACAGCGAAAACGGCGGGTCCTAGTCTATTCCATTGCCAAAGACGGGCGAGTCGCGCTGAAGGGCGAGCGGGTGCTCGACGCCCCGAGCTTCCCGTTAGGTCTCGCCATCGGTTGACGCCGTCGCCTCTTCGTCACTGCCGCTGGCTCGGTGACCGCAGAGGAAGCGCCGTAGATCGGCGGCCACATTTGAAGGTCTGTTCAAATACTGAGTTGAGTGCGCACGCCTTTCTCGAGCCACGTTACCTTGTCTTGCAACCCGGCTTCGCGGAACGCGCGCCGATAGCTCGCGACGCTCTCTTTAAAGTGACTCCACACGTCTTGCTCGTAGTGAATGGGAATCAGTCTCTTCAAGTTAAGGAGCTTTGCCAAGTTAACTGCACCGGCGGAATTGAAGGTAAAGCGACAGATCGGCAGGTAAAAATAAACCGCACCGAGATGAACCAAAGCGGTGCCGATCTTGAACCGCTCCGGAAGCTCGCGCAAGTCGTTAAAGTAAACCGTGTCGCCGGAGATATAAAGGGCACCGTTTTCCTGGCCGGCCCATTCTAGGACGAATCCACAAACGCGCTTGGACTCTGGTATTAACCGCGGACCGTGCAGGGCAGGAGTGGCGGTGACGGTAATTATCTCTCCCTGCTGTCCTTGAATAGTGGTGCTCTGCCACCGGGTGAGGCGAATCGCTTTTTCGTTCACGAATTCCTCTTCGTCGCTGTTGGTGATGAGGCGGTGCGCTTTTGGAAACAAAGATCTGCCGCCATCGTCGAGATTATCGGAATGATGGGTGTGGCTGAGGAGCATGGCGTCGAGCTCGGGAATGGCGTGCGGTTTCAACGCGGGCCCCTTCCTGCGGGTGGCACCGATTCCAAGGTGGCCGAACGAATAGTCTCGCTCGCCCTCGTCGAAGACCGGATCCGTCAGAATACGGACCGAGCCGATCTCGAACAGCACGCAGGCTGTCGAAATATGGGTAATGAAAACGTCCATCAGAATCTTGGATCAGGGCCACGCAGCGTCCACATAAATTCGGCCAATTCGGCGCGACCGCAGAGAAGGGTGATTTTTGAAGGACATCTGGAGGGCGCTATTCCGTTACGAATGCATACTTACACGGGACCGGGTCGAGGCAAGTGTGAAAATCATAACGAAAAAAGATGAAGAATTTGCTTTCCAATCGTTTGCCGGGTCTGACATCCTGCGGGCGAACCCCAATCTCACGACGTAATGACTCCCCTGGATAATACCGCGACCTATCAGAACGCGAGGAACCGTTACGCTCTCAATGTCGGGGCCCGGCGATCGGATCTTTATCAGATATTTCATTTTCGAATTTCATCCGTGGTCCCTGTCGTGACGAAAAGAATATGAAGTTAGTCTGTTACGTCCCACTCAGTTCTATGCTCCATGAAGGCGTCCCTCCTGGCGTTACTCCGCCCACGCGGCTACACAGTTAGTTTTGTAAGCATCGCGCTCTTGGCGGTGGCTTTACTGTTCGGTCTGCGCCTGCGCGCCCATGGCCAGTCGGGCAGCTATGCCTCGGCGGCGCCCGGTAAGGATTACGCCTATCACCATTACGATTGGCAGCACGGCGACTATCCGCCCGGGACAATCCGGGGCGAAGCTGTCGATGAAGCTCGCTCTGGCATGACCCTAAACCGTACTCCAGTTTCGCTGCGCACACCGGAATGTTTTCCTGCCGAGCCGCGCGACATTTTTTGGCAGATGGACATGGTTGCCGGGTCCGATGGCAAATTGCGTCCGCTCGATTTCGACGAGAACGGCGACGGCAAAATCGATGATCATGAGCGGAACGCAATTCGGGGCCGCAACACTTGGCTGTTGTGGGGAGGAGGCAACGAAACATTCTGGGACTGGTTACAGACGAAGGGTTATGGCCTCACTGACTTCCTTATCCTCATGGATTCAAGGCGGCGCGGGACCAGGTTTAAGGATGCGGGCCTGATCACCCAGCCCGGGTTCGTCCAGGCGGCCGAACCTATCCTTGGTTTGTATATCGACCAACCCAATCCTGATGGCTCAGCCATCCTAAGGCCCCCGCCCGGTCCAGCGGCGGAGACGGCATCCACTCCGCGCCCCAATTACGCCGTGACGGACGGTTCTCAGTCTTATTATCCAAAGCCCGAGCCGGAGGTGTTCGATGCCCAGTGCCGCCGGTTGGAGACGCCTGTTTATCAACCCACTCCGCCGGCAGGACATTATGACGAGTTGTTTGTGCCATGGACTACTCCGGAGGAGAGAGCAAAAGAATGGAAGGGGCCAGGCAGTGACGATCCGTTCAAAAATTATGTACCCGAGGTAGTTCGCAGGAAACTGCCAAAGGATGGGCTCGACCCGACCGTCTACGGGTACCCTTCTGGCATCTTCGGTCTGCGCCTGATGTTGAATCCGGATTTTTTTGCGAAGACCGATGCAGCTGCCGCAGCCCGCAGTTATTGGAAGGAGCGCGTTGAAAAAACGAATGGTCAATACTACACCAGCGCCCAAATTCACTCGGATCCGAAGCTCATTAGGCCATTTCGCGTTAGCATGTCATGCGGCTTCTGCCACATCGGGCCGCATCCGCTGAACCCGCCAAAGGATCCGGAGAAGCCGGACTGGACGAATCTATCCGGGGTCATCGGCGCTCAGTATTGGGATCCTCAACCCGCCTTCGGCAACCTGGTAGGCCGTCCCAACTTTCTTCATCACTTCCTGAAGAGTCAGGCGCCGGGAACAGTCGACACCTCCCTCGTCAGCACCGATCAAATCAACAACACCAATATTATTAACGCGATCTTTGATGTGCCGGCCCGGCTCGATCGCGCAAGGACGAAGCCCACGGAAAAACAAAGCAGAGAGAACCTGCTTCTTCCGAGCATCGAAGATCCAGAAACCAGCAACAACCCCGGCGGCCAGAACAAAAATCGACACTTCCCGATGGTTCTGATGCCCGGAGAGGATAGCGTTGGAATCTGGGGAGCCCTGGCCCGGGTGCCGCTGAATATAGGCGTCTTTTCCGAGCAATGGATGCGTTGCGATAATCCCGTCTTGGGTTTCACGCCACAACGACCCTTTCGCATCGAAGTAAACCGGGCTAATTCCGTTTACTGGAACGTTAACGAAAAATATCGGGTCGGTTATATGGCAGCGTTCTTCACCCTCGGCACTGGGGGGAAAGTGGTGAAAAGCACCGCGCCGATGAAGCTAAAAGACGCCGGTCCGATCCCAGGACCGGTGCTGCCGGGTTGCGCGCCTGGGTCGGCCCATGTGAGTACGCTTGGGCAAGCGGAATTAGCGAAAGATCCCGACGAAAGACGCGTCTTGGGACGCAATGTTTTTCTCCATAACTGTGCCATCTGTCACTCGAGTAAGCAGCCCGAAGGATTCGATCTCAAATTCGAACGGCAAATGGCAGGCGGCTGGAACAAGGCCCCCGCGCCGGTTCAACCAATCTATACTTTGCCTGCCGATTACCGGGACTGGGACAGTTTCAAACAAAGTCCCGCTTACCATGCCTATGTAAATCAGATTAGTAAGGTCGCCGGCGAAGCGCCCGCATCAGGGGCCCCCGATTCATTTATCGATAACAACTTCCTCTCAAATGAACTCCGAATCCCTGTCACCTTAGTAGGCACGTACGCCGGACGAGCCATGGCTACCAATGCCACAGCCGGGCAGGTCTGGGATAACTATTCGTCAGATACCTTTAAGAGCCTGAAGTCAGTAGGAAAGGTCCGTTACTTCAATCCCTACCGAAGCGATGCGACAGCGGTAGCGTTGGATCCGTACGGGACCAACGACGAATTTGACGCACCTAGCAATGGTCCCGGTTACTTCCGGCCGGCTTCGTTAATTAGTGTCTGGGCAACCGCTCCCTACTTTCACAACAATACGCTGGGTGCTTATACCCACGATCCAAGTGTCGAGGGGCGCCTCATAGGTTTCAACGACGGTATTCGAAAGCTTCTCTGGCCCCAGCAACGGCCTCTCTACACGCGGGACGGCGTTCCCCTTGCCCGACATCCCGGCGACTTGCGCGGCGAAGGCAGTGCGTCGGCGAAAAACGATCCGGGTTACATTTACCGCCTGCCAGTGGACACCTTTGTAACTTTTGAACCCGGCTTTACCCCGCTCTTGGTTCAAAGCATTCTTATTGGTTACATCGGTATCGGTCCGGCCATGTTCCTTTTCTGGGTCCTTAGCTTCGGAATCTGGCTTCTTCTCGCCCTCGTCTTTATCTTTCTGATCTTCTGGGGCCGGGCCCGACATGCCGGCATCCTTATTCTTCTTTTGGCGCTCGCATTCGCCGCGCTTTTGCTCGTTACCGGCGGCGGTGGCGGGGGGGGGACGATGGCCGGGGCGCTCATGGCCGGGGCGACCGGCATGATGAGCTACGCCGGCGCGTGGCTCTGGCTGGTTGTCGTGGCGCTCCTGGCCGCGGGAGTGCTCCTCCTCCTAACTCGCAACGAATTGAAGTGGCTGACAAAGTTTATCTTTATCGTCGCCACGCTGATCACACTGATAGTCGGGATCATTGCGAACAAGTTTCTCAATGGTGAGCTAAAGGACGTTCCGTTGCCTTTGGCAATCCTGCCGAACAGTTGGCTCAATGCGAATTACAAGGGGATCAATGTCGGCCCGATTCCTCGTGGGACTCCAGTGAATTTGTTGATGAATATCGATCCGGCGAAGCGGGCTCAGGTCGCTCCGGCTTTGGTCGCGCTTCTCAAGGCCAGCGTCCAGATCAAAAAACAGCACCTCGCCGGTGAAGAAGCGTATGCGGTAATCGCCAAACAGGCCGGCCCCGCCCTGATGGCCGCCAGCAAGTGTCCGGACTTCGTCCTCGATCATGGACACTACTTCGGTGAAACTCTGAACGAAGATCCCAAAACGAACCTCGTTGAGTGGGAAAAGAAAAACGATGAAGCCAAAGAAGCGCTCATCGCCTTTCTGAAGACACTCTAAGAATCGATTCGCCGATGAGCGCCGAGCCCTCCGAACTCTCCGCGGGCGGGAAAACAGGTGAAGACGCGATCCAGCGACGCCTGGCTGATAATCATGCGCGCGACAAGGAACAATCGCAGTTCGATTACATAATCGTAGGTTCGGGCGCGGGCGGTGGACCACTCGCAGCCCGCTTGGCTGAGGCGGGAAAAAAGGTCCTCGTGATCGAGGCCGGGCCTGACCCGGCAAAAACCAGATCGCACGCATACCCGGAAGCGGACACTGGTGAAGTCACTAAGATTCCAGGTTACTACGGCGCGGCCTCGGAAGATGCGGAGATGAGCTGGATGTTCTCCGTCCGGCACTACGCTGACGCAGAGCGTCAGAAGCTTGACAAGAAATACAATCAATATCGCGATCCCGACACCGGGGGAGAGATACAACCGAAGTTTCGTGACGATCCCAACACGGACGGACCGAAGCAGGGCATTTTCTATCCGCGTAGCTCCGGTATCGGCGGCTGCACCGGACATCACGCGATGATCACAATCGCGCCCAACGACAAGGAATGGGACTACATCGCGGAGCTTACGGGCGATAACACCTGGCGATCAGGTCACATGCGCGGTTACTTCGCGAAGTTCGAGAACTGCCAGTACCTCGCCGCGTACGACCAGTTTTTCAAAAAACTCCTGGGATTTTTTTACAAGATATATCGCTGGTTTGTTCTCTTCCTTGATCCGCGCGCAATTCTCGACAAAGGCGGGCATGGATTCGAGGGGTGGGCGCCGACTAATCTGATCGATCCTTTTCTGGTTTCGACGATAGCCAAAGAGGATCGGCCCTTCTTCAACGTTATCGTTCAGGCGGCCCTGGCGGTGTTGCATGGGAACAATCGCCTCATTTCATTTCTCAAGCACGCCCTGCTCCGGGCCCAAGTCGTCCAAGCCATAGACTTTAATGACGTTAACACCCGCCGAGCCAGCCCCGAAGGGGTCTTTCTTATTCCAATCGGTATTGAAGGAGCCGCAGCTGGCGGCGACGATAAGGGCCAGCCTGGAAAAGGCCGGCGTTTTGGAGTGCGTGAATTTCTGCTGGGCGCTCAACGCCGGTATCCGGACCGTCTCGTCGTCAGAAGCGGTGCGCATGTCACGCGCGTGCTTTTTGAGAAAGGCGAAGATGATGAGGCCCCACGCGCGATTGGGGTGGAATGCGCGGTGGGCAATCATCTTTACGAAGCGAGTCCGATCCAGAAGCGCGCGCCGAGCGAACGCGTTCGTTATTTCGCGAAGCAAAAAGGCGGCGAGGTAATCCTTTGTGGCGGCGCCTTCAATACGCCGCAGTTGCTCATGCTCAGCGGTATCGGCGACAAGGCGCATCTCCAGGAGGTCGCAGAGCGCGGCGGTCACCCGGATGAATGCTCCCTCACCAGCGCGGGAGGTAATCCTCTGCGCGATCGCGACGGCAAACCTCAGCGCATCCATCTCCCGGGAGTCGGCACCAATCTGCAGGACCGCTATGAAGTCACCGTCGTTAGCGAGCTCAATAAACCGCTCGCTACCCTGAAGAAGATTAGCTTCTTGCCGGGCGATCCCAATGACGATGCCAGGACGCAATGGTTAAAGGACCGGACCGGTCTTTACGCGACCAATGGCGGCACCCTGGCAGTGATTCGCCGGTCACCATTGGCCAAGGAAAAAGGTGAACGCGATCCCGATCTTTTCACCTTCGGTGCGCCAGCGGCCTTTCGCGGCTATTACTGGAATTGGTCGCGCGAACTGTTCAAAGCGACTCTTGGGGGTGAGAAGGACGAGCACAAGATCTGGAGCTGGGTCATCCTCAAGGCTTACACCAGCAATCACGACGGCACCGTTCGGCTACGCTCGGCCGATCCGTTCGCGATGCCGGAGATTTGCTTCGATGCGTTCAACGAGAAAGCGGCGGACGAGGCTCCCAAAATAGCTGCTCGGATTGCGAACCTCGAGGCTACAGGCGAACCCGTGCCCTTCGCCCTTCAGGAAGAGAAGAAGGAAAACGACGAGCGCCTCGAGCATAGCAAACGCGACCTTGCCGCCCTGGTCGATGCCGTCGCCTTTATGCGCAAGGTGAATGCACGTAATCCCGACCAATTCGTGCGGGAAATTCAGCCTGGCATTCAACGTCCCGACTACTCAGCCGAGATGGAGGAATGGTGCAGGACCCAGGCGTGGGGGCACCACGCTTCGTGCACGTGCCGGATCGGTTCCGATCGCTGGAGGGCCGATACAATTCGCCTCGAGGACAAATGCGCCGTTATCGACAGCAAGTTCAAGGTTCACGGCGTTAAGAACCTCCGGATAGTCGATGCTTCGGTTTTTCCGAGGATTCCTGGCTACTTCATTCTCGCGCCGATCTTCATGGTCAGTGAAAAAGCGGCGGACACTTTACTCGAAGGTGCTGCGACGAGCGTGTATCCGGCGACGTTCGAGGCCGCGGAAGCCGCGGCCATTCACAAACGGCGCGAAGTAGCATTGCGCGCGACATTAAGTCGTTCCGTGAAGAAGAGCGATGAGTCTGCCGCCTCAACTGATGAGACTATAGCTAACACTAGCGCGGATGCCGAGCGCGCAAACCGCGATAAGTTACCGTCTGATACCGTCGGTCTCGCCTTGTCCGGTGGTGGAATCCGGAGTGCAACCTTTGGGCTGGGTGTATTGCAAAGCCTTTGCGAGCGCGCTCGGCTCCGCGATATCGATTTCGTTTCAAGCGTGTCGGGCGGCGGCTTTACCGGCAGCTTCCTGGGACGGCTCTTCACTCGCAAATCAGTTGGGACGGCGGCAGATCCTGTCGGTCGGGTCCAGGCAATCCTGAGGGACAGCCATTCAGCTCCGCTCTGGTGGTTGCGGACCCAGGCGAACTACATCTTCGCCACCGGGGCAGAGGACGCGAGGCTCAATCTCGCCATTCTCTGGCGAAATATTTTTAGCTTGTACCTCGTTCTCGGATCGTGCCTCTTTGCGCTCTTTGGGCTCCTGGCGTGGCTACCGATGACCGCCGGGCCGGCGATTAGCCGCTGGGGATCGATTCGGTTGTGGGAGACCCTTGCTCCGCTCTTTGTACGTCCACACTTTCGCGGGCTCGAATTATCCTTCTGGTGGTGGCTACCGGTGCTTGCTTTCGGCCTCGCAGTAATTCCAGCCACACTTGGTTATTGGCTTGCACCCAATATCGGGTCGTACCGGCGTTACCCTGTTTTCTCTCTTCTGGGTTGGCTGGTCCTGGTGGCGGGATCCGCGACGGCATTGCAACTCACGTTCATCGCTCGTCTCGCGGCAGCCGCACTGATCGTTTTACTGCTCGCGTGGCTTTGGCAGGAAGTCGCCCGATGGGGTGCGATTGAAGATGCCGACACCGTCGCGGCCGCCCAAAAGGTGGGCGCCATCGTTCGCAACCGTCTTAGCCGGGGATTGGGAGAAGCGCTGATTATTTTCGCGTTCCTGGTCGGGTGGGTTGTTCTCGATACGCTGGCGATCCGTTACGCCCAGGGCACCGTGGCGAAAGCCTCGGCCGCAGTCCTGGTGGCGCTCGCACCGGTCCTGCCTCTTTTGCGCTGGATCGCGATGAAAGCGCTCGCCCAGATTTCCGCCGGCGGCGGCAAAGGGTTCTCATTCGTTTATATCGCAAACCTTCTCGGGCTTCCCCTCGCGCTCTTTCTCCTCTTTGTCCTCGACGTTCTCGCTCATCGAGTTTTCATAGCCGCTCCCACCAATGGCATCTGGCTGGTCGTGATCGCCGGAATCTTTTCCGCGGTCCTGGGACGCGCTTTCGATTTCCTAAACCTCTCGTCCCTCCGTGCCACCTACGCTGCGAGGTTATCCCGAACCTTCCTCGGCGCTTCGAACGAGGAACGCATCTATGGCTCTCCCACTACCGAGGGCCGCGATGTTTCGCAGGCCAACCCAGATGACGATGTGCCCTACGATGGATATCATCCCGAACGTCAGGGCGGCCCGATCCACCTCATCAACGTTTGTGTTAACGAAACGGTCGACGCCATGTCCGAGCGCGAAATCCGAGAGCGCAAGGGCCTGCCGATGTGCGTTACTCCACACGGCATCACCGTCGGCAGGAGTTATTTTTCAAAATGGACTGTGCCTGACTCTCTCCCGCGCTGGCAGAAATATCGGCGCTGGCGCGATGGCTATGATGCCGAAGACAGTGAACCCGCCAATAAGAGGCGGCTCACGGCCGTGAGCGCATTGCAGGTCGGCAGTAACCCTAACGACTTCCATGTCCTTCAGTCGAAGAAGAGTGACAGTGCCGAAGTAGAGAGCCTCTCGCTAGGGGCCTGGACCTCCATCTCGGGCGCGGCCTTTTCGACCGGCGTAGGTCGTAACACTAGACTCTCGCTCGCCCTCTTCATGGGATTGGTGAACGTCCGGCTAGGATATTGGTGGGATTCCGGGATCCTCGACTACGAACGGCCCGGGAGGTATCCGCCTCCTTTTTGGCGGAGACTCAAACGTTTTCCCACGAAGCTTTTCGGCGCCCAGAGTATGTTACTCGCGGAATACCGCGGCCGTTTTCGCGGTCCTTCGCAATGGTTCTGGTACTTGAGCGACGGCGGTCATTTCGAAGTGACGGGCCTTTACGAACTTCTGCGGCGGCGCGTCCGATTCATGATCTTCGCCGACGGCGGCGAGGACCCGAACTACCAATGGAATGATCTTGCGCAGCTCATGCAGCAGGCGCGGGAAGATTTTGGTGCCGAGATTGAGTGGACCGGTTCTGCCGCCTTTGATGAAATGCCGGGATGGATCCAGAATTGGATCGACAAAGCATCCATCGGAACGCTGGACAGAATCACCCGCGACGGTCCGCTCCATGCGTCCCTTGCCCAAGTTACCTATGAAAACGGCGAGCGTTGCTGGATCCTCCTGCTCAAGCCGAGTCTAGACCCACCAGTAACGCAACCAAGAAACCCGTCGCCCCCGCCGGGAACCGCGGGAGGAGGCTCGCCGGGACCGTCGACATCAAGCTCGCGATTAACCGTGAGACTAACCCAGGACATACTTACCTACGCAAAGAACAATACGAAGTTTCCGCAGGATCCCACCTTCGATCAGGTCTTCGATGACATTCAGTGGGAAAGCTACCGCGCGCTCGGCCAGCAAATCGGTCACCAGGTTTTCCACTAAATCCTTATCTCAAAATGCCATCCCGGCCCTTCGCCTTATGAGAACTACTTCACTCGTTCGTCTCCTTGCCGCCGCAGTCTTTTTCTCGGCAACTGCATCCCAGGTTCTTGGGTCCGATCACGCCGATCCCATGAGTCTCAACGTCCTGGCATTGCAGGAAGAGCCGAACGCGAACATCACCGATCTCCACGCTTTCGTTGTCAATCGCGCAGGTGAGCCGATCTTAGATCCGAATCGGCTGGCCGAAGGCGAACGCCTTGTCATTAGCCTCTGCGTCCGCCGTGCTTTGCAGCCGACCCAGACTAAGACGCTCGATTTCGATGGCTACAACTTCCGGGTCCATATTGACTTCGATCCCAAGATTCGCTTTGTCACCGAGGTAAAGGGGCCGGATGGCCAGCCTTCGCCTCCCCCTCAGATCGAAAAAGCGAACGAGGCCGTCAAGACGAAAGCCGACGTCTTGGACGCGGCCAAGAAGGGCGGGAATGCCGACGCGATTGCGATGGCCCAAGGCGAATGGCAGGCCGCGGTCAAAATTCGCGGCGAGCTTATCAATGCTTACCAGGCTGACCTTTCGATGCAGGCACTCTACGGGGGCGTGATCATGGAGCCCGACGGTATTGCCGATGGCGCCGTCTTGGACTTCCAGCTCGGTGTGACAGGGGAGGGCGATAATGCCCACACATACTTTACCCACGCTCCGGCCTTCACCGGTATTCCGGGCAAGATCGACGTGGTCGTAACCGGCCATGAAGACGAAATGAAAAACTTTCCTCCGGAGACAATCCATGTCCTGACCGATATCTTCGACGATCCATTTATTTTTCCGCGTTTCTTCCGGCGTAACATCGTTGGAATCGTGACCAGTATTCCGCTCACCGCGATCCCGAAGCACGGACTTCCGCTGAACGGAGATCTCCAGCCGCCGGTCCATGGGCCGATGCTTCTCTGGGCCACGACGCATCACAATGGGCAAATTGACCACGTCGGTCGTTCGCTCCGCACCCAGTTACCGCGCTTTGGTTATCTCAATCCCTACCACCCGCGCGACCATGTGAAGGAGATCACACGTGTCCATTCCTACCCGACCGTCATGGAAGATATCCTCGCTACCTTTCTCGCTCCGTTGGAGGCGCACCGGCATTATGATTCCTCGCCGGATGTCATGATCTACGACCTGCGGAAGCCGGCTAAGTTTCCGAATGGTCGATGGCTGGAGGACGACGTAGCTCAGAGCCTGGCGGTCGCGGGCGAAACTCTCCTTCTTGAGCTGGCTTACGCGGAGTCCAAAGAATTCCCGCGAGCAACTAAGAATGACAAGCCATTTGGTAAGACCTTCCCATATCTTGCCAAGCGCTGGACTACGCCGGAAATAACGGCGGCTGCTAACCCGGGATCGACGGCTGGCGACTTTACCATCCCGCGTGCTCCGGAAGCTGCGGCGATCGCTGCGCCCAACCTGAAGATCACGACCTGGCGCACGCTTTGGCGCGTTGAAGTAATTGTCGTCGTCGTGCTGGCTTTATTGCTCTTGTTCTCGGTCCGAAGCTGGGGCGCACGCGGGCTGATCATCGTGATTACCCTCCTTGGCGTTTGGTTCCTCTGGTTTATTTATGCCGACCCCATCGCCGCAGGAATGCCCGGCGCGATGGAGCAACCCAACCGGAAGCTCTTGCGGGTGATCGGGGGCGGGGCTTTGATCTTCATGTTCCTCCTCCTATGGTTCTATAACCTCGGGCGCCGTAGTTGTAGATGGTGGCCGGCCGTCCCAATCGATTATCCCAAAGGCAAACAGGAGCTCACCTCGGATGATTTGAAGCTCTCCAGCTTCGAGGAAATTCGCGACGCTTTGTTTAATCCGGATCGGAACGGGCAGTACTACCGGACCTGGCGCGGGCCGGGCCAACCGGCTCTGCCAGTCTACAAGGTGACAATCGCGAGCCTTACCCGCGGTCTCATAGTTCGGTTCTGGAGAGATTTTGCCCTGCTCCGGGCGGCAAAACGCACTGTCCGATCGTACGCCGATCTGCGTTGGGGCCCCGATGGCAAAGGTTTTCATCGTCTCGTTCACGGGATGGGCATCTGCCTGGAGGGAAAGTGGGAGATCGACCCGGACTGGGAAGGCGCCGCCTACACCGGTTACTTTGCCCCCGGCACTGTCGGCCGGGTGATCGCCCGCTACTCGTTAGGCGGGAACAATTCGCGCAATGGACGCTACCGGTCTCTCGGTCTGGTTGGAAAAATTTTCCCGGCGGAAGATTATTCCAACGGGATAACACCTCGCGCGCACTTCATAACTCAGGAGGATTTGGGCGGCGCCTTCACCAATTCGGTGGTTGAAGTCGACCTGACTAACTCCCCGCCGGTGACTCTTTTGAAGCGAGGATACGGACTTTTTTCTTTCATCGTCGTTATCATCGCCCTGCTGCGCGCGGACAAACAGCCTGCCGAGCGACAGCTTTATGAAGTGGCCGAGCTGGAAAAGCCTCCGGGCAGTCTGACTTCGTGCCCGCGCTTCATGCGTTTGAAGCTGGTCGATGCTACCCCACCGCCGCAGCCTAACGAGCTCGATTTTCGCGATGAGATTCTGGGCCTGATGTATGAGCAGGACAGCTCCGAAAAGAAGAACGACCTCGTTTTCGCCATCGAAGTATCAGACAAGGGAAGGCGCACCTGGCTGATGCGCGTCAAAGACCAGGAGTGGTCCCGTATTGGCACTCTCACCTTCGAAAAGGCAGTGGCTTCGTACAACGGCGATTTCGTGGTTCACTTCCGCCATCCGCCGTGGCGCAAGGACCGCAACGACGAGCGAAGCGTGGCGCGGCGCGACTTAAGATCGACGAGTCAGAGCTGAATCGGTTTATGATCCTGGGAAGCACGAGGACAGGAGCGATTTTGCTTTTGCTGCTCGCAGTCGCCGGCTGTCGCTCCACCGGCCTGCACTTGACCGCGGATCAGGAGCAGATCCGAAAGGAGCTGGCGGCCATCTCGCCGCGCGATGATTCTCTCGCGAAAGGTAGCCCGATCATCGACATCCATACCCATACTTTTAACGCGCGCTATCTTCCGTTACGTAACATTTTGCTTGGCAAACGAGACGCCGCGCCTCCCCTTACCTGGCTTATTTCGGATTCATGTGCGGCAACCCTGGCCCATTCCTTGATCGAACGAACAGAGCTCGCACCGGCCCCCGGCAGCGAAGGCGTCGCCCGCATGGAGTCGGCTTCACAGGCGCAGCAACATCGCGACAAAGGCTGGATCTGCGGAGTTTTTCTCAAGCTTCTCGATAAGGCCGCCGCTTCCGGGGCATGGCGCAAAGGGATGTCTCCCCAGGACCAGCTCGCCGCTCTCGATAAGGTCGCCGAAAAAATGAATTTCCAGGAGAAAATGGGGGTCATGATCGCGACGCGCATGATGGGAATGGACAACCACGTGGACATGAGCCCGAACGGACTTCGCGGCGCAATGCGCTTCCTTTGGTTCCTGACTCAAAACGATGCGGACCAGACCCGCCTCTTTGCGTTACAATACAAAGACGCGCCGATGCGGGGCACGCCGCTCATGGTTTCCCACATGATGGATCTCGCGCCGGTCTACAATCAGGAGCCCAGCGGAAATGAGCTTCTCGACTTTGCCAAGGACCAGGTCCGCCGCGTCGAATCATTTCAAAAGCGGCCAAACTCAAACATGATTTACTTCGTCGCCTATGCTCCCTACCGCGACTACTGGAGAGGCGGGCATGCGGGCGACGCTCAAGAGCTGGTTCGCTCAGCTATCGAAGAGCATGGCGCCTGGGGGGTGAAGGTGTATCCACCGTCTGGTTACCGGCCGGCTGGGAACAGCATCCAGCCCAGGCCTACTGGAATTCGATCGCGCGCCGCGGCTGAACAATGGGACGCGCGTTATGGGCCGTTGCCGGGCGACAAGAATCGCGCGCTTGATGAAAAGATCGAGAAACTGCTCCTGTGGTGCATCGAAAAAAATGTTCCGGTTTTCGTCCATTCTGGCACTGGTGAATTTGAAGCCCGCAAAGGTTACGGCTTCCATCATTCCAATCCTTCGTTCTGGCGGCAATTTCTCGACAACCATCCCGCTCCTGATGGTTCCCCATGCCGGCTGCGGTTATGTCTCGGTCATGCCGGCGGAGGTGATTATTGGTTTGGAGGTAAGAACGCGGTGAGCTGGGGCAGCGACAGCTACGAAATGTGCAGAAGGTTCCCCAACGTTTATTGTGAGATTACGACCCACGCCGAGTTGGTCGCTCCGAATAACCAGGCGTTCTTCGTCGATCGGCTCGCGAAAGCGTTCGACGATTCACAACTCGATGCTGACGGCAAACCTTACCCGTTTTCTTTCGCGAAAAAGCTCATCTATGGGACGGACTGGTATCTGCCCGACGCGTCGGAGCGAGAAACGGTGCTCGTTGCTACCGAGCAGGCTTTCCTGCATAAAAAGCTGCGACGCCATTACAAAGATTATTTTTTCGGGAATGCCCTTCGCTATCTCAATGCCGGAACACGGTTGAACCGGAGCAGCGACTCCGCGACCGCGGTGGAAAAACGTTTGCAAGACGCACTCGCCCTCGCGACGGACTAATTTAAAGCGTCTTCAGAAACTCGATCAACGCCAGCTTGTCGGCATCGGGAAGCTTGGTTCCGTAAAGATGGCCGCGATCTTCGATGAGGTCTGGGCATTTGCTGAGCTTGAAAAACATCGGTGCCAGCTCGCGTTTCATAAGGAGCCGGGTTGCTTCGGGGTCGAGATTCTGGGCGCGGACTTGTTGGAGCACTTCGCGAATTTTGTTTCCGAGCGCGACGAGCTCGGCGGAGTCTGCTTGCGGGTTGATATTAGCGAGGAGATTGATCGGCGTGCCCTTCGGAATCGGGCCGAGCCGAAACACTCCATCACAATCGATGGCTGTTCCGAGTAGCTTTCTGATTTCTTCAGGAATGAGCGCGCCCGGCAATTCGATCTGCGATTCCGCGCTGGTGCGCCAGATGGAATCGCGATCGAGACGCTTCTCCGGCCAGAGCAGTTTTTCGATGGCATCCTGGAACGCTTCGGTCCGTCCTTTTACTGATGGATCGCCGTTGAACCGGCCAAGCGAGTTATTGTGCAGGAGCGGCGCCGTGGCCCAGACCGAAACGAGCGAAGGCGTCCGGTAGTATCCACGTCCGTCCGCCGGGACCGGGAACAGCTCGTTTTCTTCTGAATACGGATTCCACACTTCAATAGTGGCAGGCGCTTGAGCTTTGTAAGTGTCCGAAGAAAACCACTGCCAGACATGGCCCGCAGTTGCATTAGTGGCCATGGCTCGGCCGGCGTTTGTTTTAATTTCGGCAACCGGGTGTCGCTCTTCGTCGGAGAGGAAATTGTTTTCCCAAAACTTCGGGTCATTGCTTTGGGCCAAAAACCACGCCTGAGGGTCCGCGGTTTCTTTCGGCGGCCGTTTGCTGGAATGACAACCGGCGCAGTGCTGCGCGAAAGCTGTTCTGCCCCGATCGAGGAGGACTTGATCGCGCGTTAGATAAGCCTCCCCTCCTGGCGCATCCGCCAGATGCATCGGTTCGATCCGCTCGAAGAAACGCTGCAGGTTCGGCAGCATGGCGACCGTCGCTCGCCACTGCGCAGACTCGTCGCGCACCCGGCGAATACTGAAAGGTTCTTGTTTCGTGAAGCCATAGAGTAACTGGTGCGTCTCCAGCCAATATTCGTGGAACAACCCCGTGTTGACATACACCCGCAAGACCGCGCCAGAAAAACCGACTGAATCCGCGCCGTCTTTGATCAGGCGCGGCACATTCATGCGGGCTTGCGTTTCCGGTAAGAGCAAGGTTTCACCCGATAGACTTTCCTCGTGCGCAGTCCGCAATCGTTCTTTCAAAAGGAAGATAGAATTGATTGCGCTGGGATTATTAATGTTGTCCTGAGCCAGGCGCGAAGTATCGGAGGTCCCGCGCGGCTGGGCGTTGAGCATCTCCCAGAAAAACGTGCCTTGCCTGGATCCGGCCGCGAAGACGCGCCCTTCGTGCAAATACTGGTTTCCAATGACCGACGCCAGATTGCTCCATTCAGGCTTTTCCGGGTCCTCGGGGGGATGAAGTGGATGCGGCGCAACATGACAGGCGCTACAGGCGACTCCTACACGATACGGCCGCACCAGCGCTGGGTTCGCGGCATACCTGGGATCATTGTAGAAGAGGTCGGCATCCCAACAGTCCCGGGCTTTGCCTTGGAATTTTGGGTTGGGGAAAAGGCGAAAGCCCAATACCCCGCTCGAGCGTCCGTAAAGCTTCGGATCGATCGGTGACGACTCTGGGGTTTCGCGTTCGTCTAGCCACAGACCAAATTCGTCCTGCTTAGTGGCGGTGCGGAATCCAGGCTCGTTGATGAGGCCCATCTCGGCAAAACGAGAACCGCGGCGCCGTGAATCTAACATTCTCAAGAGATCGACCATGCCACCCGTTCGCCCAGCTATCTCATCCCAGAAAGCATCGTTACCCGCGCTCCACAAATGCCAGGCGTTCCTTCCTTTGATCTCGGCTTCTGATAACTTGATTCCGCCGTCGATTGCTTGAAAGAAATCTGGGCCGGCGCCGACATCGATTCTAGTTTCAGCGCGGCCCGCGCTTGAGTCTTTGTTGCACGAGGAAAGCGCGACAGTTGACAGAAGCACGATCGCACCGGCGGAACGGAACCGAAGGGTGCTTCTCATCTGACCCAGAGCAAGGCAGCCACGAGATAGACTGCCCCGGCGATGCCTATTGCGCCTGAACCAACGCGCGAAATCCAAAGATAAGGTGCCCTTGAGCCACTACTCGAGTCGCCATGGCGCTTCGTCATTTTTATGGCGGCGAACAAGGGAAGGGCGACGACCTGATGTCCAAGCTCAACTCCCAGGCTAAAGGCGACGATCGCTGTGGCTACCATAGTCGTCCGCATTCCCTCCATGGCCGAAAGCAATCCACCGGCAAATCCAAGGCCATGAAAAAGACCGAACGCAAAAGCGATTGCCAGCCTTAAACGTCCGCGGGCTTGATTGGGCGCTATAAGGTTTTGGCAGGCCACGAAAACAATGCTAGCGGCGATCATCGGCTCGACAATCCGATTCGGGACGCGAACGACATCAAGGACCGCGAGCGTCAGGGTAATGGTATGAGCGAGAGTGAACGCGGTGACCACCTTAACCAGGTCCCAGATGGTCACGACCGCCAGGATAAGACCAGCGACGAACAATAGGTGATCGTACCCGCCTAGAATGTGTCGGACCCCGTGGCGGAGAAAGGCGAAAAATGTATTGAAATTTGACCCGCCTGCTTCGCTGGTCGTTCCCTCCGGATCAAAGCTAAACGTCAGCGGCTCGCGCGAGGTAAAAAGTGTACCTTCCTGTGGGGGCCGCGCCTGCGGGATCTTAACGATATAGGCGGCTTCCCAGGGGTTTCCCGGCGCGAACGTGAACTCATTCAGGACGTTTTGTTTTAAGGTAATCGAGCGTGGCATCCGAAGAGATATTTGGTATCGAAGATCATATCTGACGTGCTCGGTCGCCGGCACGGCTGCGAAGCTCTCGACCTTTCCGGTTAAACGCTGTCCATCAGCTTCAACCACCAAATGATCGAGCAAGTAGGTTCCATGGCGTTGCCAGACAGCTTCCAGCGTTGTCGCGCGCGTTTTGTCAGCCAGGGCTTCAGCGACAAAGGCTTCTTCGGTTGAAACGGTAGCTACCACCTGAAGGTAGCCGGAACCTATCGTGATTTCCATCGATCCCTGCGCAACCGGATGGGCGCCTGCTTTTGCGATCCAGAGTCCGAGAACTCCGACAAAATAAAGAGCGATGCGGATCATCCGCGATGAACATGAAACGTGTTGTAGCGCGGATTAATCGCGACGGTTTCTTGCAAACGCAATTTGCCTGCTGGTATGTCGCCGGCCCTTAGCAGGATCGTACCGGCATGGTAAAGGACGTGTGGGTTCTTTGTCTCCAAGGTAAGGATGCGTAAGATAGTATTGCGAGCTTCCTCAAAAGAACCACCCTTATACAGGGCCCAGGCCACGGCGTCATAGGCCTGGATGCTTTGCCGAGTCGTCAAATCACGACGTGCCCACTCGAGAGCGCAATCGGGATCGTTCAAGCTGTCGGCATACAAGGTGGCGAGATTGTGGAAATAGATCGCTTCGCCCTTGTCAGCTGAATCGAGATAGGCTGTAAGTGCCCTTGCATGCCACAGCGCCGCGACCGACTGCTTGCCAAAGAACAGGTAAAGATCGCCTAACGCATGCATGACATCTGGTCTCGGAACCCGGTCGATCAACCGAGAGTAGACCGCTGCTGCTTCGTCTAACTTGCCCTGAGCACCGAGCAGCTCGGCCTTATGCTCAACAGCTGTGTAATAGTCCGGATAGGCTACAAGCGCGGTTTCATAATGTTTGGCCGCTGAGCTCCAGTCGCCGCCGGCGAAGGCGAGCTCGCCCAACTGGACGTTGACCCACGCCAATATATCCGGCGCTTCGTGCTCCGATGCCTGCGCGGGTTCCAGAACTCTGCCGTAACGTGTCCGGGCTTCATCGTTTCTCCCATGCAGGAGGTCGAGCTGGGCCAAGCGCGGCTCGACCATCACGACGGTACTGTCGCGCCCGGCCATTTGCCGCCAAACGCGTTCGCAAGTGTCGTACTCACCGAGGTTGAAACAGGCGTCCCCCAAAAGCCCGAGCGGATAAGCGTTTTCCGGCTGAATTGAACAAAGCTTTTCCGCGCTGCTTTTTGCGTCCTTGAATCGATGAGATGCCAGCTCTACTCGAACTCGTAAGGCAAGGCCGGCGGCGTTGGACTCAGCCGCGGCTGCCTCGAGCGATTGCTCCACCGCCCGCGTCGCTAGCGTCAGGTTAGCTAAATCGCCGGTGGAAGCGAGTAATCGCAGGCGGGCATCGGCAATGCGGTTCCAGGTAGTGTAGTCGACGGCATTCTGTCGCGCGCGGGATTCCAGTGTTTCGAGAGTCTCTCTCCCACGCGCCGCCATTATCCCGGCCCTGGTTTGCGCTGGCAGCACAACGATGGACACCAGCAAGATAAGGATTCTGACAAGCCGGACTGCCATTTTGGATCCTCAAGCGTCTTCGACAGGATCGCGTCCGGGCTTGATCAAATGAAGTAAAGCAAAGGAAAGTAGGACGTGCGCGAAAAAGACGCGGAACCAGAAGACGATATCTGACAACCATTTCGGGTTATAGTCCTGAAGCAGGATAGCACTGAGTGCGATGACAAGACCGATGATGCTCAGGAACACGGTCATCAGGTATTTAGGATAGACGTAGATCGCTCCGCAGATCAGGCCTACGCCACCGGTCAGGAGCCATGGCACCAGCCAGGCGGTGCTACCTCTGGCGCGAAGAATTCCGAAAAGCAGGGCTAGAAATAGCCCGAGAAATAAGAAGCGTTTTCCAGCGGTAATCATGGGTGTTCTCCAGGGTTGGTTGCTTGTTTGGCCATGGCACTCACCATGGCTCTGCCAGGTAGGGGAATTCAGTCAGGAAAGGTTTGTCGTTCTTCAGCGGGTTAGGAGGCGTCTTCGGTTTGATCGGCGCGGCGTCCCACAATGCCTGGTCGCTTAGCGTCTCAATGTTATATCTGCGCCCGTTCGCGTCCGGGCTCATGTCGAGAAAAAGCGAGAGGAACCTGGTCGCAACCTGGTCTTCGAGGCGCCGGCCATAAGGCCAGGTGCCGGTGGTATCCATGTCGATGGCGCACACGTTAGGGACAAAGATTTCGAAGGAACGCTTCAACGGGATCGCCTTGTGGTTCTTGTTCCAGCTGTCGTCTGGCATGTTCAGTTCCTGGAAGAGCGTTTTCTTGACGCGCTTGAAAGCGTCGAGGAGGTGAGCCGTATCGTAGAGCTTATGGACTGAGATCGGCGAGTTATCGTGATCGAAGGAAGTGCGCAGACCGAGGGCCGAAATGGAAGGTCCAAAACCCCAGCCGAGATGAGCGAGTCGTCTGACAAAAGAAGGACCCAGCGCGAAGTTATTAGCACCTACCTGCTTCGTGTTTTCTCGTTCGTTCAGGGCGGCATCGGCGAAAGGCTGGCCATCGGTGTCGACCAACTTGTATTGTTCTAACTCTTCGTCAGAAGCTGCGGGAACGAGGTCAGCCAGCTGTTGCGAACGCAGCTTCGCGATCACTCCCGAGACAATCGCGCCTAGCAGGAACAGAATCGCCAGGGCGATCAACGGCTTGGAGACGCGACGCGGCGTTGCGGTGGTCATCGTGGAAGCAGCCCGCGACCTGCCTCGGAGCCCGAGAACAAGGAAAACAATTCCGAGTGCAAGGATAGCTCCCGGCACTAACCATGGATAGGTCGCCCGAATGCCGCCTCCGCGTTCGTTCGGAATGGCCGGGATCTTCCCTGAGGCTTTGCGCACCCAGCTTTCGCCCCACGCGTTGATGATCCGGTCTTCGTTTGGCGACTTGGTGAGGAAGGCCAGCGGCATTTCCAGAATAACCGCGTTCACGTTCCCGCCCGCGCGGGCATCCTTGCCGCTGTAAACAAAGCGGTAGTTCCCTTTCTCGTCCTTTTTGTAACGTGAACCCTTCCAGATCCAGGGTCCCGTAGGAAGATCCTTCTTTATAGTGTAACCATGCTCGGGATTAGCCGGGTCGAAGTTAAAGAGGTCGTTCCCTTCCAGCTCGAGCAACGTCTTGGGGATCGGAAGCTCTCGTGCGTTAGTCATCGCGACAGGCACGTGATAGAACTGCGGCGCGTAATTGATCGAGCGAAAGAAGCCCGTCAGGTCGTTGAAGAAGGCATCGTCACGTCCGCCTACAAACACCTTGATCGCGTGTCCGCCGGCGGCTGTCACGGTCTCGCTGGTATTCAGCGCCACGGAGGCGGTGAAACTTCCACCGGGAAAACGCAGGAACTCGACTTTCGCGCGGTTGTCCGTGCCGACGGCGACGCGGACTTCGGCGGGTTTTAACCCGAGATATTTGTCCTTGATAGCGTCGAAGTATTTCAACATCGCTTCGAGGTTGACGTCATTTTTCATCGGCGGCGCGACCCGCGGATTCGGAGAAATGAGGATGCGATACAGAAGGTCCGCGTCGAAGACACCTGGGGCGGGGACGGAAGCAAAAGTCAGCGCGACGACAACCTTTTCGCCGTCACTCGTGTCATCGCTCGGAAACCCATAAAGGTCGTAGAGGTCCGCCGGGTTGGCCTGGATATCGCCAAAGATCGAGTTGATCGCATTCGGATCGTTATGGTCCGCCGCCGAAACGATGGGGCCGAGAAGGAGGAAGAGAGGGAGGAAAAGCAGAATAGCGCTGCGCAAGGGGAACCGTCGCATAGGGGCGATTTTGATTCTTTTTCGCTGCGCATGTCAAGCAGGGCGTGGCGCCAGGCCCACACCGACCACGATCCGGTTTTTTTTCTTGCTTCGATGACCGGTTCCCTGTCACGATGCCGATTTAAAGGCCTCCCCAGATTTCCTTGAACCTCTTCGCAATCTTCCGCGACGCTGCCAGCGAGCACTTCTCCGCGGATTTCGGAAAGCCGCCCCTCTTTCAGCATTCGTTCCCCCCTTCCAATGGACGCAAAATTATCTCCGTGCCTGTTCGTGTTCTCTCGCTGCCGCCGCCGCTGCCGCGTGCAGCCTTTGGCTTTCCGGCATCGCTTTCGCGGACCTTGGTCATGGACAAACAGTCATTATTTTGGGAAAGACCTGATCGCACAGGAGCTGGAGGGCCTGATCGACTTGCTCAAGACCTTCTAACTTGCTGAGATTTTGTGTCCCGCGCAAAACTGGAGCTCTACCAAGAATACCCGGAACCTCACGAGCGTGAGACGATCGATGCGATCATCGATCTCTTGATCGGTCATCTCAAGATTCAGTATCGCGACCAGCCGAAGCTGCGGGATACCCACACGAAATCCAATGGCCTGGTCAAAGCCAGGTTCAAGGTTCTGCCGAATTTACCCGATGAATTGCGCGTGGGGTTATTCAGCGAACCCAGGACGTATGATTGTTGGATCCGCTTTTCCAATTCGGATTCCTTCATCTCGAACGATAAAGCGAAGGACTTCCGCGGCATTTCTCTCAAACTCTTTGAAGTCGAAGGTGAAAAGCTTCAGCCCGATGAACGGGGCACCTTCGATTTCATCCTTCTGGGTCACGAAGTTTTCTTTGCCAAGCATGCCCGCGATTTCCTGGCTTTCTTCAAGCTTCTCTTCCGTTTCAGGAAGCCGCTCGGACCGCTGCTCTATATCCTGACGCGTTGGCGGCAAGCCTATAACCTTCTGTTTGGCCGGAAGGTCTTTGGCAATCCGCTTGAGATTAACTGGTTCAGCGCCGTGCCCTACCGGTTTGGAAATCGTGCTGTCAAATATCGTATCCCGAAAAGCAAGCCGCTTACGCCGCCCGATAAGAGTGATCCTGATTACCTGCGCCGGCGCCTGGCGATTTCTCTGCGGGAGCGCGATTGGATAATCGACTTTGAAATCCAGTTCCAACTCAATCCCTACGAGCACCCGATCGAGTCCGCGGTGGTCGCTTGGGAGAACTCTCCCTTTCACAAGGTCGCCGAGATCTTCCTTCCCCGGCAGGAATTCAATTCTCCCGCGCAACTCCAGTTCGACGAGAATCTGACTTACAACCCATGGCACTGCACCGCCGAACATCGTCCACTTGGTGGAATCAACCGTGCCCGTCGCGATGTCTACCACGCCCTGCAGGAATTCCGCCTGTCCCAGAACCACGAGAAACGCATTGATGTCCTGACCCCCACGTCCTTCGAGCCCCACGAACGTGAGCCCTCGTAGCTCCCGCTGGGCACGGTTCCGCCATCGTGACATGGCCGGAAGAACTCGCCGCCGTCATCACCTCCCGCCGCGCGCGCCCGGAAGCGCCGCTGACGAAATGACAGATGGAGCGCGATGTATTTTGTACCGAATTGATGGCTAGCGGTTTCTTTACTTGGCGAATCAGGATCTGACAAGAACGGCCTCGCCGTGCTATTGGCTTCAACCACTACCCCAGGTCGGATGCAGGCATTGCGACCGGGAGTTTTCGAGGCGAAAAACAGCGGACGATCTTCCGTCCAAACACAGATTCCAGACAATGTCGATGAGTGTTGCGGCGACAAAACCGCTCAATGAAGACTGCTCCGACAAAAAAAGTTTGTTAAGCTTGGCTCTCCTGCGAGGGATTACAATCATCGAAACCAAGTCTAAACTAACACAAACAGTCAAAGACGCGGTCAAGGGCTGGGGGCCTGTAATGCTAGGATTTGTGTTAGAATGGGGGGCATTCTACGCGTGATTCTTGATCAGCGGGTCGTTTCAATCGACAGCGGTTTTACCTCTGAAAACAGAAAGGTTTTGAATCGAAAAGCGATGTCTTGAAATCGATGATCTCGCAATCCTAAGTCTGGCGCGTCTGCCAATTTCGCCACCCTGGCTTACTCAGCGACCAGCTTCCCATATGAGCCCGTCGCTCTCCCTCACGCAGGTAAAACTCGCTTCGCTCGAGATCCATGATCGGCTCTGGCGGCCGCTCAGATCGAGTGCTCGGGCTGTCGCGTCTCACGTTCCCAACCTTTCTCTTGCGCAGGTTTGAAATTGTAGACGCCAAGGCAGCTCGTGGCCAGTCGCAACTACGCGTTTGAGTCGTCGGGCCAGAACCGGATGTATTATGCTTTCAGGAAGGTCAGGAGATCACCATTGATGGTGTGGGCCTCAGTCGTAGGCATGCCATGTGGAAACCGTTTGTAGGTTTTAAGGGTGCCATTCTTCAGCAATTTTGCCGATAGCGAGATTGTTGTAATCACACCGGAGCAGGCGGCGGAGTCGGCAAAAACAGCGTCCCTACGGAGTCTCTGCGGCTCGTTCTTGTCCAGGAAAGACGCGCACTTGTCGACGTTTGGTCAGAAACGTCAGTGCCCATTGCAACATGACGAAGAATCGGTTCGCGAACCCGATCAGGAAATAGATGTGCACGACCGCCCAGACAACCCACGCCGGAAATCCGGTGAATCGGAGCATGCGAAGATCAGCGAGCGCGTACATTCGCCCCGCGATTGCGAGATCGCCTTTGTCCCAATACCAGAAGGGCCCCGGCGGCGGCTGTCCCGCCACGCGTCGTCGAATCAGGGCTGCCACGTACCTTCCCGCTTGAATGGCAGGCTGCGCAACGCCCGGCATGACCATCGGCTTTTTGGACCTGATCCCTAGCAAATTCCGCGACGGCGCAACGACGTGCGCCGTGTCGCCAATTGCAAAAATCTCAGGATGATCCGGTACTGACAGGTCGGAGCCGACGATTATTTTTCCCGACTTATCCATCGCCGCGCCTAACCAGTGACCCGCTGGTGAGGCCACCACTCCGGCTCCCCACAGCACCGTGCTCGAACGAACGCGCTGGCCGCCCGCCACGATTCCGTCAGCATCCACATTGGTCACTCGCGTGTTCGTGTAAATCTTCACGCCCAAGCTCTCGAGATGACGCTGCGCCTTCGCCGACAGATCTTCGGAAAATGTCGGAAGCACGCGCGGTGCCGCCTCGTACAGGAGGATCTGCGCCTCGCGTGGATCGATGTGACGAAAGTCATGCGCCAAGGCCATCCGCGACATCTCCGCCAGGGTGCTCGCCATTTCCACGCCCACCGTGCCGGCGCCGACCAGCACGAAGGTGAGCAGTTGCCGTATTCCCTCTCTATCTACGTGATCGAGCGCAGCGGTCTCCTCGGCGCGCTCGAATGCAAGCAGGATCTTGCCGCGAATCAGGTCTGCGTCATCCAGCGATTCGAGCCCGGGTGCCACGCGCCGCCACTCATCGTGTCCGAAGTAGTTGTATTGAATGCCGGTGGCGAGGACGAGGTAATCGTAAGAGATTGAATGCTGTTTCAGGCGAACCAGGCGCTTGTCCGTATCGACCCCGCTGACTTCGTCCATCAGCACCTCTACATTGGCCTGTCGGCTTAGGATCGATCGCAGCGGCCCGGAAATTTGGTCGGCCGATAACAAGCCGGTCGCGACCTGGTAGAGCATGGGACGGAAAAGATGGTAGTTGCGCTTGTCGATCAGCGTAACGCTGACGGGAGCACCAGCTAACCTACGTGCCGCGCAGAGTCCGCCAAAACCGCCGCCGACTATGACGACCCGAGGCTGCTCCGTTTCCCTTTTGTAAGAATGCGTTTTCTCCTCATCCTGACCTAGACTTGCCGAAGTATCCGGACCCTCGTTTAATACCTTTTTGACATTTCTTGTCACGCGAATCGCGAAACGATGAGAAGGGCGCCGCCGATGGCGACCCCATCTTCAAGCAATGCAATCGGCAGATCTTTCCCGACCGCCAGCGACAGTCGCCCGCGCAACTCAGCGCCAGCAAATGTGCCGACGATGGCACCGACGATCCCGGCCATGAGTCCCGCAATCCACACGCCGCCAGACGCGGCCAAAGCCGCCCCGGAGAGCGCTCCCATCACTATGCGCGCGCCGAATTGCATCGGGATTTTCCGGCTCGGAGTCCTCGGCAATTTGTCAGTGATCAATTCGCCGAGCGCAAGAATGCTTAGAATATAGGGCGTGACCGTCGCTCCCAGAAAAGCGAGCCACGTGCCTTGCAAATGCAGCCAACCCAGATGTGCTGCCCAACTAGCAACAGCAGCTGGCCCCAAGGCACGAAGTCCCGTCACCGCGCCGATCAGAAATGCCAATATGTAGATAGACATATCCTATTAAGAGTTGTGCCGGTCACGAGGCATCTCGGGAAAGTTCTGTCCGGCGCGATAAGTAACGACCGGCCCATCATTGGATTTGTTCATAATTCTGCGAGTAGTTGTTTTGGTTTCTAATTGCTGGGGACCAGCACCGGGGCGCCTTTATCCTTCACGAAAAACGCGACGAATTTCGCCGGTTTGGTTTGGCTGGCGTTTCGCCCGACGACGTGGACATCCTCAGGACCTTCATAGAAGGTCTGGCCAGGTGTCAGAGTCACTTCTTTCCCGCCCTTGACCTGCATTACGATCGAGCCTTCCAGCACATAAATAAACCCATGTGCGTTGTGGCGATGGATTGGGTCCAAGCTGCCCGGAGGATACTCAATCAGAAGCATCAGACCTTCCTTCCCACGAAGGTCTGCCAGGTCTTTCGACATGAGCTCCGTCAACTTCGCCTCCTTGGGTTCCTTCGTGGCGGCCATCATTACGGTCACCTTGGAAAGAGCGGCGAAGATAATTCCGCAAAGGAGAAGAGCGACCACTGTTGGCACCTTCCCCTGGAGATTTGAGGTTGGCGCCGACTGTCGCTCACTTGCCTGCGGAGTGGTACGGCTGAGCCACTCCTCGTAATGCGTTGGGCCGAGGCGGGGATTATCGCCAGGAACGAGGCTTTGATCGTTCACCGCTATGCCGAAGTAGCCTGCCTTAGCATCGATGGCCACCTTCCGCGCGTCGCCCGTCGCACTTAGATACTGCCTAACGAGTTCATCCTGTCGGATCTGATCAGGCCCGGCAATTTCGATCATGCCATTCACCGGTTGTCCAAGGGCTACGTCTGCTACCGCGGCAGCCACATCATCCGAAGCCATCGGCTGCATAAGAACTGATGATAACGGGATCGTTGAACCGCCGGTTGCCGATTGAGCGATGCTCTTCACGAACTCGAAAAACTGCGTTGCGTGCACGATCGTAAATGGGATTCCGGAAGCCTTGATCAGATTTTCCTGAGCCATCTTCGCGCGGAAATAACCACTCAAGGAACCCGGGCCACTTCCGGTCAGGCGATCGGTGCCGACTACCGACAGCGCCACATGATGCTTCACGCCGGCGGACTTTTCCGCAGAAAGAAGATTGCGACCTGACGTTTCGAAGAAGTCCAAAGCAGGCTTGTCTTCGAAGGAAGGTGAGTTCGCCACATCGACGACCACCTGAGCGCCTTTAAGCGCTTCAGCTAATCCCTCACCCGTTAGCGTGTTCACGCCGCTCGAGGGCGATGCCGCCACCACCTCATGACCACGTTGACGAAGGATGTTTACGGCCTTTGATCCAATGAGGCCGGTGCCACCAATAACCACGATCTTCATTTTGTTACTCATATGCGTTCGTTCCTCGAAGGATTTGTTTCTTCATAGATTGTGCAAATGCGCAGGCGCTTACCCAACACCTTTATAGACCAGTTTGGTAAAGAAGTCGCCGTTAACGAAGCCCGTTCCCCACTTGGCGTCATAAGCAGCCGTGAGCTTCGCGGCCACTATTTCATTAAGAGATTTGCCCTCTCCTTTGAGAGCGGCAACACGGTCGCGAATGGAAGCAAGGAGATCGCGGTATTCGATCATTTCGGTTTTGAAGCCGACCGGGCCGTGCCCAGGCACAACAATGGTCTTGTCCGTCACCATCGTGAGATTTGCTTCCGCGGCCTTGATCATGCCGTTAATGCTTCCGCCAGTCGAATAATCGATGAATGGGTAGTGTCCGTTCCACCAAGTGTCTCCGGTGAAGAGGACATCAGCTTCAGTGAAATAAGCCGAGATATCGCCATCGGTGTGGGCGGGATCGTAATGTTTAAGCGCGACTGTTGCGTCGTTAAGATGAAGCGTCTTCTCCGCTCCGATGATCTCGGTTGGGATTGCCGCCGCTGGCAACGGCGGGAAGGTAAAATCCCAGTCATCAACTCGGGTCGTTGTTGAGAGATGTTTTTTCGTGTTCTCGTGCGCGATGATCGTCGCGCCGGCCGAATGCATCCATTCATTGCCGTCCGTGTGATCGAAATGCCAATGCGTGTTCACAAGATGTTTAACCGGATCGCGACTGATGCCATCCAGCGCCTCGGCAATCTGTGGGCGCGAGCCCAGATATCCCGAGTCGACAATGAATTTGCCATCGGACCCGGGCAGCGCCGCGATGTTGCCACCGGAACCGATGAGCGCACTCACACTTCGTCGAAGTGCTTGAGTCGTGATCTTAGCCTTGGCGCCACTCGCGCGAGCGCCAGCGACAAGACTTTGTTCGGTGCCGAAAAATTGCCGAGGTCTCAAACTTAGCGCGGCCGTGGCAAAGCCGGCCGACACGATGAAGCGGCGCCGCGAAACGCCCAACGATTGTGCGTTCATGACTACGCCTTGATGAACGCGAGCAGATCGGCGTTGATGATGTCGGCTTGCGTCGTAATCATGCCGTGAGGCAAATCTTTGTATGTCTTCAGGGTGCCGTTTTTCAGGAGCTTAGCTGACAGCGGACCGGAAGCCTGATAGGGCACGATCTGGTCGTCCTCGCTATGCATGACCAGGACCGGTACTGAGATCTTCTTCAGATCTTCCGTGAAGTCAGTTTGCGAGAACGCGACGATGCCATCATAACCCGCCTTGGCGCCGCCCATCATGCCTTGGCGCCACCAATTCCAAACGAGAGGCTCGATCGTTTTCACGCCGGGACGGTTGAAGCCGTAGAACGGACCGGCCGGCAGGTCGTAATAAAACTTGGCGCGGTTGGCGGCAAGTTGGGCTTGAAGATCATCAAACACCGATTTGGGCGCGCCTAACGGATTCTTTTCCGTCTTCACCATCAGCGGCGGCACGGCGCTGATGAGCGCCGCCTTTGCTACGTCCTTGTCGCCATGACGGGCGAGGTAACGCACCACCTGGCCGCCACCGGTCGAATGGCCGATGTGAATCGCATCCTTCAGATTGAGATGATCGGTCACCGCCTTCAGGTCGTCGGCATAATGATCCATGTCGTGTCCGCCGCCGGTTTGAGTCGAGCGACCATGTCCGCGCCGATCAGGCGCAATAACGCGATAGCCTTTGCTCAGGAAAAAAAGCATCTGCGCGTCCCAATCATCCGCCGAGAGCGGCCAGCCATGACTGAACACGATGGGCTGTCCTTTGCCCCAGTCTTTGTAATAGATATTGATATTCTCTCCGTTCTCTTTTCCTGTAGTTACGTATGGCATGACGACTTCCTTTCAGTTGAGATTGCTCGTGAGATGCGCCGCCCTTGGCAGAATCAGCCCAACGAATATCCTCGCCCTTCCACGTCGCGTTTCAATGTTACGTTTTCGCGACTTTTCAAACTGGCGTTGCGCTAACCAGCACTCCGCAAATAGTTTGGAGCAAGCATGACTGCCGAGAAAAATGACGGGATTATTACTATTCCGAGCAACCATTCGGTCGAGGAGACGATCGAGAAGCTCAAAGCAATTCTTCAATCAAAAGGAATTACTCTGTTCGCGCTGATCGACCACAGCAGAGAAGCGGCCAGGGCGGGAATGGAAATGCGACCGACCAAGCTACTGATTTTCGGGAACCCGAAAGGAGGCACGCCGGTGATGTTGGCCGCGCCCAGAAGTGCGATCGATCTTCCGCTCAAGATTTTGATCTGGGAAGATGCTCAGGGAAAAGTTTGGGTTACTTACAATGGTCCGATGTATTTGCAGGAACGGCACAACATTCCAACCGAGCTGCTGCCAAACCTGAGCGTGATCGAGGCGCTGGCAAAGAATGCTGCGGAATAGCGGCGCATCTGATTTAATTTGCAGTCTGCTCTAACCGAAAAAGGAGCTGCTGAAAATGAAACCTATATTTACATCGTTCTATCTCGGGGTTGTCCTGTGCTGCGTCTGTTTTTCTGCACATGCAACTTCATCCCACCAGCTCATGAGGCCGATATCTTCGGACGCTTCATTCGAGCAAGAAATGATCGAGAGCATGAGCAAAATGGATCAAGACATGTCAGCTGCGCCGATGACTGGCGATCCTAACCACGATTTTTCCGCAATGATGATTCCGCATCATCAGGGCGCTATCGATATGGCGAAGACTTTCCTGTTGCACGGTCAGGATGCCGCACTGCGACGACTGGCGCAGGAAATCATCGTAACGCAACAGCAAGAGATTCAAGTGATGCGACTCCGACTGGCCGCATTGCAAAGCCCCGCAGCAACTGCACCGCACGACAAAAAACAAGAAGGCAGCGCTTCGATTCCCGTTTCTGAAAGAGACCGCGTGTACACCGGCGACCAAACTTCGAACACCGTGTCCGTAATAAATCCTGCTTCGAACAAACTGCTTGGAGTTATTCGCCTGGGCGATCCAGTTCCCGGTGCGCTTAGTCCGCTTTACAGAGGACAGTTGCTCGTTCACGGGATGGGCTTTTCACCCGACCACCGAACAATCGCGCTCGTCTCGATCGGTTCCAATTCGATTACGTTCATCGACACCGCTACGAACAAGATCAAAGGCGTCGTCTATATCGGGCGATCGCCGCACGAAGCGTTCTTTACGCCGAATGGCAAGGAACTCTGGG
>Ga0137403_10000093_pt1 | contig 101825 bp, 162 predicted proteins | sample CZOMad2_1_16fung_FD_122057 | JGI IMG/M metagenome (GOLD analysis project Ga0137403, IMG submission 122057) | Vadose zone soil fungal communities from Angelo Coast Range Reserve, California, USA - CZOMad2_1_16fungal (Hybrid Assembly) | ecosystem: Environmental > Terrestrial > Soil > Vadose...
GAATAAAATGGTCTTTTGTAGAAATTCCATAGGTCTGTCCATTAAATCCATCCTCTCCATAAATTGCACCCCATTTTAAGGCTAATTTCGCTGCTCCCGCACCGTGTATTCCGGCTGAATTTGAACCGTAAGAAAATACTTGGTTATCGGCAAGTTTCGTTATGTTTTCTGGTGTAACTTTCATAAAAGTGGAAATCTTAAAATCTCGCTCAATAAATCAGTCCTCAAGGCTGTGCGATTCGGATGCGCGCGATTCCACCGCTCAAATTCTTCCTGCTGCGAGCGATAGGTAAAAAATTCTTTCAAGCGTCGGCCTATGTTTTCCCAATCAATCATATTGGCAGACTAACAGGATTTTCAAATTAGGTCAAGAGAAATCTAATTCTCCGTCCATGATGGATGGCAGACTTTTGTTTTCTTACTAGACCCGCATGGACATTGGGCGTTTCTAGGTATTCCGCGAATCGGTGGAAATTTTGGCAAAATAATCAAGTCCCCCTTCGGTTGTTTGAATTTGCCGCCAGCAGCGAAAACCCTCGCCATAAATGCGGCAGTATCGGGGTATTCATCCTCAAATCGCGGTGGATAATCCATTATGAAGTAAGTCTGTCTCGGACTTTCATTAAAGTTTGCCCCAATAAATTCAAGCCCTTCCAATTCTTTTCATCTTCGATACCAGCTTCATTTTCTCCCATGCCAATACCCCAAATCTTGTCATAAGGGCTGGCTTCAATTAAAATACGGTTGCTAGTTGCGAGTAATTCTTTTTTCAAATCCTCATTTTGGGCGAATTTTTCAAGACACGCATTATACATCATTTCACAACGCAAGGTATTCCATTTCGTATCATCATAACCTTTAACTTGTCGTCCCAAATCTTTTACTCCTTTTGGTGAAGTTTCAAGCAAAATTTTTGAAGCAGTATTTTCGTCAAGAAAACACATGGCCTTTAGCCACATGAACGCCTGTTCTGAATTGGAAAAACTATGTCCTAACAACTTAAATTTCGCATAACTCCAATTACTGAACGAGCCATCCCAAAAAAATACGAATTTATCAGTAATTTTCATTCCAATCCTTTTGTTTTGATAAAATGGTCAATCCTTCTAACGGCTTGGCGAGCAAAAGCCATTGTCCCCTCTTGTTTGTGTTTGCGGAATTTTTGAGGCCAATTAAACTCATAAATGAGTATTAAACCTTCATCTTCGCTTACTCCAAGAAAATCATACATTTGTTTGTTTGAAATGTAATGAAATTTTTCGTGTCTGGCTTGTTTTGGGTTTAATTTTACAGAAAGGCTCGCTGCCCATCCACCAATGCAAGCGGCAGTTCCACAATTAGGGATTTTATCAATTCCTTCTATGTAGTTAGAAAATACATTCTCCATTTGAAATTGTTTTGGTTCTGAAAGAATCTTTTTTTGGATTCGGCGTAATAATCTGATATTCATATTTTTAATCTTAACGCTTCCTTCGTTTCTTGTCAAGCCCTGATTCTGCTGCCATGCAAATCCTTATCATTCGCGTGTCATTGTAAAATGGTCTAGTCAAACAAACGATTTTTTTCAAGGCGAGTTTGGCGCGGCCTAATGAGCGTTTGCGTTGTTTGGATTGTTTTGCCATATTGGAATCTATCAGTTCGTTCATTAAATGTCAAGTTTTTTTTGTGGATTCATGTTCTAACGGTGTATAATATAGTATGGGAAGAAAGAAACTCAATAGAACGACAGAAGAAATTAAGGCTCAAAATCGCGCTAGAGCAAAGACATTTTATGACTCGCATAAAAAAGAACTATGCGGAAAAAGAATGGTATATTACAATTCTAATAAAACAAAGGAAAACGCAGCTTCCAAGAAATACTACGAATTAAATAAAGATAAAATTATCACACGACACCATCTTCCTCATGTTGTTGAAAGACGACGTGCCGAAAGAATGAAATGGTATCTCAAAAATAAACCAAAGGCTCACAAAAATCAACAGCGTAGGTTTGCAGTTAGAAGAAAAACTGATATAGGTTTCAAAATTAAAATTCAAGTTAGTGATAGAATGAGAAAAGCCCTCAAAGGAACTAAAACAAAGAAAGCTAGTAAAACAACGGATTTGCTCGGATGCAGCATCCAACAACTTAAAATCTATTTGTCAAAACAATTCTTACATGGTATGACTTGGGAAAATTATGGAAAATGGCATATTGACCACAAACGTCCATGCGCGTCATTTGAATTATCCAATCCATCAGAACAAAAAATTTGCTTTCATTTTAGTAATCTCCAACCTTTATGGGCTAAAGATAATTTGAAAAAAGGAGCTAGTTTTCAAGAACAAACGACCAATAACGAGAATCCATCTGATTTTGGTTTTTGTCCCACCATAAGCATCTAGCGACATAGGGCGCGACATTCCAACATTTGCACATCAAGACCCAATGTTTTTCAATCGTTTCATAAAGAGCCTTGTCGCGGGATTGGTCGAGTCCATACAACTTGAAAAGATGCGTGTCCATGCAGACAACCTCACACTCATTCGGATGAAGCAGTTCAAGCGCAAAGCTAGTTTTTGCCTTACCCAATCCAAGAATATCCTTCTCCAAACGATTGCGGTATTCAGGCCAATTCTCGGATGATAATTTATTGAATTTTTTTAATTCATTCTAATAATGTCTTGAAAAGGATTCAATGAAACGAAGGCGTTGGTTATGCAAACCTGCGCCACAGTCCACCAGAAGCATTTTAAGTTTCGAGGGCATATTGAACCAGTCTTGCCAGCCTTTAATCGCTTGATAACCCTTTATGTTCGACTCCCATGTAGAATGGACGGACATGAACGCAAAAAGATAGCGTTGAAACTTTTCTGAATCATTTGAAGGTGTGACTGATTCCCAATAGGACTTGTATTTAGAAATTTCTTCAAGAGTTAAACTCTGAAAGTAAGCATTTGCCTTTGAGTAGTCAGGAATAGAACGCAATTTGACGGCTTTACCAGCTTCATCAAATAATGCTGTCTGTTCAAACACCTTTGGCGTTGTAGAACCAAGAAAATCAAGTTGCATAAATTAGTTTTCGTATCTGACCATTGTTTGATAGACTCCATCTAAACCAGATGGACTGGAATAATTATTACCGACTGTTCCATTTACAGTCAATGAACCGAATGGTTGCCAGCCCTCTTTAATAAATTGCTTAACGGCAACTTGCAGAGATTCTGAATTTTTGGCACACAAGATTTGATAGTCAGTAATTCTCATTTTAGCTCCCCTGTTTCAGCGAATTTTTGTAAAAATGGCAGAAGATTTTTGACTTGAGTTTGGGTCAAGTGCATACGAGTATTTGTGAGAATGTCTTGAAAACCAAGTTTTTCTGCAAGTTCTTTTTCGGGAATTTCATGCCAACCAGTGTAATCGGGATTAAAACCAACCAATCCAATTTCATCAAAGCCAAGCCATAGCAATGTTTCCTCATGGATAGCAGAGGAAATCTGCATGGAACATTTTTTACCAGCACCGTCGGTAAAATGGGCGATTTGAAATCCCCTGCCTGTATTTGTTACATTCATTTCTCTGACTTTATCAGTTCCCTCAAACAGTGTCAAGTTATTTAGTCGCCCATAATTTAATTAAATAATTTTAGGTCTTTTGCCCTTTTGAACGACAACCATGTTAAAATTGCCTTTTTTGAAGCCTTTTATTTCTTTGCCTGTTTTGGGGTCTAGGCCAGAACGAATCCAGTGTTGGGTATAGTATTCTGCTTCTTCTTTCAGAGCCTTTTCCACATTTTGCCCTCTGACAGTCGCCCAAATACCAGCATGAATCAATCCGCTGCAATCATCACCATGTCCAAAAAGTCCAAAGCGCGTTTGAATATCCTTTACCAAAGGGGTTTTCAAATCCCATAAACTCCAATCGTTTCGCATTTTCATTCCGGCGTAATGATGCACAGAAGAAGCGTCATGGGTTTTGATAAATTCTATCTCGGATTGGGTAAGACCCTTTACGATAATATCAATCGCCTCTTGGAGCGATTTTGGCTGTTCTTGTTTTAAGTTTGTCATATTTTTTTATTGATTATTTTCACAGCTTTGTTTTGATTACTTTGTTCTGAACTTCAATTACCGGCTTTAATTCGCAGACGATATAAACATAATTTGGAAAACTTTTGATATATCTTTCGGCAACTTCGCTGGCTTCATTTGCGCTATCATAGGAATAGTCATTAGCCAAACGTCCTGAACTGTTATTGACGACTACAAATTTTTTCTTCATACCTGTTCGTTTTCCCAATCATTGTAAATAGACTTGGCAATTTGTTTTGCTGTCATATCTTCGTCTTGATTTAGGTGGTCGCGCACCCATTCTTTGACTGTGAGCCATCCCCATTCACGAACTTTGGCCTTTAATCCAAGTTCATTTAGTTCGTCAATCACGTCAATGTAAAAATCTTCAAAATCGTCAGTATTCATAAAATTATTTCATCCATTTGAAAGTCGGCCATTTTGTGTAGTTGATAGGCAATGGTTCATTAAGGGAGACTTCTCCATATCCAATGTTGTAGGTTTTGGTATTACATACCTTCCCAAAAGCATCTTGAATTTTCTTTGTATCATTAAATACTCCCAATAATTCCCAATCTAATTTTGGGTCACGCGGAACTTTGGCTACAACAAATAGTGTCTTTTTCATAGTTTGTTTATCAATCGGTGTGCAAATTCTTTGAAATCAACTCGCCAATGAAACCAAGTGCCAACCATACTTAAAACCATCAATATAAAACTACCTGACATGGCAAGCCAAATCAACCAAAATGGATGCTTGTTTGCCAAATCAAAACAAATCGCAATCCAATTTATCAGCACAAGCACAGGAAAGTAAATTTTCATCAAAAATCTTCTCCCTTAATCACTTCAAATCCCTCGTATTCCCCATCTTTCATTTCGTCCAAGAATTGAAGTGCTGTCGCTCCATCTTGTTCTTTCACAATTTTTTCGAGCGCGGCCTTGAGTTTTATTCCTTCCTCATATTGATTTTTGTTATATTTGTATGAGTCCCATTCGCGTTTTACAGCTTCAATTACTCCATTCATGCCAAACTTTTTGGCATCTACGATAGACATTTTTGGTTCAACTGGAACTTCATAATCAAAATAATACCAGTTTTCTTCGTGACGTTCCAATACAATCTTGAGGGCAACTTTTTCCAAATCAGTTTGATTGTGGACGATAAAATACCTATCACCATGTTTTTCTTTGAAGATGGCGGTTAAGTCAAAGGAATGTTTTGTATATTCAATATCCCTGATTGGTTCATAGTCCTTTTGAGAATTGAAATTTTTTACCAAGTATCGAGCTTCATTCTCCGTAAGATGGTCAAACTCTGTGTGTTTTGGTTTCCCAAGACCACCACGATAAATACCAATCCAATAACCAAATCCATGACGGTCACGAATGGCATAATAAAATGCGCCATATTTGGTGATAATGTCCAATTTGTCTTGGTTCTCCAATGCTTCACCAGTGGTATTTCCACCATATTTAGGATTCATGCCTTCGCGCAACCATGCCCCTGTTCCATTTCCTTTGGAGTCCTCAATTTCAGTCCAGCCGCCGTCTTTCAGGCGTTGCAAATCAAGGGGAGAATAAGTTTTTCTTTGCATAAATTTATCGAGTTGGAATTGGCGTATTAGTCGTCCACACCGCTTTTGAAATTAAAATCTTAACATCGTCTTTTTCCGTTTTGAATCGCGCATCCATTTCGCGCAAAATATAAATCGGTTCGCCAATCATTTTGGCAATCTCGTTGAGGGCTTTTGAATCTTTTGTCAGGTTCAAATCCCCAAACCAAATTTTTCCAGCACTTTTGACAACAGCATTTGCGTTCCATACGCAAAATTGGCCTTTTGGGGCTGATTTTGAACCAGAAATCATTCGGCCAAAGTATATCCCATTTTCAATAAAGACTTCATTTATCTTGTCTGTTATCATATTCATACATTAGTTGATTTTTCAGATTGAGTCAAGTATTTTTCTGGCTTTTCTGATTGAAGTTCTCGCCACATCAAAACTTGTTGACAGGCGTGTATTCCATCACGAAAATAGCGCAAATGGTCGGGGTGAGTTAGAGTTGTCTTTGTGAATAAATCCCATGCCCTTACAAGACTTTCCATTATTTCCTCGTCGGATTTCATTCAAGTCTCATTTTTGCGCCAGCGTTATTGAATACGACGTAAAGAATGAATTGAATGACCACCATAAGCCCCAAATACCAGAAATAAATGGTCGGATTTGGTTCAACAGTTATGTAGTTGAATTTTTTCCAATCTTTGACTACATAGTCATTGCGAATTTCCGATTCAATCTTGAAGAGAATATCGTCGTTAATTGGATTGTTCAAAAGAATCGTTTGTAAATTTTCTTTAACTATGCCTTTTTCTGTGAAGCCAAAAACGTATGCCCAAGTTGCATGATTTATTTTAGAACCACCACCGAAGCACAATACCAAATCATTTTTCTTGCCGCCAATAAATTTCGCTTCCTGATATTGTCCATATTTGGCATCCTTGTCACCAAAGCCAATCATAATCAAATTGACCTTCTTTGTAAAACCAAGCCTAGAATTTAACTGGTCAAATTTTAAGTTATCAATAAGGCTTGACGCTGTTCCTTGTAACCTATCAGACCTATTCCAATCTGGATTATTAGGCCAGTTATAGACTTGGACATTGGTTGGCACTTCGGAAAATTGAAACAAATTTGGAGTAGCCTTAATGCGATTTTCAAAATTCATCAATTTAGTCACTGGTTCAATCCAGTGATTGATATTTTTTGCTTCATAATCATTAGGGTCGCCAGCAGTCATTCTCGAATTATGGTCACTTGTCGTCCTTGTTCCGGCGTAAGAAACTTCCTGCCCGAATTTTTTTATGAAGTAATTATATTTAGTTAAATCAATTTCATAACTCGTATTCAAATCACTTGCTATTTCATAATCGTCAGGGTGATTGCGCTGCGAAGATTGCCAATGGTCAAAAACTTGACGAGATTTTTCAACCATGTGCGTACCTTATAGCAGACACTAACAAGTTCAGTCAGACGATTCAAATGCGAACGAAGTTCGAAATTAAACGCTTCTCCATCTAAAAATAATTCAGGATAATCCACAAACATCGGTGCAAGTTCTTCGCGTATATGCGGAGTCGTAAAGAAAATCTCACCACCAGTTGAACGAGACGCATCTTCTTCGGCTTGATAACGAACACCATTTAATTTATCTTGAACATCAAATGGGGGTTTGGCTTTTTTGGCCTGTTCACGCCATTTGTAACCTTTCATCGGTTTTTTGAAGGCGACTGAATAAATATCCTCAATGTCTTTGGCGTAGCCGGATTTGAGTTTTTTGTCCCATTTGGCTTGAGCTTCAACAATCGCTTGTTCCGCGCCAGTTGTTTCATTGGCTTTGCCGATATTCTTTGCTTCGCAGTTGTGGGGCTTGTTGATACTAATTGTACTGCCTTGAACGCCTTCTTCTGTATGGTATGAATCGTCCTCGGCTATTACAGTCCAAAGTTGTATTTTTCCGCCACTGGTTCTTTTATAGATAGTTGGAAATTGTTTCATTAAAGCTAGAATATCACGGCTTTCATTTTGAGTCAAGAGCTTTTTTTACTATCAAATTGCAAATTTCCAGTAGGCGAACGTCGGTCATTATATGTTTCATAAGATTTACTTCTTTTAATACCCAACGAAGATTTCCTTTTTGATATGGTAAATTGCTGTTTATTCGGTCTAATGATGCACAGCCCGAAATTCTAGTATTATTGGATTTGCAGCGAAATCCATCCATTGTCAACAATTCGCCAGTTAAAGCACATTTTCGATTTTGTTTTTCAAATAAATTCCACAAATATTTAAGGCCAACTTTGAAGGGTATGTTTCTTGTTTTGGCATTTTGTTTTATTGTATTTAATTGATTACCAGATAATTCTCCATATCCTCTCCAACTATGATGTTCTTTCTTATTCAGTTTTTTCAAACACCCGCATGACTTTTTATTTTTAGGATTAGTTATTTGATATGTCAAACATAGACATTCTGACCCACAACGCTTACATAGACAATTCCAATACGTTCTTGTCGCGCGGCCATCTCGTTTTCGTTTAGCAAAACTGATAACGTCAAAATACTGAAATGATTTACCAGTCAAATCTGATTTTAGAGAATTTATCTTCATAAACAATAATACACCTTTTATTTTATGGAGAGAAACTGCCGATGTCTATTTACCAATCTTTCCAATTCCACGGTTGTCTTTTTTTGTCTGCGATGAGGTTATCAATCCAATTTTCTTTTCTTTTTTTGAAGATTATTTTGGATAATGCTCTGATACAATTTTTGCATCTATCGGACGGTAATTCTTTCCATCCTTCATTATTTGTATCTCGAAAAAGTTTTCGCGGCATTTTTAATCCACAAACAGTTTTCTTCCCCACTATTTTATGAAATGGTTTGCAACGACATAATACAGATAATCCGTGCATAGATTTATTATTTCCTTATTAGTTGAAAGCGTTCTTCAATGTTGCTTCTTTCGTCTCTCCTGCCAAAACCATGATATTTGCATTGTTCACTCGTCAAAAAACTCCTTGAAATTTCAATATGATAGTTTTCCAAAAAATATGCTTCGTTAAGGGTAATCTCAACAGTCATAAAGCCTTCTAGTTTTTCGTTCCTGCCATCAATATATTTTCGTGTATCAATCAAAATGTCGTCGTGAAATAAAGAAACATTCCTGAAAATGTAACTCCATCCATATAAATCAGTAGCTTCTTCTCGGATAATTTCTGTCTTGGATTCAATTTTCATTGTGTAAGTCGAACTTTCACGACATGATGCTCACCAACTATTTCTACATCAGAAATAGCGTAACCAATCGGTATGGTTTTCCTTCCACGGCGATATATTGGCAAAATTTTACCATTTTTATTGATTTTTACCAACTGTCCTCTTTTGATTTCAAGGGGGTCTGGTTTTGGCATAGGAGTAAAAGAACTATATTCATCAAGTAGTAGGTTCAGTAACGGATAAAGGTTGTATTAAAAATGGTGTCATTTGTTGATACTAGCATGGATTTCATAAGAAGTAAAGGAAAATTAAATCACAGCATCAAACTTTTCCATATCAATGACGTTTGTAATTCTTTCAACCATACAGGACACCAAATTCTTTTTATCATGCCGTCCCTCTATAAAATGGCGTTTTTCACAAGAAACGGCTTCGATTTCCTTGCCATCAATTAGAAGTTTGAGTTGGACTTTCATTTTATTGAATTAAATTATTTGGGTCTTTTTGCTTCTTTTACGCCTTTTCTTTGGCTAGGTGATTACTTCGCAAGCAACATCAATGAAGAAAACTCCCCTTCTTCTGCAAAATACTTCAAATACCGCTTCATTTGGAGCGGGTTGCATTGAACGATAAATGATTCCAAACACTGTCCCACTAGGAGAAACCAATAATGTCTCAAACACTGTTGGAACTAGCTGACGACTTTGAAATGTAAATTCGGTTATGCTCATTGATAGATACTATTTGATAGTCGCATTTTTTTCATTAAATGTCAAGTTTTATTTCACTAAATTCTATGTAATATATTATGAATACAGTCAATAAAAATCTTTAAGATAATTTGCCGTTCACGCACCCCGAAGAAGGGTCTTTTCTGCTTTGCAGACTGTATTCACCGTGAACGGTTTTTATTTATATGAATAAAATATGCACAAGATGTAAAGAGAAATTAAATACTGATGATTTTGCTTTGCGTAAAGCCTCAAAAGATGGGCTTCAACGCGAGTGCAAGGACTGTCGAAAAATTATGGCAGTTGACTATTATTTCAAAAATAAAACTTCTATGGATGAAAACCGCCGAGTATGGCAAAAAGAAAACCTTGAAAAAGCAAGGAAAAGAGATAGAGAATATAGAAAAAAGAAATATCACCGAATTATCAGTCATAAACTAAAAATCAATTTACGAAATCGTATTAACAAGTTATTAAGATATGGATTCAAAAACAAGGGAACTCAACAGTATTTAGGCTGCTCTATTTATGAATTTGAAAACTATTTCCAATCCAAATTTTCATCTAAAATGAATTGGGATAAATTTCAAAAAGGACTGATTCATATAGACCACATTAAGCCGTGTGCGTCTTTTGACTTGACATTACCAGATGAGCAATTAAAATGTTTCCATTATACCAATTTACAGCCCCTTTGGGCTACGACTAAAATAGCTAAACAAAATGGAGATTTGGAAGCCATTGGAAATGTCGAAAAAGGAGAAAAACTAATATAATCTTTCCAAGAAATTCTCAACATCTTCCGTCAGACCCAAGAATGTCGGGTATTCATCCTCGGACTTACCAGTGTAACTGCCATAAGAAGCAACAATAAGGGCGCGGGATTGGTCTGAAAAAGTGAGCAGGAGATAACCTTCATCATCGCAATCTTTCAACTTCATCCTTTGTGCGGCGACAATCGTTTTGCCGACTAATTGGCTTATGTCGGTTACATTATTCATCATCTTCTTCCCTTTCTTTTTCAGCATCATCACGGCATAGTTCAACCATGTCATTCAGGAGTGCCAGAACGTCGCGCTTGCTTGCATCAAATTCATTTTGACTTTCAGGGCTTTCAAAAATATGAGTTGATTGCTCAAGTTTTTCAATGGTTTTTCCGAGTTGTATTGTTAATTTTTCTGCTTTCATTTGTCGTGTAAAAGTAAATATCCGAATCCGATTAAAACTGAAATATAAAAAGCAAAATATATCGGTTCGGTCTTTTTGGAAAATGCCGTAGCTATTGAGGCGAAAAACCAGATTCCAAGAATCAAAACTGAATAAGGATTGAGTAAATGTAAATAGTCCATAATTAAAGTTTTTTACTCACAACTCCTTTGTATTCAAAATCTATTATCGGAGTAAGTTTGAAAATTGTTGGCTTATATCCTTGATTATCTTCTGCATATTCAAAACCAATTTCTTGAGCATCCAATAAATTAGTCAAAATTCCGTCGGAAACCAACTGTTCGCTATCTTTGTCATAGACAATGTAAGATGATTTTGACTTTTTACGTTTTTTTATTGATGTTGTCATATTTTATTCATACTAGACTGATTTTCAAATAAAGTCAAGGATTATTTGGTAAAATATTGAAAAATGTGTAATATAAAGTATGGCACACACAAAATATCACATAAATAAAAATTTATTTAATAAAATTGACTGCGAATGGAAGGCTTATTTTCTTGGAATCATGTATGCTGACGGATATGTAAATAAAAACGGCACTCAAGCATCATTGACGCAGACAGAAAAAGACAAAGAAATACTTGAAAAATTAAATAAATTACTGTATCCGCAAGGTCGTCCTTTGTTATTCCATGACCCTAGACCGAATCTACTAAAAAAGAAAGCAAAATATATCACAAATCCTTATTTTACATTATCAATAACAGACAAGTGTATTATTCAAGATTTGATTAAATTGGGATGTTTTAATCGAAAATCATTGACTTTGAGATTCCCAAATAACGATATTTTGCCAAAGAAATTTGTTTTTGATTTTGTGCGCGGATATTTCGATGGCGATGGTTGCATTTCGATTTTTAACAATGGGAAATCAAGAACGTGGAATTTGGCTGGAACTCAAGATTTTTTGTCACAAATACAGGTCTTTTTTTGTGACTTAAATATAAAAAGTTCTTTGACTCCTAATGGAAGTATATTTTATTTGAAATGTCATCACATTAAAGATTTGAAAAAGATTTACCGATTGCTTTATCATAAAGCCTCAATTTTCCTCGATAGAAAATTTCAAATACTTAACAAAGAAATTAAATCTGATTCCTCAAGCTCAAAACATAAAGGCGTTTATTTTGAAAATTTCACTAAAAAATGGCGCGGTGCTGTCGGCAATTTAAGAACAAAAAGATTTAATACAGAAAAAGAAGCGTTAATTGCCTCTAATTTGTTGAACCGAAACCACCAGAGCCGCGTTTAGTCTCGGACAGTTTTTCTACAAATTCAAATTCAGTGGGGATAACAATTCCAGCTACTAATTGAGCAATAAAATCGCCTTTTTGATAAATTTTGTCTTGATTTATTTTAATATAAATTCGATGGAATCCGGCTTCTGGAACTATAACCATATCTTCGGCGGCTGGAATATAGGCAAACCTCACCAAAATCTGACCAGTGTAATCCGTATCAATTATTCCTAAAGAATTTTTTAATATCAAATTCTTTTTTGTTATTGACGAGCGCGAAGCTAACATTGTAAAAAAGCTGGTTGTTTCTGGATATGGAGTCGAAGCCTTTTCTATCACATTTTGTGGACTAATGAATAAATTTGTTGAATACTCAATAAAGTCTATTCTTTTGTAAAGTTTCGTTCCGAAATCCATTGGTAGCTCTATGGATTCTCCGACAATAAGCGGTTCTAACACGGCTTCAATATCAAATCCGACGCTTTGTGGCGTGGCTTGTTTTGGAATTTTTACTCCATTATTTTTTATTTGGATTTTCATATTTTATTTGAAAGGAATACGATTAAAAGCCTTAAATTGAACAATAACAATTTCAGCAAATTCTTTGGCATCTGTTTGGTCTTGCGTCATAAATTATTTTTCAGAAAGAATCAAGCTGCCATTTGCAATGGCATCCTTTATTCGCTTTGTCTGTCTTATGCTTGCGTCAGCAAGAGCCTTCAAGAGCTTCTTGTCAGAAACTTTAGCATAACTACAACCATTTTTTGATTTTTTTGCTTTCATATTACCAAATTGTTTCGAGATATTCTTTTTCGACCTGTTTTGCAAATTTTCCAGCCAGTATAGAAATTCCTCGCTTGGTGAAGAATTATTTTGTATTTTCATATTAGTTTTTCAAATTTCTGCCAATTAACAATGAAAATTTCATCGCCTTCTTTTAATGTTCCTTTTTCACGTTGATTTTTTGTAATAGCTTTTTCCATTGATTCAATTTCCTCAATAGAGGAAATTGGTATGGAACGAGTTATCCTACATCTTCCAAAATCGTCTGGAATACGATATGATACAAAATAATCAAACATAATCATTCCACTGTTTCGTATAATAACTCGTCTTTCATAAAAAGTCAAGTTCTTTTATGAGGGCAAATACCTTTATTGATATGTATGCCCCAATTACAATTATGACACAAAACTCGAAATCCGACAGGAAAATTTTGTTTTTTAATCCAATAATACATCGAACCACCACCTTTACCTATTTTGTTTCTGTGTTTAGTCCCACCACCATTTTTATGGTCAATAGCTAAAAAATCAAGTTCTTTTTCTCCACAACATTCACATTTACCACCATAATAATTGATAATTTCAATTTTTCTATTGATTCTGAAACGCTTTTGTGTTTCTAATAATTTATTTTTATTTTTTATGTTCCAATTTTCATAATACTTTTTTAAGTGGGTTTTATTTCTTTTAATATAGTTCCTGCGAGTTTCAACGGAATCGGGTTGTTTGTTATTTTGGGAAATACAAGATTTGCATTTATGCGCTAATCCATCTTTGCGTGATTTTACCTTATGAAATTCATCAATAGATTTAGTCTGTTTGCATTTTGGACAATGCTTGGTATCAATTTGTTGTTCTGACATACTATAATATGATACAGTATTTTATGATTTAAGTGAAATATCTTTTTGAATAAGTTCAATTCCATATTCCTTTGCTAATTGAACGGCAAAATCATCTTTTAGATAGATTTCAGAAAACACCACTTTTTTGATTGAATAACTGGCTATAATTTGCATACACTCCCTACAAGGCAAAAGGGTTGATGCAAGAAGCCAAATTTCATTAGGCTTGCAATAAGTAAGACAATTACATTCTGCATGAATAACTCGCTTGCGTCTCTCGTCTCGATTTGACCAATCAATTTCAATACCGCGAGGCGCACCATTGTAACCAACCGAAGCAACAGATTTGTCATATCTTAACGCACAAGCGCCAACTTTTTTATAGGGGTCTTGAGAACGCAACGAACTTGTAAATGCTAAAGCCAAAGCATATTCTTCCCAAGAAGGACGTTTTAACATATTTTGATAAGTTCCGACAAAAAGAAGCAGTATGTTGGTCTTTTTTATTTTTCAGTAGGTAAGCCCACTAGCTTTTGACCAAGAACTGCTTCTAGTCTTTATTACACGATTTATGCCGCTGCGAGATATTTTTCAACCTTGCTTGCAGGAATCTTTTTCAATTCATTGTCCTTGACAAAACCAAAAAGAGTCTTGTGGAAGGAAATCAATCGGGCGTTTGCCTTCGTGTCCCTTTGAAGGGCGCGGACGGTTGCGCCCCTATAAGAATAAAGACGACCAGCGACGATTTTGAATGGAGTTGCGAACTTGCCGTCAGGTGCGCGGGAAACCGCTAGTTGACGAGTAAATTGACCTTTGGAATTACGGACATTATGATAGTTGTTCATATTTCAATGATTGCATGGATTTCAAAATTTGTCAAGGATTTTCTTAAACTAAATGAGCTTCTTTCAACAATTTCAAAAGCATATTCTTTTTTACCGGCTTGTAAAGTCGGCTAAAATCTTCCTTCTCAACATCAGTGGTTGACCAACATTTATTGTCGTAATTCAGATTTTCTTTGCCTTCCAACACGAACCAAGAAGCCCATTCTCCTTTTGTAACAAAAACCGTATGAATGTCCGTAGCTGGCATATATTTTGATTCACCGACAGGGATATGCTTAAATTCTTTTGAATTGAACAATTTTTCACCTACATAAGTAAAACCAATCTGACCCTGTGTGATTGCGCTGCGATATTCATATTCTTTAAGCAAGAGTTTTCCAACCACAGAAGGTTTGATTATCCAGTTTGACAATTTTCCGCGAGTTGGCACAAGAGTAAGTTCGCAATGATGAGCATGAAATCCAACAGATTGATTGTAATAATCCTTGAAAAGATTCGGATGGTTTAAGAAAAGTTTATGGTTTGGCTGTGCGATAAACAAACGAATCATTTGCGGGCTATCTCTGAAAACGATGGAATGAAGGTTGGGTGAGTGACAATGTAATAAAGAACGAGAAAGAATCTGTTCCAAATTACATTTCAAAAAGTGATTAACCATGCCTGTGAGCGGAGATTTCATTTTTACCTTTCAATAAAGCGTTTTGTTCTCTTAATAGTCTATGTGTTTTAGCATTATGGCTTGAGAGGCTAGATGCTTCACGCTCCTTTTGCTCTGGACAATCGCAAGGTATTGAATCCCAACATTGGGGACATTTTGCTTTTAAGAAACCCATACCGCTAGGGACTGTCACAACTTTTTGTTTCATATTTTTTCATTGTCCTTGTTTGTATAATGGTGGGGTTTTCTGTCTTTGTGAAGCTCCTTTAGTCTTTTGACATTGGGAGTCATATCTTTCAGAAATTTGATTGTTCCACCTTTAATCATCCTATCATCGTTTAATTTGCCAGCAGCTTCGGCATCAACGATAATAGCCAAACAAGCCAGCGCGTGAGACAAATGAGGTAATCCAGAATCTTCATCAAAATCTTCGCCTTCAAACCACTTCATCATGTGTCGTCGAGCAGCATCGTAATAAATGGACGACCTTACACCAATGGCGCGAAAGTTAGAGCGACCATATTTCAAAGCTCCATCCAACATCGCCAGACTCCCCAAAATTGAAGCAGTTTCCGGCCAAAGGTGAAGGGGAATTTTATCAGAACCAATCGCATCTTTAGGATTTGTGGGTTTAACATCGCTCATAAATAAATTAAAATAAAATTACTTCCAAATAACTCTGTCCATTTCATAGCCTCTTTTATAGGCTTCATTAAGGGCTTTTACAATTTCAGGAGAATACCTCTGTGAACTACCAAAAACTTCCAACAAAACGTCATGTGACTCTCGATAGGCAATATCACCATTGTTATTTAGAAAGAATGGCATTTCTGAACATTTCACTTGGTATTGTTTAACACTACCCTGCATAATGGCATCCATAGCTGGAAATGGAGAGTTATTTATCATTAAAGTCCAGTATTTCCTTCAATCACACCAGTATTGGGAATAACATGGTTGGCTTTATCGTCAATAAAATTTGTGAACCAATGAGCTTTAATGCAAGTAATTGGCAAAGTATCAGGAAGTCCGTTTTCTTTCAAAAATTTTTGAATTAAAACGATTTGTTTTTCTGATTCTAATTGCCCATGAGAAAGTCGCGCCGTAAAGATTGAAATTTTATAACCCTTTTTAAGCCAAGATTTCGCATTTTCTACCATTTTTTTAATGGGTTTGCCTACTATATGCCCTTGATTGTCCCAAGATTCATATTCGGCCAAAGTCGCATCAAAGTCTAGGGCGATATGGACTTCCGAGTGTTGTTTTGCTGGTCGCGAATCTAATTCTATTTTAGGCATATCTGATATTCGTCTATTTTTCATAATTTGTCAAGTTTTTTTCGTTAAAATGTATTATTATTGTGTAATATACAGTATATGCAAAAAGAACAATTAGAATCCCTTTGTAAATTAGGCGTTTCTCAAAAAAAGATAGGCGAGCATCTTGGAATAAATCAATCCACTGTAAGTTATTGGCTAAAACAATATGGACTTTTTAATAAAAATGAATTTTATATTTGCAATAAAGCTATAAGATTTTGTCCTTCCTGTTCGACAAATAAGCCTATTAAAGATTTTTACAAACGTCATAAGGAATCTGGTTGTAGCACATATTGTAAGTTATGCACTCAAGATAGGGTAAATAATAATCAAAGAAATTTCAAACAAAAATGCGTTGAATATAAAGGAGGGAAATGTCAAATTTGTGGATATGCAAAATATATGTCCGCGCTAGAATTTCATCATAGGAATCCTAAAGAAAAAGATTTTACTATTTCCCAAAGAACTTTGGTTGATTTTAAGAAACATAAAAAAGAATTGGATAAATGTGATTTACTTTGTTGTCGTTGTCACCGAGAAATCCACGAAGAACTCAATTAAGCCAAAAGATGTTTCAATTTCTTGTCAAAATGTTCCACAACTGCCTCATCGTTCTTCAAATCGCTCCACAAAAAAATGTGGTCAGAATGTTCATCAAACCACAGATAGATTTCCCTTACGCGCTTGGGGTCGCGGGTAATGTCTCCCTGTAACACAGCCCAAAATGGCAATGCACTAGAATCAATCTTTCCTTGAAGGCGTAATGTTTTAAGCAAGCCAGTGGAGAAAAGCCTACAAAGCCTCTCATGCGCGTTTCCCCTGCCAGCTTTTGATTCTTTGCCTTCTACCCAACCGTCTTGACGTTTGACTTCAACGTAGAGTGTTTTTCCAGTTTTGATATTGTCAATGGCATAATCAGGAACGATACCATGTTTCCACGCCTTTGTGGGTGTATAAATTCCTACAAGTGTTAATGGGTCAAGAGGAAGTTTAGAATAAATGTTTTTGAACTCTTTGGGCTTTGAGCGAATCTTGAAATCAGTTCCCTCAAAGGCTTTCGTCATTATGTCGAAAAACCTTGTTTCTGCGGCGGCGGCTTTTATGCCAGAATTTTCTTGCCAAGAATTTCTACTATTAACTTCTATTTCTGACATATAAATTGGTGATGGGGCGTGTTTTCTTACTTCAACCGCCCTAGACCCATCATTAAATTGGTGGAGACGTGGATGGAATTGAACCATCTAGTTGCGGACGAATCCCAACTGCTATCCTGCCACAATCACCAATGAGGTTTAGGTTTCTTATTGCTCTAGTTATACTTGACCAATGCCTCGCCTAATTTCAACGGAAAGACTTATCCGTTCCTCAAATTTTCAAAAAATCAAATGTCGGTCAGCGTTCTATGGATTACTTTATCGAGCATCATCTGGTAATCGCCACCGTTAAAAGAGGTTACTTCGCTCAACTCACCCCTTATCCAACCGACATTCTTATCCTAACACGCCCTTCACTTTCTGTCAAGAGGAAATTTTAGTGGGTGCAGAAGGGTTTCCACCTTCAAGAAGTTACCAACCACAGACGCGCCTGTGTGCTGTTGGATTGATTCAGCCATGCACCCATAAATTTAATTAAATAAAATGTGGAATAGAATTTAACTCAAGCATTACTGTATATGCGCCTCTCTGTCGGTTTTATCATACCTAGACATTGGTGCGGTTGAGATTCTAGTTATTACCACGCTTGGCAAGTGTGTTTCGTAGAAAGGCCATGCGCTGCTGCCAGTCTTATCCACAGGACGGAAAACGCAATTTCCATAGTCCATTCACTCGATAATGACGTTTCAAGGAAACCAATTTGCGTATCTTTTCCCTTTACTTTGGCATTATTTCCAAACACGAACCACAAAAAAAATGTAGGGAAAGAGAGTGCAAACCCTCTTTCATAAGCGAGATTGTTGCATTGCTTTTCAGGCCAATGACGCTCACCCGTTTGACAGCCCTACAAAATTGAATGTCAGCGTATCGGTTGCTCCCCAACTACGCTGTCGAGGTTATATCTCCCCGATTCCCCGCAAAGGGCTAGTGGTTTTGTCACGACTGATTTGCGTCAATGGTCTTTGTGCCACATATACCTTATATTACATTACCATTCATTTTTTGTCAATCTTTTTCTAACATTTTATTCTCTAACGGTGTAATATAATATATGAAGGAGACTTATTTATGGGAAGAAAAAAACTCAACAGAAGTATCGAACAAATCCGAAAACAAGGACGCGAACGTGCCAAGCGTCATTATCAGCGAAACAAATCAAGAATCAACGCCGTCAGTATGCAAAGATACTGGCAAAAGAAAAAGAGTCAGAAATAAAGAGCAGCAACGTATTTACATGAGAAAGTATTATGCAGATAACCAAGAATACTTCAAAGAACGTCAAAAAGAATACCGTTGTAGCGAACGCGGAAAAAAGAAAAAGAAAGAACAATGGTTGAGAGATTCATTAAATAAAGATAAAATTAAAGAACGCCGAAAAAGATTCTGTTCTAAAATTAGCAATAGAATCAAATGCTGGAAAGATGGGGCTAGGAAAAGAAATATCTCATGGGATTTAACAAGTGAGTTTATTGAATCCTTACCAAGAATTTGCCATTATACAGGACTACCTCTTGTAATGGAAGATAAGCAACCTAATACTATTTCCCTTGAAAGATTGGATAGTTCTAAAGGTTATGAACAAGATAATGTTGTTTTTTGCTGTTCTATGATAAACAGAATGAAGTTAAATTACAGTAAAGATGAATTTGTTAGAATGTGTAAGGCAGTTGCTTCTTTTAATCAATAATCTAATAACCACCAAAGAAAAAGAAAATTTTCATCATTTTCCATCTGCTTTTGTTCCAGACGTTCATCTTCAATATCATCGGTCATGGTTTTTTGAAAATCTTTTTTTCTATCAAATCGGCCTTGTTGACTTCAAAACGGCTATCCCATCTGTCACGCATAATAGCAGTGTCGCCCTCAATGGCTTCCAGTTTTGCAAAAGTATGAAGGACTTCGTATTCCTTCCCGATTACCAGCTTTGGTTATTTTTGTTTTAACAAATCAGAAACTTTCATATCTTGCTTTCTTCCCTTGAACTCTCCACTTCAAAAGTTATAGCACCTTTTTCAAGTTGTGTCAAGAGTTCTTTCTGTTTTTCTGAACCCGCTTGACTTGGACGCAAAAGAGCCTTTAATTCGTCTGAATATTCAAAATACGCACAAAAATTGTCCGTGCCAACATAGGTTTTTCCTACTTGGCGTTCCACAGATTTGCCAAACTCGCGGAGAGAAGCGAAATCTTTTTTCTCAAATGTAAGAGTTAGTTTCATTCCAATCTAGCGTGGTTTACGCCTGATGGTTTTGTGATTTCAAAACATTCAGGGAAAATTTTTTTGAGTTTCAAATTGTCTTTGGCTTTTCGTTTGTCCTCTTGTTCTTTTGCGGATAAATTATCTAATGCTTCGACAGCCTGATAAATAGCTTCTTTTTCGTCATGGTTAAAATCAAATGAGGAAACGCCTTTCAAAAATACAGTCCAATCAGATTGCCAGCCGCTTTTCTTGATGATAAGAGTGTAATTTTTGATTTTATTCAACACAACATATCCATAGTAACTTTTTCCAAAATCCGTATATTTTGCTTTTAAGCGTTTTGGATTATTAACGTCCAAATCGCCCAAAATTTGTTTTGCAATACATCTTATTTGTGGAATAGGTAAAATTGCTGGTTCAGGTCTTGGTTTATGAGTTTCTATTTCAACGACTTTCTTCCCGCCGAACGCAGAGTTTAACGTCTGACTGAATTTTATTAGCCATTTTGGTTTATACATATTAGTTGAAACATTTTGGGAAGAAGTTTTTCAATTTTTCCTGTTCTTTTTCGATTCTTTTTTGTTTTCTTTCTTCTTCTTCGTGATTTTGAATTTTCTCAAACGCTAAAGAGATTGCTGCCGATTCGTTGTAAGAAAACTTAAATTCATAAAGACTACCCATAGTTACTGTGTAAACACCTTCTTCTTTCCAATCTTTATATCCATAATCTTTACGATGGAAAACTAAATAATAGTCACGCCCTTGCATTTGTGCAGAACAATAGTAAGAAATAATCGCTTTTTCCCATTTGTATGACCATTTTGAATAATTTTCAAAAGCTAGGTCTTTCAAAATTTCCGTAGCGACACAAGAATAAGGCGATTTTGGCGCAGGAGGAAGCGGTGCGGCTGGCGGTGGAACATAACTACCCATGATATGACTAATACCATCAGAGGGCTTTTTAGATTTCTTCTTAAAAAAGAAACACCATGCCCTATGAAGTCCTGAACCTAGACGTTTTCCAATCATAGTTTTATTCCCGATTTGCCCAATTCATAAACAAGTTCTTGCTTGCGCTGAATTTTCTTGTCGTCAGTGGGCGCGTTTTTCAATTTAACAGTCAAGCGTTTGACACGGTTGACTTTGCGGTTTGTGATATGAGATTCATTCATAATCTTACTTTATATGAATTTTCATTTGCTGTCAAGTGATTTTAGATAAAACAACAATTTTTCTAGTTCTTCTATGGATGCGCTTGATTTTAAGGTATTTGCTCGATTGCTAATAATGTGGACGTTTCCTTTAATATATCCCTTTTTATTATTGATACGGTCTATTGATGAAGAATTGTCGCGGCCATGACCATCGCAATGAAATAGTGGGATTCCCAAGATTGGGCAATTTTTGGGAATAATTACATCCTCAATTTCAAGGTTAAATTCGATTTTTTTCTTTTTTGCTCGACACTTGGTTCTGATAAGAATTGTCTTTTCTGGAGATTTTGCGCTAAGAAGTTTGTTGCTCGCGTTACGGCGTTCTAAATTTCCTTTAGTCCATTTTAAGCCGTTTTTTCCGTGACAGATTTTACAAGTTTCTCGACAAGGATGGAAGTCGTTAAGATTTTTTATTTCGCGGCATTTAACGCAGCGTTTTTTCTTTTCTAATTTTAGAGAGGCTTTTTCTTCAAGGCATGAATCACAATGTTTTCTAACTCGGAAATTACCTAGCGAATCGGTATAGCTTGAAAAGCAAGATTGAGATTTTGGTTGATGGCAACTTTTACATTCTTTCATGTAGTATATTACACCATTTTATCAAAATAATGAAAGCGATTTCAACAAAAAATCAATTCAGTTTTTGGATTTAATCTTATACCATGTTTCAGAAGAAGTCAAGAGATTTTTAATCTTTGTATGGGTCAAAATCCTTATTTCCAGCCATAGCAACTCCAATCGGTTTCAAAGTATGCAAAATCTTAATTGTTCCTTCGTGAAATTTCAATACTTCATTCAAACGTCTATATGCTTGAGGCGATTCATCAACATCACCGCCACGAACACATACACCTTTGTTATTAGTCCAATCGCTCATTTCTTGGCGAGTAACCAAGCCTTGAGAAACTTGCTCGCCTTTTTTCCACTTGCCTTTGGCTTGTGTTCTGGACATGATTCGTCCTGCGCCATGCACAGTAGAATATAGGGCTTCTTTGGATAAATCAGAATCCACACCTTCAATGATAACGGCATCATCCCCCATTGAACCGCCAATAAAACCCTTCTGATTAGGAAAACACGGAGTCGCACCTTTTCTGACTACCCAATAGATTTCATTATTGTGGATTTCCTGCCAAGCAAAATTATGATGATTGTGAACTTCTTCAATGATTCCAGCTTGCAGAATCGAATGAGTTACAAAACGAGCCACAAACTCTCTACCAGCATAAGCATATTGTCCAGCCAAATCAATCGCTTTTAAGTATCTCTGGCCTAATTCAGAATTAACATCAACCAAAGTGGTAAGATTATCTATTCCATCTTTTCCGCCAGCTAAATTTAAGAAGGTTTTGGCGATATTATGCCCTAGTCCACGCGAACCAAAGTGGACTCCTACCCAAACAAAATTATCTTCATCAATGAAAATATCTACATAATGATTGCCCGAACCAACTGTTCCAAGTTGTGACGAAGCAAGCATTTGTAAAGGATGGACTTCGGCCATTTGCCAAATCTCACTTTCAAATAGTTTGTGTTCTTTTGAAATTTTGTTTCTTCCACCGACACCGAAGGAAATATTTTTGACAATATCATCCATGATTGTATTGATATTTTTTTGAACGTCATTGGCGTTAGCGTTAGTTTTGATAGCAAGATTGCCGCAAGCTATATCATATCCCACTCCCGAAATAGAAATTTTATCCTTGTAAGCAATAATTCCGCCAACTGGTTGAGAATAGCCCAAATGTCCATCGGCAGCAAGAATACCCCTCACAGCATTAAAATTAACGCAACGAGCCATTTGTTCGATGGTATTATCATCATGCTTTCCAAAAATTTTGAGATTCATAATTAAAACTGTATTAAGTTTTTCAGTTAAAGTCAAGAGATATGTTCCATTCTTATAGCCAGAAGATAAAGGTTGTGGTATATTCTTTCATTTGCAGATTGGAGCGGCTACAACGTGCAAATCAAAAACCTTTCGATTTTAAGAATAAATCAAATGATTCGTTAAGAGTTTTACCTTTGAAATCTCCATTTAATGTGCAAAATGGGCGTTCAGTCGCGCTGCCCTCGTCAAGTCCGTTAAAATAACGAATTTCAGGAGGGTATTGTCCCATATTTTTGCGTAGATATTTTTCAAGTCTTTCAATGGTGGTCATAATAAAATTAAATAAAATTACTTTTGTCTTTCTGACTTCGGCATAGTCATAATCTTGTAATCTTTCCATCCTGAATCTGTAAAGGGCTTTCCAAGAGCTTTTTCGACCTTTATTCTATTCTTTTTGTCTAATTCGATAAGGAATGGACTTGGTTTCGGTGGAGTTAATTTATATTCGACTTTGCTCATTAGTAAAGAGATTTATCTATCCTTTCTAGGAGTTCTTTTTGTTGTGCGACAAAATCTCCACAATAATTTCCATTTCTGGTGCGGCGCAACATTTCATTACCCATCCAAGTAGCATATTCCGCTAAAGAAAGGATTTTCTTTTTGGCGGCTACTAGAGTAAAATCTTTTTCTTTCGCAAGATTTAGAAGTTGAATTGCGTCGTCCGTTGGATTGCCATAATTATCTCCGAAACCATTGTCACATAACCAATTCACCATTTTCACATAATCATCACGATAACTTTTGGCTTCTTCGCGTATTCCCTTCTCCGAACGCTGTGCGCGAGTCAACTGTTCTTGAAGATTTATGGCTTTATTCATCCAATACAAAGAAAGAGATTCACTTCGCATTAAAGAATTTCCAATGGCCGCGTCTTTATAGGTTTGAGCCATCTTCAAAGCGACTTGATATTCAGAGTTTTTCTGAATACATTTTGTAACCAGTTCGTCAATTTGGCAGTATGGACATTTGCCAATAGGTTCGCCAATGTGTTCGGCACAAATATCTTTTGTAGAAACTTCCAATTTTTTGACTTGTTCTGAAACGCTTGACATATTATTCGTTCTCCTTTTTTTCTGAATCGTTCAAATATACACCATATCTAGTCAGACAATAATGAAAGAAATAAGGCATATAATTCAATTTTTCTTCGGCAGAATCACCCTTGAATAAATGTTTGAATTGGTTGAAAAGAAATGAAAAAAACGCTTCGTGAAATGCGCTGTTTTCTTTATCTGTTTCTTCTGTTGGTTTTCCAGCGTTATCAAATTTCGCTTTGGCTACAAGGGAGTTCCATTGCCAAACTTGTTTCTTGCCCTTATATTGGATAGATGGAAGCTGTGGAAAAAGATAAAAAAGAACATCAGCTTTAACAAGAAGTCTCACGGCCTTTTCAATAGCCTTGAACTTCTCCTGTTCAGTTTTAGGCAATGAAGCAATAAAAGTATCGCGCTCACGATTGGCTTCCATCTGTTCGGCTTCGCGGTGTTCTTGGTTAATGGGGACTTTAGGCATATTTATGTCTTAAAATGACATACTTTTCATTATTTGTCAAGTTAATTTTACCAGCTTCCATTTTTTATGATTTGAGTGATTAAAAATCTTGTGCAACTGACCAGTGTGAATACCGCAAATTTTTGATAATTCAAGGATGCTGTTAGCATTAAATTTAATTTTATTATCTTTCTTGCTTATTAACTGACATTTTATACTGTTTTTGCCTTGAAACCCGTCGGTTTTGAGATTTTTTCCTCGATTACTCTCAAATGACGAAATGGTTTTCAGAGGCTCGCTTTTGAACTTGCGATAAAGAAATCCATTGCGCGACCATAAATTCCTATGGCATCTATGAATATCAGTATCGGGAATGTTATTTTCCCTACTTGCTTGCATAACGGAATCATAAATCTTGATAAGTAAGCCTTCCAAACTATATTTGGCAACGCCGACCTTATGAGAACTAGCAATTTTCTTTAGAATTGTTATGTCGTTTGGGATGCTTCTTTCCCCGCCTTGAGTCAAATTGTAACCAAAAGAATCATTGCAGGATTTGAATTTCTTAATGAAAAATTCTTCTCGCTTGGAAAGTGTCTTGTTGTCGCTACAAATTTCAATTATCTCAAAAATGAAATTCTCAAGTCCGTGCTTTTTGATTGCTCGGTGCAGATAGCAAGCAAGTTTATGAGATTCTTCTTCTGAATACTTAATATGTTCGTAAATCCTACGTTTGATTCTACTGGTTATGCCAATGTAACATTTTCCACTGATAATATTTGTGATTTTATAGACGACTAATTTACCGTGATAAACGGAAAAGGGTTTTCTATTTTTGAGAGTTTTTAGGTGTTTTAATGTATTCACAGCAATTATTACACCTAGATTGGCTAGGGTGTATCAGAAATCTTCTGACTTTTGAATTTTTTCAAAACCCTTGAGTCTGACAAATTTTCGTCCTTAAAAAACTTCCTATATTGCAAAAAACCTCTAAAATTTCCATTCCAATCGGAATTTTTTTGAGCTTGAGCAATGTGTTCCGTTGGAGAAAGATGTTTTGGATTATTTGCAGATAGTCTATCGCAGAGTTTAATATCAGCGGCGTAATCGTCTTTACCTTCGTAGTTTAAGTAACTGATTCTCGCACATCTGGCGATTGAAATTTTTTTCCTTGATTCTTCTAATTGAGCGGGAGAAGCAGCCCAATCCCCATTGATTTCGCTTAATGTTTTAAGTAGTCGTATATCATCTATTCTTTCTCCAAACGGAATATGCCATTCGCCTTCCTTCAAATACTTTGGTTCGGAGGCGTTGTAAATTTCCAGCATTTTTTCAGCCAGAGCGCGTATTTCTGGCTGCGCGTCTTTATGAGCGCGGAGAGCGAACCAGTTTTCAAATTCAGTTCCAGAAAGTATGATTTTGATATGAAACCACGGTTCAAGGATGCGATTGGCGATTTGTTTATGAAGGCCAATTTTATTTAATATTTCAACAGATTCTATTGCTTTATCTCTAGCTTGTAACCATTGGACTTTTGCTATTTCCAAATCTGTCAATAAATAAGTAAAATAATGACCTAATTCAGAAGAATAGCCGCCACCGTTGGAAAATTCATTATATTCGGGAAGTGCTTTAGGTAAAAAATATGTGTTTTTAATAGTATTATCGAGTTCTTGATTAGCTTGCATACCACTTTGGTTTTTGCCCCACCAAACAGGTAGTGCGGGATTTATCTGAACTTGCTCAATCATTTTTTCAATGGGAATGGCGCGGGAACTGGCGGCGTTCTTTGAAAAGACTCTGTGTGTCATTAGTTCTGCATGGACAAATCGAGGATATTCAAGAACAAAAGTCGTAAGTCGGCAACCTGCGGGATTGAAAGAATCGGCAGTTATTTCTGCTTTGATGGGCATATTTGGATATTAAGGTTCTTTTCTTTTTTTGTCAAGTTCAATCTCTCGCTCCCATTTCGGTTTGAAGCCAAAATCTCTTATTTCATCAAAACGATTTCTCCAATTTTGATTATTAGTTGTGCGCGGTTTATCTCCCTTTCCTGTAACTGGTTGTTTCTTATCAGTCATTTTTATTCCAATACAAATCTAACGCTTTTAATATGCACCTATTCTCAAATTCGGCTGTTGTATCGTTTAGTCCTTCATTTACGAAATTCTCTGATTCTTCTTCGTCGAAATCAAGGATTCTTTTGGTCATATTTTTCTTTTCCTGCTTATTCAAAGACCTGTATTCAATTTTGTAGTCCAATCTTCCAGCCCTTAAAAGAGCATCATCCATCTTTTCAATATGATTTGTCGTAATAAAAATAAATTTATTTTGAATTGATTTTATTCCAGAGAGTTTGTTGATAAAATAATCAAAAGTCAAGTTTTGATATTGAGAAGATTTACTGCTTGATTCCCTTTTGTTAAATTGGGCATCAAAATCTTCAAACAGAATTATTGCAGGAGAACTCGTTAAACTATTTAACTTTTTAGAAAATTCTTCGTTTGTCATGTCCGATACGTCAAAGTAATAGATTGGGATATTCACAGTTTCGGCTATTTCTAATACTAATGCGCTTTTTCCACTACCGCTTTGTCCGTATAACAGGCATCCCCTTTTGTGAGGAATGTTTCTTTCTTGACACCACTTCTCTGACTTTAACCATTTTTTTACTTGCTCTAACAGATATTTTCCTTGTTCCGTAAATTCATACTTATTTCTGACGGCATCAGTTTGCATATACCAGAAAAAATCATCATTTTTAAGACCAATCATTTTTTGGAGATTATGTCTAAAAGAAACACTCGGAGGATTTGTATAATATTGTTCTTTTGAAGGACTTGCTTCGTTTCCTTTTGAATTATTATTAGACCCCGATTCTCCGCTAGAGGGACTTATCATTTTCTCTTTTACACTATCCCCTCTTACTTCTTGGATGAAAAACGGTGTTGATGAATTGTTCTTCGCTTTATTCAGTTCTTGTATTCTTCGACTATGGATAACTTTTGTTATTTCAGTTAGAAATTTTTCAAAATTGAAAGTATATTTCAAATATTCTATTTTTAGCCTTCCGTCTGGCGCACCAAATAAAAAAATAGGTATCCATCCTTTGTAAAAGAATATTTCAGTAGTGTGAGCTTTGAAAAGGGCTGGCAAAAATATCTTCTCTTTTTTCGAGAACATAGATATTTGAAGTAAATTGTAATCATCAAAATTAAAAACTTTTGATTGACCCAAAAGAGTAATATAAAATTTCTCGTAGAAATCAGATTCAATAGTTCTTACTTTCCAGAAAATTCGGAATATCTTAATGACGAAATTTTTGCTTTGATTCCAGAATGTAGCTAGTAACCCTAAAATAGCCAATGCAGGAAAATAAGAGATTAAATTAAAACTTGTAGGAATCGTCATATTACTTCAATTTATCAAGACGGTTTTGAAATTTTTGTTTTTCTCTTTCAAGGTGCTGCTTTTCATATTCTTTTTGAGCTACTTGCCTTTTAAGCTCGGCCTGAATTGATTTTTTGATTTTACTTTCAGTTAATGTTTGCATATCAATTACAACTGCGTTATTAACATCAATGTCAAACTCAAGGATTTCGGGACAACCATAAGTCGGATAATTTTTGAAGAAGAAAGTCACCCTAGAAGCGGCTTGACCCTTTTTGGCATAGAACTTGGCTTTTTCTAGCTCAACCCAATTAACACCAGAGCCGCCGTAACCGATGGAACGGAAGAACTTGCCCTCTTTGTTTTTAACAACGTAAAGTTTCATATTTAGTTTGTGTTCCAAGCATAAAGACTGAAAATTTTTTTCATATACGTCTTATATTCTGGCGTTTCTCTCCATGCTAATAAAATAGCTTGTTGTTCCGGCGTTAATTTATCCATTTCGTATTGGAGTAATACCGTGTCCATTTTACTTATTCCAATTAGCTTCCAACCAAATGACAAAAGAGATAAGCCCAAGAACACTCATTAAAACCAATGGAACAAGAAAAACTGGAAACAATTTTGGCAAAAATATGTTACCCCAAATGCAGCTTGTATAAGTTGCAACTAGCAAAGACAATACAATAAATTTTGATACATTCATAATCAAATAATTTCAATCTTCTTTTTACGGACAAATTTGATTTTGTCGTGAAATACAATCTTTCCAGCAGCCCTGTCATTTTCATATCTTAAAAGAACAGCCCTCAAATCGGTGATAAATTGTTCTGGTGTTCTATTATCTCCCATTATAGAACGCGAAAATGAGTATGCCCTATCTTGAATCATGGCTTCTGTCTTATCGGAAAGTTTTGTAATTTTCTTGGCTTTCTTCATTTCAAAAAAATCCTTTGGGCATTGGACGTTTGCGCGAAGTTGAAACAGCCAATAAATCACGCAAAAGTTTGTTCATTTGTCTGGAATTTTTGGGACGTTCACTCGTGATTGATGCACCCAATATAAGGTCGTTATTAAACAAAAGACTCACACGATTAGTCAAAAGCAACGAGGAATCGAGTTTTCTTCCGCCCTTGACAAACTTATTGATACGACGGCGCACCTGTAACTTTGTAAGTCCACGAGGAATCCTGTAAGGACTGAAAGAGCTATGCAACTCTCCCACTTCCTCTTTTGTCTGGAAAAATCCGCGATTGAAGTAAGACAGCAATGGCTTATTACTTTCCTCTTGAATCCACTTCGCGGTTATTTCGCCTAAATCTTCTAGTTTCAATTTCATAATTGGTTGTATTTTTTGACTGTTACTTTTCCGTCCTTGATTAACAAATACTCATTCAAATGGCAGTCAATATCCAAATTTTCGCAGACTGTCAAATCAAGGTTTCCGTCCGTATGATGATTCAAAACGCCGCGATGGGGCGTGTGACCACAAAGCTGTTTTAATCCCTGAATTGGCTCAAATTCAGCATCGAAATCTTGCCAAGTCAAACCACCGATGTTCATTCTTCCACCACGAGCCGCGCCAGCAAGATAAAGCCAATGGAATCCATCGTTCATAAGGCTTGCTTCGCCAGTTTTAATTTGCTGGATAAACCATTCGTTTAAGGCTTTTTTGTCCAATCCGACCATCGGGGAAAGATGATAGCTGTTAATTCCAGCGTGGCTACAAAAGAAATCATCAATCCAAAGATACCAGAGAAACTTTTCCCTGATGGCTGGCATAAAATTTCCGAGGCATTTTGTAATAAGTTTATCCTTCTCGCGTGTGTAACCGCTACAAATCGTATATCTGTTTCCAAAGAGGTAATGAAGGTCATGGTTTCCAAAGCAAGTATAGAAATTATCTTTGAAAATCCACTTCTTTAGAAAATTACAAGCTGATTCAACGTCATGCGCGGAATCGTGTGTAAAGCTGTCAAACCAATCGCCCAAGCAGACAACCTTATCATAATTCTCGTTTTTGAGAATATAATTCAGCTTGTCAATCTCCTGATGCGAGTCAGAAAACACAAGAATGGTCTGTTTTTGGCTGGAAAGTTCCATATTCCCAATAGTAATTGGAATTTCAGAAAAAGTCAAGCTCAATAATCGCCGTATTTTACGTCTGGATTCTTGAGGAAACTTTCAGCGATTTCTTTAGCAAAGATTTGTTCTGAAAGTTGACAAAGTTGTCCCTGTTGTTTGAGACGTTTCCAGTTGATTTCATATTCATCGTTTTTCAAAGAATTTCCAATATATTCTTTTAGCCAGAAGATTTTTTGAAATACCTTTTGTTCTTATTCATTAAGATATTCGTAGATTGAAGTTTTCGCTTTATGAAAATCTTTATGAGCTTCTATACAATCAGGACAACCACCAGCATTGCAAGAACTACCGCCGCATTTACTTTTACAACCTATACTATAAGTCCTGCATAATTCACAATACCAAAGTGGCAAGCCCTTCCAAAAATGTTCTTCACCAAGAATCTCGTCTAATTTACTTTCTTCATCATAGCTTCTCATAGTCTTTTGAAATTTTCAATATATTGAGTTATATTTTCTTTGCCGATTGGATTCATTGTATGGACATAGTATTCGGGAAATGGCAATCCGCGTTCCATACAATAATTGACGAGCCATTTGGCGCAATCATAGCCAGTTTTTTCTTTGAAAGTATTTTCATTTTGTTTCATTTCAAAAGTTCTATTGATAAGTGCTTCGTAATGTTCGTCAGCAAGGTCGTTGTCAAACGCGACCCTCAAAGGCATACCAAGTGACGAGACGATTCTTACGAAGTCATTATAACTTTTGGCAATAGTCCATTCTACTAAAGGAAGCTCAACCCATTTCACATGATGCGGTTTGCGAAGGTCATCGAGAAAAAGGTTGTAGCTCATGTATTCCACCAATCTGCCACTGGTTTTGATTTTTCAGGATTTGTCAAAAGCCTTGAGGTTTGTTTCGGAGAATTGGCAAAAATGAATTTCAGACGACGCATCAAATCTTTTCTTTGCTCATTAGGTAGTCTATAATGCTGTCTTGTTGAAAGAGTAGTTGTCATTAGTTTTCCATGTTTTATTATACCTTTTCAATGGGGAAAAAGTGGGCAAATTGTGGCAATGCGCGTATGCCTTCAACATTGGCATTATGCTCTTTTTCGATTTCCTTCATACGTTTGAGAATGTCAATCCCTTCAACATTTTCTGTAAAAAGTCCAACTTGACCAGCAATATCTTTTATTTTTCTGGCAATACGATATGTTAATTTGTATTTCATGTCAATCTTTCTTGAGTTGTTGGAACACGGCAACCCTTATTCGCGCCAGTTAAAAATTCAACGACAATCCACGAACCTTCGTTATCAACCAAATCAACAAACTTGTCCTTTTTGCCAGCTTGAGGAACTTTAAGTTGTAAAGTCCTCAAAATCTTGATTTTTTCTCCATTTAGGGTTGTTTTCATAGGGCATTTGCGATAACGATAATACCGTTGAAATTCTTCTTAATTTCCAAGATTTCTTCATCTGTAATGTCAAAAGGGGTCGCTTTTAGCTTATATTTGATTACAACATGGCCGATGATGGCGATTTCAGAGTTCAAAAGCATCTTTTCGCTTCTTGCGCTGTCTCCATAAGGCATTGACTTAAAAACGTCTGAATTAAAAAAATAGATTGCTTTTTTCATTTATTTAAGATTACTTGTATTTTCTATCAATGTCAAGGACTTTATTTGGATAACTAAATGACAGATTTCCACAAAACGATTTTCATTATAATTATTTTTCATTATATTTGCGTCTTTATGCGCCCACTGGAATGATGGTCATTAAATTCCGCAATGGATGTAAATTCTGGTTTCTTTTCCATAATGGCATTTATTTCACTAAAGCTATATGGAAAAAAATTATTACCATCAAGTCCCACGTCAAGAATCTTCCCTAAAACAGTGGAATCTTTATGTGTTGCGGTAAGATTGTAATGAGAATGACCACAAAGCATCCAAGCTCCGAAATGTTTCTTGTTCCACACAACTTGAGCATAATGATTTAGAGTTATATCTCTGTCATTGATATTGATTTCGCGGTAGCCTTCGGAATAGGAATAGAATTTTTCTCGATTTTTCCAAGCCAATCTATCGTGATTCCCCTTGACAAAAACAATCAAGCCATTTAACTGCTTGAAGTAATAGTCAAAAACATCGTCCGATTTTCCGAAACAGAAGTCGCCAATCAGATAAACCAAATCTTCCTTTGCGACTATGCTATTCCAATTACCAATTATGGTCTTGTCCATTTCAACCGAATCCTTAAAAGGGCGGTTACAATACCTTACTATGTTGCCATGACCGAAATGGGGGTCTGCTGTGAACCATGTGTTCATTTTTATTTCTTTTTATTATTCTCCAATACTAACATAGGTTTCAGATGGAGTCAAGAGAAATTAAGCGGGATTCCAACTTGGATAGACGGATTCAAGCAACTGAATCTTTGAAATTCCATCTAGGACATGGATACGGTCAAATTTTTTGTATTGAAGTTGGTCTTGAATATCGTATTTTGTATCAATCCAAGTAATGTCAGTGTTATCCTTCAAAATGATGTGTCGGCGTGTCCAGACGACCATTGGGAGCGTTTTATAGCCCTTATAGATGCCAGCACTAAAAATTTCAGAACAACAATTTCTAAAGTTTTGTTCTGAACTTGTAAAAATGGCGTATTTCATTGAATTTCCTCAATAGTGACTTTGTATTTGCAATTTGTAGATAACTCACCCAATTCCTTAAACCACGGGAGACGAATACCTGTTTCAATACGAGAAATCGCTTTCGGGTCTGGATTTTTCATAAAAGCCACTCCTGTCGAAAAAAAATCATCAAAATGAGTTCTAGTCATTGTCCATTTTACTGATTGGGGACGATACTCAAAAGAAACTCTTTTTATCATTTCAATCGGAGTCTCGTTAATTTTAGAGATAATTTGGTCTTTTTTAATGAAGGTCGTCCAAGTGTTGTGTTTGTTTATTGTAATTTGAACCGTATCTGAATCTGGTTCTATGCAGGAAATAATTCCTTCGCACTCGGTATATCCGCCGTGGACTCCAAATTTGGACTTGTAGCGAATATGGTCGCCAATTTTTAGTTCGTTAATTTTCATAATATTTTCCAGTCTAATTTTGGTTGTTGGGCAAAAGCCACTTCTACTTTTTCGCAAATTTTACAATAACGCTTGTAAGGATTGACTCCATGTTCTTCTTCGCCTTTATCAGCCCTATACTCCCAATCGTGGTGACAACGAAAAAATATTTGCAAAACGTCTTTGATATTAACAAGAAAGAAATCTGATTCTCTACCAGAATAAATCCATTTTAGAAATTTTTTCTTCATACAAATGGTTGTCGTTTAATGACTATCGCGCAAGTTCCCAAAAATTGTCCGTTAAAATAAACCCTATTCTTGGACTTTCTTTTCGCCCTCGGAAAAGCCTCGACGTAATTTTAACGACGAACAAATTTGATTGGAAAACCACTCCAAGCAGAAATCGGTTCGCCTCGTTTATTCATCATAGATGGCATGAAGTATGGAGTTTTAAGAAATTCGTCTCTAAATCTCCAACTCATTGAAATAGAGTTTGGATATTTGCCATTTTTCCTGAAATAATTATTGACAATTTCTCCTAATCTCAATTCAAAATCGCTCATCTTATCCAATGTTACGTCACTTTTCGTAAAAAGTCAAATCTTTTTTTCTCTTTTCTATCAATTTGGTTCTATAATAAATTGATTTTTAATCGTTTATGAACTATACTGTTGATGCCAATGAATCCCTTTATCAAAAAGATAAGGAAAAACTTGAAATTGTGACCGTTAGTGTCGGATTTGATGACATTTTAGACGTTACCTTACCCGAAAATCATGCCCAATGTGACAATTTAATTGTCGTGACCTCTCACGACGATAGAAAAACCCAAGCGGTATGTCAAAAACATAGCGTTACTTGTGTTCCAACAGATGTATTTCACCGTTTTGACCGAGAGTTCCGCAAGGGTGCAGGTATCAATCGCGGATTTGATTTCTTCCAATACTACGGTTGGAGATTACATATTGATTCAGATTGTATTTTGCCTCATAATTTCAATCGTATTCTTTTTAATCACGCTGATTTAGATTCAAACGCCATTTATGGCTGTGACCGTATGGACGTTGTAGGACTTGACGAATTGAAGAAAATTAAAGATAGTCTCAATCATACTCCTCAACACGCTCACGGATTTCTCATTCGTCCCGCTCATGGTAGGGCTATCGGTTCAAGATATTTAGATTCGACTGATGGATACTGTCCGATTGGATTTTTCCAACTTTGGAACGCTCGCTGCCATAAGCCCTATCCTTCTTCAAGAGGGGACGCATCGCATGATGATGTTAGTTTCGCAAAATTCTGGCCTCGTCAAAATCGCCATATTTTACCCGTAGGATTCTGTTATCATCTTGTTCCAGAGGCCGACCAACCTATCGGTCATAATTGGAAAAGGAAATGCCAACCACGAATTAGCTAACAATTTTCGTATGTCTTGGATACATCGCACTTAACATATCCGCCTGATGAAGCAGAATGGCTTCGATGGATTCTGGCCTACGCGGAGAACCCCATTCTTTTATTCCATGATGGGAAATGATACAATGCTGAATCTTCTGAATCGTTTCGCGGTCAACTTCATTTTTCATTGCAACTGCGGTAAATTCGGCGGTAGAACCTGAAACATGATGGACTTTTCCATGATAGTCAGCCTTTTGCCATTCATTGTTTGAAAATTTATAATCCCAAATTTTCGCCAAATCATGCCAGAGCGAAGAAGTAATCAAAATATCGTCATTTCCTTCTTTGAAAATTTTGCTTGTATGAACAGCATTAGAAGCTACTTCTAATGTATGAATGATAAGTCCACTTTCAAAAGCGTGATGGTGTCCGATGCTCGCTGGAAAAATCCAGAAATCCTCGTATTGCTTGAGTTCCTCGCACACTTTTTTTAATTTTGAGCAGAAAATTTGACGAACAAAATCATCAAAATGATACAAGGCGTCAGCTTTAGTTTCTATTTTCATATTTTTTCAAGTCAATGGATTGAGAAGTATCTGGATTATCCCTGATTTCGTATTCGTAATCTTTGCAGCGAGGATTCAACATTTTCAATTCGTTGATTTTTTTAAGTTCTATTTCTGCGTCAAAGATACTCCAACATTCGACTACTTGATAATCCTCGTCAAGAAGCCACTTATTTTTCGTGATGTTAAAAACGCCATATCTTTTCATAAGAAAATCACAAAATATACGCTACCGAAGAATAATATTACCCAGTAAATCATAAAAAATGCTCCCTCTGCGCCGTCGGCAGGTTCATTACCTATTACCCTCATGCGTTGTATGGAGGCAAATGCGACCAACAATAAAAGTATTTTCAATGCAATGATGGACATAGTTTAATCTGATATTTTCGATACTCGCGCATACATATACCAGTCAGGGACTTCCGGCAAATTATTCTTTGAGTTATATTTGACAACGAACGCTTCCGCTTTTTTTAAGGAAGGAAAAGTTTTGACGGAATCAACCTTCTGACCCCATCCTCTCTCTGATTCGATGATTTCAACTTTGATTTTCATATCTTTTTTAAGAGTTTGGCTGCTGCTCGGCGCGTCATTGGAACACTGGACTTTACTTGACTTGCAGAGGCGCGATTTAAGAACTCCGTTTTGGAAATCAATTCTTGGGTAAATTGCTCGTCATTTTCCCAACCCTTCGGATTTGTAACCACCAAACCTAATTTAGAAGCCCAATCGAAGCCGGATTTTCTATTCTTGTTCATATACCGATATTAGCACACGCTTCACTTACTGTCAAGAAAAAAGCGACCATCCTTTCGGATGGCCGCTTTAATTTATTGCAATGTAATTACTGATTGGTTGATGAACCAAGATTCATTAACAATGGAGAGTTGTCAGGAAGGATGGTAGATGGCATTTTTCCGTCCCATTTTGTAGCCATTTGCATTTTTGCTTGTGCTGAAAGCAACTGAACCTGCAACTGGTTTTGAAATGCCGCCGCTTCCTTTTCAGACTCCAATTTGTTAGCCGCATCAACTTGAGCTTGAGCAGTAGCAACCTTGATTGCATTGTCATTTTGGTTCACAAGAATCGCAGTTTGATTGCGAGTTTTTGTGGCCTGTTGTTCCATTTCAGCAGTTTTGTTGTCCTGTTGAGCAAGGAATGACTGATTGATTCCCTCTTGAATCTTTGGTTCGCGGAAGTGCCAACCTTCGGCATTACCCAAGTATTGAACTGTAACGCCCTTTTCTTTGAATGTCGCTGCCGCGTCTTTGAACAAATCAGAATAAATCTGACCCTGATTGGCTTGAAAATCAACCAAATTCATTGAACTGACCTTGCGATTTAATTCCGCTACTGCATAGGAACGAATGTTTTGGTCGCAAACGTCGCTTAACTTGCGTTCGCCATGATAATACAGATATGTTGAAGCGTCATCTAATATATGGAGCAGTCATTCCAAAGTCAATCGCTAAAATTTTGCCCGAATCGGAAGTTAGAATCATATTTGAATGACCCATAGAAATTGGGGCAAATGCACTTCCAACCCCCAAGAATTTTAATTTCATAATCTCAATTATTGACTAAATTTCATATTTTGTCAAGGAATTTTCTGTGAGAAAGGACTTTTTCGCAATAAAAAAACAATTTTTCGTCAGTTAGTGTCCTTTTAATAAGATTCAAGTCTGTTAGCACCCATCTAACATTACTTTTTGTATATCCTTTGTTATTATTTATTAGGTCTAATGACGCGCTACCTCTATCTCTATTTTTTTTACCCATCGTCATTGGTAATCCTGTCAATGAACATAATCCATTTTGTTTTTCAAATAATTTCCATGCGAATTTAATATTGATTTTGAAGGACAAATTGCGAATTTTCGCTGAATGAATAATTTCCGAAAATCTTGCGGAAGATAACCCGCCATATCCTTTCCAGTCTTTATGGTCTGCCCCGCTTTTTTTTAATGCACAACCGCAAGACTTGGTGTGACCGTTTCTTAAATAAGCATTTCTAACAACAGAAGGGGAATTACATTTTTTGCAAATACAATGATAATAATAAATTTTTGTTCCATTTGGACTGATTTTAGTATGAGACGACTCTAAAATCTTAAAATACTTATTCTCGGTATTAGATAAATCTATCAATTTTGGCATATACATTCATTACACTAAAAGCGTTTCCATGAGAAGAATGTCAAGAAATAACTGCGATGGTCATATTATTTTCATTAAGAAAATCAATAATACGACAATTACCCTTGACAATACAACGCGGTTGACGTTTTTGATGATGAGTATAACACATTACTTTGCAAACAACATGGTCAACGATATAACATTTTTTGTAAAAATGGACAGAGAGCTTGGATTTACCAGCAGCAAGCGAAGCTGGTTTATTGTAATGGAAGAAAAAAATTTTTGGTTTCATAATTAAAAAGCGAGGCTATCTTTCGACAGCCCCGCCGTGTTTTATTTCGAGATAAAGTAATTCCAATCAGGATGAATAGCACTCTTGATTGCGTATGCAACTGGCAATGCCTGTGGCTCACGGTGATTGAACAAGGGCTTCAATCCGACCTGTTCCAAAGGCTTATTACCCCTTGCATGGTTAATTTTTGTATCAACCAACATCAAGTTTGGAAAAGTGTCTTTGCCGCCGTGACTTTTGGCTTGCTTGTGTTCGATATTCATAGCCTTCATGGACATTTTCTTGCCAGAATAACCACAGATACCTTTTTGCATTTCATAAAGGATAGACTTCGTTGGACGAAATTTCCTCATTGGCATCTTGCTGTAATTGGTCATAATTACAGTCGGAATACGAACAGCCATCTTCGCAGAATGAATTGCTTGGTCGAGTCCATCACGGAAATCAACCATTAACCATTCTTCAAAAGTATAAGCGAAAAATGTATCAACGCTTTCCAAATCGAATGTGCCATCTTCCTTTTTGACATACTGAATGTCAATGGACTTGGCGGCATATTCCTCTCCTTCGGACATGGAGTTGAGAGCAATCAAAGCCTTTTTTGGCGAGATTGTTCCGATTGGCTGGTAAAGAGAGTTCAATACAAGCACACTGTTTTTATTAAGGAAATCAGTCATAAAACCTAAATTTACGTCATTTTTCAGTTCTTGTCAAGAAGAACTTTTTGTGGGATAAATGGAGAAATACCGCCTTTTTCAACAATGCAAATGGTAAAGAATGGAATGAAATTTATGCACCAGCGTTTTTGATGAGCAGCGTAATGAATACCAACCCAACACGCCGAGAGCCTGCATAGGAGCAGAATTTTCATAAATTTTATTTACGACTTGCAAATAGTCTTTCTACTTCGCAGCAATAATGCACCAAATTTTCTCCTACAATAAAAGCGTCACAATTAGGATAAAGTCTTTGAACATCAGAATAATGTCGAATTAAACTTGCGCCACAAATCCATTCATATTTATTGCGATATTTTTGGTAGTCTGACAAACTCTTTGGCAATCCTGTATTTAAGTCTCGTCCATTATAGACATATTTCAATGGTTTATCAGCATATAATTGAGGAATATCTTGAATATTTTTCCCTAATTCATGCAGACAACAATCTGCTCGAAAATTATATTCGGGGATTCTATCTACCACTAAAACGTAATTAGCTCCGGCCACGATAGCGTTTCTAATATCTTCATCCTTTGAATGAAAACCTTTCGCCAGAATCGGTTTGTTTGTAAATCTCCTTACATATTCGATAGCATCAAATGAACCGCCCCAAAGTGGATTGGTATGAACAGAAATCCAGTCTCCATATTTAATGGCACATTCCATCAAACCGTGGAAAGAATAATCAGACTTAAACCCAAATGGTGATTGGGTTTTTATTTCAGCAATGAAAATTGGTTTTTTCATAAAATAAGAACAGTATGTGCCAATATATCCAAGATAACCAAAATTAAACCACACAATATCAAGACCGTCAATGAAAATGGCAGCTTAAATATCGTTAAATAAATTTTTGTTATTTCTTTTATCATGTTAAAATGAAACGCAGCCGTAGCCGCCGTTCTGTTCTATCTCTACATTCTTCTCACCTTTCGGTGGTCAGGATTAAAACCCGACTGCCCCGACCTTATCTTTACAACGGCCAGAACTAGCCTTTGAATCTTTAGGGTTGCTCCTATCTTGCGGTATGACGAGTTTTTAGGCTCTCCCGACGACTTCTGTGGAGCGGCGAACTTCCTCAAACCCTTTGGTCTGCGTAGAGTCGCTTACGTTTCAAATTAAATTTAACATGGCTTTCAGGAATAGTCAACTAAAATCTTCTTACTTTTCTATCTGATGCTGATTTATGTTGTTGGATTTCGTCAGTCGGTAAGCGGGACTTTAGAACAACTTCTAAATCCAAAATATCGGCCATTTTTAATACGGTTGAAAGGCTTATATTTGGGTCGCCTTTAGTTAATCTCCACATCGTATCCCTAGAAACACCCGTCATTTCTGATAATTTTTCAGAAGTCAAATTCACTTTTTTCCTATGAAAATTGATTCCAAGCCCAAACTCAAGGGCATTTGAAGCGTTGTATTCGCAATATCTAATCAACTTCTTTGTATCTAAAGAAGATTTATTAAGATAAAGATATTCAACTTCTTCTGGACTTGTTAAAAACCACTCGTCGCCACTTTCTTTTGAAAATCGGTCAATCTTGTGTTGATAAAGTTCTTTGTGAAGCCAAGATTCGACAAAATATCCATTATCTACTCTAATCAGTAGCCCCAAAATTGGCTCTCTTGCCATCGAGGTGTTGGGTTTTTGGGAATCAATTCTTTGTTGTGGACTTACAGAAGTAAAGCCAATTTTGCACTCCCATCTTTTTTGTCCCTCTAATGAGGCTAATTTTTTGTCGTTTTCGTTGTAATAAACGTAAATAAAGTCTTTTCCGTCTCCGATTTCTTTTTCAATTTTCATAATGTTTGATATATCATAACTGTTTGACATAACTTACACTAATTTATTTTCAAAAAGAAAGCTCAATGTCTCCATTAGCGGACACTATTTCTATCATCAAATTTTGCCCCTCCGATAGAAACTAAAAACATACCCATTAAAAATTCGACTGCAACAAGATTTACCAATAAAATCCATGTCCAAATATTTAATTTTCAGGAAGATATGCTGACGATAATCTCCATCAACTGATACATATAGTCCAAAAAGATTGGACAAATGATAAATTTGATGAAAGAGAAAAGTTTTTTATTCATGCTATTTTGACCATTCTTCGGATGATTTCTTTTGATTAAAACATTGAATTGTGCCATCTGGCAAAAAGATTGTAACAGGTTTTCCCTGTTTTTTGGCGTAACGAATTGTCGCCCAAGTTCCAGACCTTAATTGTTCGTCTTTTTCAAAAGGCGTTGCAATGACGGTATCGGATTCATCAACAATATCGTGATTGCGGTCAAGATATGACTTTGGTATGCGTTCTTCATCATACGCTCCAAAGGCTCGTTTTGAATCGTTATCAGGAATATGACCAATAGTTTTGATATGGTTGAAATTTTTATTTTTATTTCCCATTTGAACCAGAGTTAGAAATTCTTTATCTGCTCCGATGCAATCGCCAGAATGAGATTCTGACAATTTGTTTGCGATGATAAATTGGGCAACTTTTAACAGTTGCGGGGGAGTCATGCCATTTTGAGTTCCAGTGAATCCGAGTTTCATATTTTATAGTTTTTGATTTCTGATTTTACCAAGAAATCGTATGATAATCTATTTGACCAATTTTTCTTTTCCACCAAAAAAATCCAGAATTAAAAACTTCTGTATCATCGAGATTAACTTTATATCCCAATTTCCTTAATTCGTCTAAATCTCTTTCGTTATATTGAAAGATTCGTTGCTTATTCCAGCCAATATCGTGATTTGTCGTTTTATACAATGACAAATAGTGCCAACCTTCCTTTGCTGCTTTCTGGATTCCTTCGGAAATTCTATCTAAATTTGTAGAAATTTTTATTTCTGATGCTGGTTGAATCATAAATTTATTTAGATACAATTACCGCTGGCAGACCAGCCATTTTCTTATCAAAGAACATTTCAAATCCATTATTTGAAGAAAAATCCTGAAAACATTTTATACAACAGAAAAACGCAGAATCGGTTTCAGTTGAGACATTATTGCAACTCTCGCAACAACGCTTGTTCGTATTGAAATTAACGGTTACGGAAGTATTGCCAAATCCAATGTTGGAATTTGCACAATTTTCGCATCTGATAACTTGCATAAAATTGGCGTTCATAAACTAGTGTTGCTGACGAATTGCCGTAGGCTGTTGAAAAAGTGTAATAGTATTACTTGTATAGCCATCAACGATTGTTAAAATTCCATTGGTATAAGAATACTCATTCGCATAATATGTCTGTCGAGTAGTCGTAATTGCATATTTGAATGTATGTTGTTTTTCGATTTCCTGTTTGCCAGCTTCAAATACCCAAAAAAGCAACCAAAACAAAATCGAAAAAATAATAATTGGGATAATAAGATGTTTGCCTATATCATGCCAAAATTTTGAAAGTTTCTTAATCATGCCTAATATTCCCATATTTTTCAGAAAATGTCAAGCCTTATCTCCAATAGTCGCCAATTCTGCCCCTAATACTGATATGCGGTTGACGATTCATTACCTTTTGAATCTCTAACCTGTGAATATGGGGATGAAGTGTCTTGTAATCAATTCCTGCTTCACTTAATTTGCTTCGTAATAGCAGTTTTTCCTCATGTATTTCATTAAAAAAATCTATGCACATTTTGTGGCTTGCCATCCAATGACGATATTGTTTGTTTGCGTAACTGTCTCCAAATTGGTAGGCATCTTCCATCCATTTCTTTATGTGGTGATTATAAATACGGAAATTGGCATAAATATCAATAAGAGAGGCGTAGGCTACAACGTCCTCGTTGCCCATATTCTTGACGCGATTCCAAAGGTTCATTAGAATCTGCGCGCCCTGCATATCAGCCTCAAGCTGAATCTCATGTTGAAGTTGGTCAAAAGTTATCGGCATAATGCTTGGAGAGTCATTTCTTGGCGACGATATTGCCATTCATCTTCTTTTATTCTTTCTTGAATCATCTGGCGTTGTATTATTGAAACAAGGATGGAAACGATTGATATTTCTTCAATATGAGAAATGAGCGCAGTCGCAATGACCGCGCCCATTTTGTTGACTTCTTCGGTGACAGATTTCTCGAAATTTTCGAGAGTGTCCATTACGGCTTCTGATTCACGACTTCGCTTTCATCGTAGGAAGTTTTCTTGGAATCGCCAGATGGCTTATCGGAAGCCTTGTCGCTGGCTTTGAGTTGGCTGATAACTTCCTCAACCTTGTCATATTCATTGTTATTGAGTGCGTTCTCGAAAGTCTTTTCAGCCTTTGCGAGTTTCTCGTAAAACTTTTCCTTCTTGTCGAGTTGACCCTTGCTCCATGTTTCACTTGCAATGCTCTTATCGGCATTGTAGAAAATTTGGTCGGCCTTGAGCCTATATCCTTCCTTACGGAAGGCGTTAATCGCCACAATTAAACGGGCAAGTAGGTCAGTTCTACGGGAAACTTCTTCCTGCACAAACTTGGTCTTGACTGCGCTTTTAATGGCTTCTCCTGAATTTTTGATTTGTTCTGCGACTTCTTGATTCAGGGTCAAGATTGCGCTTGGTGTTGGATTTGTTGATATTTCAGACATATAATTAACCCTAACATAAACTTCAAAAAATGTCAAGAAAAAAACAAAATCTTGACTTTTATTGCATTGTCTGGCATATTCAGGATATGAGAGAAGAAATCCTCAAATTAAAGAAAGACCTGAACGCGGTCATTCTGGCTCACAATTATCAAGTGCCGGAGATTCAAGATATTTCAGATTTCGTTGGAGATTCTTTGGGATTATCGCAACAGGCGGCGAAAACAAAAGCTGATGTAATTGTCTTTTGTGGAGTTCATTTCATGGCTGAAACAGCTAAAATCCTTAATCCCGACAAGATTGTTATTTTACCAGACAAAAACGCGGGATGCTCGCTGGAACAAAGCTGTCCCGCGCCAGCATTAAAGAAACTGCAAAATCAATTAAAATTGACTTATCCAGATTTGGTAACAGTAACCTACATAAATTGTAGCGCAGAAGTCAAAGCCTTGAGCGATATTATTTGCACGAGCGGAAATGCCGTCAAAATCGTAAATAGTGTCCCTATCAATCAACATATCTTATTTGTGCCTGATGAAAATTTAGGGAATTGGGTAATTGAACAAACACGCAGACCCATGACTTTATGGAAGGGAAATTGTTATGTCCACAATGATTATACCCATAAAAATGTAATGGCATTGCAGCTAAAATACCGCGCTGCTACAACGATAGTTCACCCTGAAAGTCCAAATGAAGTAAGGCTTTTGGCTGATATAGTCTGTTCGACTGAAAAAATGATTACGTTCTGCAAAGAAAGCAAATGTAAGCAATTCATAGTAGTCACCGAATCGGGTATCATCCACCGCTTAAAAAAGGAGTGTCCTGACAAGGAATTTATTTGCACTCCTGAATTTGATGTAATGAGGATGCCTACGGACAGATGCAAATGCAGCGAATGTAAGTATATGAAAATGAATACTATGGAAAAATTGCGCGATTGCATGAAAAATCTTAATCCTCAAATCAATCTCTCGCAAGAAATCTTACAAGCTGCTCGTATTCCTATTGAAAGAATGTTGGATTTATCCTGAAAAGCAAAAAGCCCCATGCGGGTTACGCACAGGGCTTCTTGGGGTATCGGTAAATTGGTCGTCCATGCAGGTAACGCTCCTGCGTCTGCCGCTTATCAAGCGGACACTTTACTTTTAAGTTAATGGATGAATTTTATTGAATTAAAATTATTTCTTTGATTTTACCCACTTCAACCATTTTCCAGTTGATGTTTGGGTTTTTTGTTTTTTTCTTTTGGCTTTTTGACTCATAAAATGGCGGAATAACTAGGTTACGCTCCTAACTCGCTTGCGCGAGCCTTTTGCTTTCCAAGCAAAGACTGTTCTCCACAGCTTGTCTATTCCAAAATGGCGGATAGTGTCGGTAACGCTCCGACCTCCCCTTGCGGAGATTCAGTTTTCAAAACTGACGCAGCCAGCTTATATCTGCCTACTATCCAAAATGGCGGATAAGTGAAGTCCCGACCTCCACATCTTGCGGTGCAATCGCATTTCGAGTGCGTCCTAATCCCCGATTAGTTACTTATCCAAAATGGAGCCAAGCACGATATTGCAATCGTCATGCTGATTTACGAAATCAGACTAGGTGCTTACGCAAGGCATAGAGCAACCTCATAATTAAATGGCCGGTCACTCAATCGCTTTTGATGGCGAGAGGTAAATGGAGCCTATTGAGGGTAATACTCCCTCGTTACTACTTTACCAAAGTAGTGTAATACTTTTATACTAAACAGGCGAAATGGTGCATCTATCAGGAATCCCACCTGAAACAAAACTTTAGGAAAGTATTGTGATATATATTTTCACCATAGATGCAAAATTGGCGGAGGATACAGTTCCCGCCACTGACGCCTTTTAAGGGGCGCGATGTGTTTAGCAAACACTCCTAGAGCCTCGTCTAGTTTATCCTCCGTAAATTGGTCGCAACGGCGGGACTTCCACCCACAAAGGTCAGAGATTTTAAGTCACCATGCTCTTGTATTCGCTTTCAACCCACGTTGCGTAAATGGCGGTAGCGACCCTGAATCATTCATGTCTCACTGGACACATAATCAATCCACGCTATTTCCGTAAATTGGAGCCTTCTCTCTGGCTGTCACGCGCCTAGAAAAGCGATTTCAACGCTGCTAGGTATCGTTTGCGTGGACGTTAAATGGTGCGCTCGATGACTTGAGGAACCATAACTCGCTGATTAAGAGTCAGCGTTTCTTACTCATTTGAATTACGGGCGCAAATTCTTCTTTCGTGAGTTTTGATTTTAATTCTCTTTATTTTAAGAGCCGTGAAATGGTGCGGAATGAAGGTAATGCTCCTTCGTCCTTCGGGTGTAGGCCGATGACTCTACTTTTGAGCTAATTCCGCTTAAAATGGACGCCTGTGTTGGTTCTGCCCCAACGCCTCAACGTTCAGAGCTTTGCGAACTACTATTATTCAGAACAGGCAATAAATTGAATTAAATAAATCCTCAGTCAGATGGTTGAAACCTAACTGAGAATTGAAGAAGGTCACCCTTCTTCGATTGAACCATGTGATGCGCCTCAACCATTCGGTTGGCAATCCGAACAAGCGTAGAGGTTACTAAAAATCAACTAATCCAAAATGGATTATATCTTCCCCAATATTTGTAGGCATAAAATAACACATTCCTGTCTGGTTGGGTATTTATCCAAGACAAATAAAGCGAATTTTGAATTTTAATTTTTTCTTTCATAAAATGGAGCCAAGCAGGATATTGCAATCCTCATGCCTCATTACAAGTGAGGACTAGGTGCTTACGCAAGGCTTAAATTGGTAGCAGACTAGAGTATCGCACTCTACTTAACGCCTTATGAAAGCATTTTGTTCACTTGAACGACTGCCAAAAAAATGGCCGCTCAAGTCCGTAACGCTCGGACACATTTCTGGTTTTTCAGACCAGCACATAAACTACTATGTTATTGAGCGAAAATGGTGGGTTAGGTGGGAGTCGAACCCACATTTATCCAATTATGCACCACTCGCTTAGAAGGCGCGGCCATTACAAACCCTCAAATAAATTGGCTCATTTGTATAAATCTGTGTAATATATGATATGAACTTAATAAGCAAAGAACAATTATTAGCACATATTCACAACGGACTTTCTACAAGGGAGATAGGACAAAAAACTAATAAATCGCAAACAAATGTGCGATTCTGGTTAAACAAATTCAGTTTATCTACTAATCCAAAATTCGGCTATCAACAAAAAGAAAAGTTTTGTTCAATGTGCCAAACCATTAAACCCATCGGAGACTTCTATACAAAAAGAGATAAAAATTATCCTAATAAATATCCCCTTTCTTATTGTATATCATGCACCAGCATACAAGCGGTGGAAAGACAACGAGAATTAAAAAAGACAGCAATCGAACACAAGGGCGGAAAATGTCAAAAATGTGGATACAATAAATGTCAAGCAGCTTTGGAATTTCATCACTTAAAACCAGAAGAAAAAGATTTTGCTATATCTCGTTGTAAGAATAATTCGTTTGAAAAAGTAAAAAAAGAATTAGATAAATGTATTTTAATTTGTTCTAATTGTCATAAAGAAGAACATTGGTTTCAAAAAGATGGTGCAGATGGTGAGATTTGAACTCACATTATTCTTCGCCCCAAACGAAGTGCCATACCAAGTTATGCGACATCTACAAATTGGCTCCCTGTGATGGTTCTGCCCCACCGCTCGCTGGTTCAAAGCCAGTTTTGCTACTATTACAACAATAGGGAATAAAAAATCGGGAATGACGTTTTAATGATTCTAAATTTTTTTGTTAGTAAGACATTTTGAATTAGGGATGTCTATTTCAAATAAATCTAATTTTTTGCTTGTATTTTGTTCAAAATCAATACTGGCAGAAGATTTCATAGAAAGTAGGTCTTCTGTGTGCATTTTTGCCCTAATCTTATCTGCTTCCCAATTATTACAACAGGCATTAGGATGAATAATATTGGGCGTCAATCCTTCGCTATTTTTATCAATTTCTTTACAATCATTTTTACCTATTAAAAAATATTTACAACGTTTGCATGAAAAACCATATTTATTCTCAAAATATCCCGCTTGAACTTTAGTAATATTACCTAATGGTTTATTAAAAATTCCGGTTTTTTCGCCATCCTCGTGAACATAAAAACCACAAGAACCTTTATCTGGACTTATTGGGTCATTTTCTCCAAATAAAGCACAAGTATTTGTTTTAGGAATGTGATTTACACATTGACCACAAGTATATTGCGTCTCTGGATTAAAAGCATATAATACTACTTCTTTTTTTATTTTTTCAGACATAACTTAGTTTATATTTTTAGTAATGAAATTATTTTTTTAATTGGCGAATCAATTCGTCTCCATGCTCAATAGCAATTCTAACAGTCGCTTCCATACAACTTTCTTTTTTATGACGAGATTTTGGTCTTGGAGTTGGGTCAGCTAATAATCCAATTAAAGCGGATTTTGCTGCCTCGAATCTCTTGTTTCTAGCAAACATAAATTAAAATCTCTTATTTGGAATATCAATTTCGTATATTCCGCGAAGGTGGTTGATTCTACTCTCCATTTCGAGACACTCAGGACAATCATCCCAATTAAAATTTGCTAATGCCTCTTGAAATTCAGCAGAAGTCTCGTACAAGTTTTTATTACCCTTTGCCTTCCATTTTTCCTTAAACATATTCAAACATTGGGCAACGGCTTGGTCTTGCTTTTTGCCTTCCTTGATTAACATTGGAACGCAACGCTTCATATAATGATTTTTCTTTTCGCCTTTTTCAACTGATGGCATATTACCAATCTCCTCCCCATTTTCCAAGATGGATAGTTCCACATCCAGAAATAAATCCAGAAAGTGCCATTAAAAGACCAAAAATTAACCATTTAATTTTCATTATTTTTTCCCCATTTTTCGGGCAATGAACAACCAAGTTCGTGAGCGCGGCGAGTAAGTTTCGTCTTAAATTGTTCAAAGCTCATTGAGCCTTTGTAACGTCCCCATGCGTGAACTGCGGCTTTCACATCTTGACAATTCATAATCGGAAAACTTTTTCGTTCTTCGTCGAGAAAATATTCTTTTTTACTATTGCGTTCTTTGTAAGAAATATCACGCGCATCTGCGATATTCAAAAATAGTGCGCCATTTGAAAAATATGCGCCTTCTTCAAAAGAAGCATTTGAACGCTCTCTTTTACGTTTTGAGCGACTATTAAGATGTTGACGGAGACATTCTTCATCGCAGTAATGATATTGTTGATTTTCGTCCTTACCATTTGCTAAAGTTGCGGCGATATGTTGCTTCTTGTCATCGCCTTCGTTCTTCAAACTAGCCTTGCAGTTATCGCATTGAGTAAGATGCTTTGCGATTGCAGTAAAAGCGGCGATAGCGGCATTAGCTGTCCCAAATTTCTTTGTCAAATGTGCTGCTAAACACGCTTCATCGCAAAAATGATGGGTTTCTTTGTAAGTGCCGCCATTTTCGGCTGGTTGACTCAAAAGAGCTACGGAAATATTTTTGTGTCCCGCTGGATAGTGCTGACCAATTTCAGCATTGCAATGATTACAGGCGACGACGTGCTTGGCGATGGCTTCACTCATAAATTTGATGTTTTAGGATATTACACTCGTTTTAGCGAGTCTTACCCCATATTTTACCAAAAAAAATGAAAGAAACTAAAATAAAAATCCACAACCAATTCAAATCCATTGATTATCCTTACACCTTCAACAAAGGAAAGAACTTAAATCTTTCAGGCCATTGCGCTCTTGGTGCAAAAACATGGGCGATTTCCATACCACCCAAACCAGATTCGGTTACGGTGATAAAATCTTGTTCTGATTTCAAAATTTCAAATTCTAATTCAGAAACTTCACAAACTACTTTACGTAATGTAATTTTTCTTTGGATTATCCGCATCTATCATCGCTCGATGCTTGGGTTTAAGGGTCGTTAAAACCAGACGGACGACCACCTATCCCGATTTACCAACTACCGTATTCACCGCCAACAATTTCTTCTCTGGTAATACTTATGTTGTTTGAAGTGCGGCTTACATCACACGCATACTACTCCTCTTTATGTTAGGAATAAGTTGAATGAAAATGCTCCTTCGTTTTTTCCTTGTCACGGAAATGTTCTTCTCTTAAACTAAACTCGCGCTTTTTGTCCCCATGTTTTTGTTTGAGTATGACAATTAGGACACGCAATTCTCAAATTTGGAAGGCGATGGTCGCGTCTTTTGCCGTTGATATGGTCAAGTTGCAAAACCAAAATCTCATCAAGCCACATTCCTTGATTACCGCATTTGAAACATTCGTTTTTCAAAATTCCTTCGCGTAAAAGTCTTTTCTTTAAGTCGTTTGCATTGTAATTAGAATTTTTTACCATCACTTCTAATAATGGTCTTGTATTAGCAACTATCGCTTTTGCAGATTTACAATAATTATCAAAATGGGAAACATCAATTCCTAATTCTGAAATTCTTCGATTTAGAACAGAAAAAACTCCACCAGTTTTATTCATACCTACTCTAAAAATAAAGTCGCTTCGACTTTTGCAATTTTGAATTAGGCAACGAAAATCATTTTCGGGAATAAGATATAATTTACTTTTTCTCATATCCTATAATACACTACGCTTCGCAAAATGTCAAGCGTTTTACTAAATTGATGCGCTCGGAGGCTTGGGAGTCCTCATTCCAACGATTAAAAGTCGCGGTTTCTTACCCATTTGAATTACAAGCGCAGAAATTGGCTCCAAAGGAAGGACTCGCACCCTCACCTAAACGGGTAACAACCGTTCGTGCTACTTTGACACTACTCTGGAATAAAATTGGCTCCGAAGGCACGAGTCGGACGTGCATCTTTCGTCTTAACAGGACGGAGCATTACCATTATGCTACCTCGGAATGAAAAATTTTGTTTGTCCGCTGACCTAACTTTTGACTATCCACTCGCCTGTCGGGAAGTTCAGCGACGATGACACTTGCATCTTTTATGCTTCGAAGATTGCTAACGGAGGTTATCCCGTTAGTCAAGACAGGGCTTTTACCCTAACCTTATTTTAAGTCGCCCGACCAAGATGACTGCCAAGTATAAGTCCAAATGAGACGATTGATTACCCGTAGGCTCTCTGCTATCTCTCCTGTCCTTGTTGTTTTCTACGCAAGTGGAAAACGTGCAGCTTACGGATACCCTTTTGAGTCGTTGTCCCGTGGGCTTGAAGTCCGTCTGGAACGCCATAAGCAATTCTCGCTAGACTCCGCAGTTACAGACCGAACAAACAAAATTATATGAATACTATTGGATTTTTACCAATAAATCGGCATTAAAAACCCTAGTCACATATTCCAATCTTCCGAAAGGAATATCTCACTAGCCAGTATCCGATACACTTGAGGTTGTGTTTAAGTGGTTTTCTAACGGTTCACTTGTTGTCTCTTTGGTCAACAACTTCCACCAAGTATTCAAAAATTTGGTGCGGTAAGACGGTAACGCTCCGTCGCTCCAAGTTTGGAAAACTCGTTTGCTACTATTACAACACTACCGCAAAATGGAGTATCAGATGGGTAACGCTCCCACTTGGAATTGCTTGGAAGGCAATCACATCACTTTTCTGTCACTGATACGAAATGGTTGCGGATAGTAGAATCTAACTACTCTGAATATGCTTATGAGACACACCAGTTCAACAGAACTGTAACCCGCAATAAATTGGTCGCTCGTAGTAGAATCGAACTACTCTAAAAGAGCTTATGAAACTCCTTAGTTCACCAGAACTATAACCAGCTATAAAAATGGTCGGCATGGTTGGTAACGCTCCAACTTAATAGCCTGTTTCCAGAACAGGTGGGTTCACTTTTTCCCTACACACCGAAATTGGACTCCTATCTTGGTTCTGCCCTAAGCGAAATTCGTTTTGCATACGAATGGTTTTGCTACTCACCCAATAGGAGTTAAAAATGGCGAGCATGATGGGAGTCGCACCCACTAGATTTCCGCAGACAACGGAACGATTCCACTTTTCACCTTCATGCCCAAAAAGTCGGTGTTGCTAGATGACGAACTGTATTTCTACATCGCTCTTGCACTATGGCCGACTGAAAAATTTGGCGGTCTATACGGGACTCGCACCCGTTATTGCTCCGTGACAGGGAACTATGATAACTCATTCAACAATAGACCGTAAATTGGTCGCTCTGACAGGACTTCCACCTGCAAAACCATCGGTTCTAAGCCGACAAGCTGTGGTATTCGCTACAAGGTCACAGAGCGTAAAAAGAAGCACCAACAATTTACCGCCGCTAAAGACGGATTGCGTGTGCATAAAATTGGTGCCGATGATAGGATTCGCACCTACACGCTACTATTACTTCGCGCCAATCTCTCAAACTGGTGTGTCTGCTCTTTCACCACATCGGCATTAAATTGGTCGCATCGGGGAGACTTCCACTCCCAAAACTCTAGTTTTTGAATCTAGTGGCTGTTGTATTCGCGCTTATGTCACGATGCGTTAAAATGGTAGGTCTAGTGGGTAATGCTCCCACGCGCGGCACTAATCTAGTGCGATATGGTTTATAAAACCACCGATTCTCTTTGAATTATAGACCCGTAAAATTGGTGCATCATAAAGGAGTCTAACCTATATCTTTCACGTTCGATGCGTGAGGCTCTATACATTGAGCTAATAATGCGTTGGCCGATTATTTGGAGAAAAGGCACTCACAGAAGTTGACTCTACCCTGTTATAAAGATGAAGTTATTTCTTACTTCCAAAATGGAGGCAGTTTCCCGCCCCTCCACCATTTAACCTGATTGTCTCTTTCCCTATAAAATGGGATGGATACACCCGACAACTAGGAAGGGAAAACCCTAACATGGATTACTCCAAGTTTCCACTCTTTGCCAGCAAGTTAAATTTTGAAAATGGTGGTCATATCCAGACTCAAACTGGAAATTTTTCCTTCGCAGGGAAATGTGATATTCAATTTCACCATAAGACCAAAATAGTCCGATACTTTGCCACGCCTCGGTTAGACAGCTTCTTTCCATTCGCTGACGGCGCAAATTGGGGTGATATACGGGTAACGCTCCCGTCCAATCTCCTTCACAGGGAGAGATGCTAACTTCCACATCCATATCACCATAAAAAATGCAGGGATGAATTTCTCCATCCCGCGCCTAACCGTCGAAGCAGTTAGGGGAGTAAATTGGTCGTAGTAACTGGACTCGCACCAGTGAAGCCTTGCGACGGCGCATTTACAGTGCGCTGGAATTGCTGCTATCCCATACTACGAAATTTTTATCAAAGCCATTAAGTTTTGGACTTCTTTTTTAGAGTATCCATTTTTTCCTAAATTTATAAAACGACAAACAAACTCAACATTATCTTTTGTATATCCTTTAGAAGAATCAATTCTATCCACAGATTTGGCTAATAAACTATGAATTAAATGAATCGGTGGATATTTGTAGCAAGACTAGATATTTCAAATTCTCCGTTCTACTGGTCATGCGGGGAGCCGAGCCGCAATCGTCTTACTTAAATTGGTGGAGAATGACGGTTACGCTCCGTCGCCTACGCATTGCAAGTGCATTGTGCTACTATTATCACTAATTCCCCGTATCGTTGATTCGTCAGACTGGTTCAACGAGAAAACCTTTTTAGACCCAATACCACTGGTAAGAGGCAAATTTGGTGGAGTCGAAGGGATTCGCACCCTCATAAAACTGCTTGCAAAGCAGGCACATCCTCGTCTAGTCACGACCCCAATAACTCCATTCCGAGGCTTTCGCGTGTCAGAAGGAGAGGAAATTAAATCCGTGACCAAGCCGCACACTCGCGCCTCGACAACAAGCTGCTAGGCAACTCGTCCAAACGGATAAATGGCACGTCGTCGAGGTATCGCGCCTCGCTCTACGGATTTGGAGTTCGTATTGTTCCCTTGAACCACGACGTATAAAATTGAAATCGGTTGTAAGCTGGCTGGCTACGAGAGAAGCCGAAAACTCTTATGTCGAAATGACTTTGAATTGGGTGCAGAGCTACTACCTTTTGAACTCGTATTTTCCTACAACCGAAAATGGTGCGGTAAGACGGTTATGCTCCGTCGTCTCATGCTTGGCAAGCACATATTCTACTATTGAACCACTACCGCGAAATTTGGCAAGAACCGTTTTATACCTCGCGCAAGCGCGGCAGCACTTAATAGTTCTCACCTAAATTAACAGGAAGCGAGAATAAACTCAAACTCCCTTATTAAATCCGATGATAGGGCTTTCCCATTTCCACCGAAACGCCATATTAGCATTGGAGCTTATATCCAAGCATGGGTTCTGCAATTACTGACCATAACACCCTATGACCGATTAGTTGTTTTTTAACCAAAGCACCTATTACTAGGAGGCCAACTGTTTGAGTTCTAAGCCTAAATTTTTGAGCGAACACGCTCATCATACCTTACTCTAACATTCACTTCAACTTTTGTCAACTACTTTCTGCACTTTTCTTTTTCGCCCCGCAACCATTTGTTTTACAAAACAAAAAACCCGAAATTTTCTTTTCGGGCGACCCTTCAATCTTTTGATTTTATCCTAGTCGCCCATTATACCTTTTTATCCCCCACGAGTGTCCACGTATAATTAGTGTGTGAATTACGGGGTGATACGCCTTTAATGGCACATTCACTACGCAAATTAAATTGTTCTAACACTATTCTCATGTCTATTTGTATAATACACGCGGATTCAACTTTTGTCAAATGTTTTTTAACTTTTTTCAAAGTCTTAAAAAGACACATTGTTTCCTAATGTTTTCTTATCTTACGGTATTCTTCAAAAAAAGTCAAGAGGTTTTTGAAACTATTTTAAGGACAATTAAATTCAATTAAATTTACGAATTTCCCTGATAATCCATGTATTCAATGGGAATCCCCAATTCGGTAGCAATCTCGATTTCTCCTTTGACTCCCAATGATTTGTCCCATCCATCGAGCTTCAAAACAATGAGTTTGTTGCAACATTCCAAGAAAGACCTGTCAAATTCCATCCAAAAATCGAATCCTTTTGGCAAATCTCCATCAATAGATAATGGGTGAGAGTGACTTATTGGAGAAAAAATATGCAAACCTTTATTGATTAGGTCTGCCGCTACTTTATTTACGACATGAAATCGCATTTGACGAATAGCAGCATCAGAATGGCTATAAGGCACGGCAAGATAAACTAATTTTTTTGGTTTCTTCATATACTTATTTGACCATATCGCGTTCAAATTTTGACTTATTTCGACGGCGTTTGATAGGAAGCCCTCTCATTTTACGGCATTTATTGTTACCGCCGGAACAGATTCCACCAAATTTTCCACAAACAATTAAATCAACTCCTTTCCATTTTCTTGATTTTATTTGCTTAAACATTTTTGCACTTGGGAAGGCTGGAAGAAGTTCAGGGTAATTTTTGAAAGAGAAAAATCTACGACCTTCTGTTAGACCAGAATTACCACATTCGACAAATTGTTTATGAAAAGGAATTGGATTATCTTACATCTTTAGATTGTGAACTATTTTTCTAAATTTGTCAAGAATTATTTAGAAGAAAGGATATGTCCTGCTATTGTCTTAAAAACATCTGATTTGAAAGATTCTTGTTCTTCGGGACATTTTTCAATAAAAACACGAGACAACTCAACCCAATTTTCATGTGATGCGTTGCACGAAAAGTCCACAAGAGCCTTTCTTAAACAATCTAAATATTCTGATTTAATAGGGGCGTCATTTATTTTTAGAATTTTATTTATCATTTAGAACCTTTATGGCTCCCACATATCCATACTTGCCAGTTTTGCAAGCAGCGGTGAAAACCTTGAATGTTTTTCCATCAACATCAACCATACTATATGTATCTTCCGCATCACGTCCATCTTTGACGCAGGCTTCCCAATTATGGATTACCCTATCTCTATCTTCGGATGCAATAACATTTTTCCAACCATTACCCAAAAGGAAGTGCATATCCCTTTTCACAAGGTCAAGATAGGCAAGATTTACCCACACGCATTTACCTTCTTCATCGGATTCAAAGATTGGCATTTCCCTATTATCAAAAATCCATTTTTGGCGGGTGGCAATTTTTTCTGTTAATTCGGTATTTCGGGAAAGTTCCCCTTGCATTTTATTGAGAATGTCTTTTAGGGAAGAACCGTGATTTGGGACAAATTCTTTTGATATTTCATTGATTTTACTTATTGTATTTTCAAGATATAGATATTTATTTTTTATTGCCGTAACTATTCTGCGCCCCACCTTCCAAATCAGACCGAAGGCGGCAAATATAGTAGCAGAAGCCGTGACCAAATAATAAATTATTGTGGAATTCTTTTCCAAATCAAGATGGGGCAGTATCATAAAATTATTTCAAAATAAATTCTTCAATTTCATGGAAGTTTTCCTTGACCCATTTTATTCCTATTTCGTGTCTTTTTTGAAAGTCAGAGTGTTTTGAGGCGTCGAGGCTTAATTTAACTTTTTCTTTTGGACTTATGACGAGATAATTACCATTTGAAAGGATTTGCTTGCAGAGATAATCCGAACATTCTGAACCAGAAGAAAATAAAACCTCAAAAGTCTTAATTAAATTTCTTATGATACCGCAGTTTTTGTATTTTCTTGGATTATCATTTGTTGAATAGTCCCCGCAACCAATGGAAAGAATTTTGATATTCTCGCGCTTTATGCCTAATTTAATAGCATCTGCCATTGCCGCCGCTTCTGGCGAATTCATTTCATTGCCGCCATCCCAATATATTTCGCCATCATATTCAAATGCTGGAAAATATATTTGTGCAGAAGAAGTGGCTCTGCAAGCCGCCCATAATGGAAAATCTTTTCCTTCGTATGATTTGAAAAAGAATGGGTCTTCGGTAGTGAGGTTAAATGCTGGAATCAAAAGTTTTGTTTTGCAATCCTTTGATGTTTTATTTCCAAACTTTCCCTTCAAAATTCCTTCAATAATTCCGGCTTTATATTTGGAAGAAAAAACTCCCTTATGATACCATCTTTTTTGGAAAATAATAGGTGCATCATCCATAAAGAATTGGATACATTCTTGGGCAGATTTACCAACAGATAGTAATGCCGCTATAATACCACCGATTGAAGTTCCAGTAATAAAATCAAAAATTTCATTGCATTTTTTATCCGTAATTCTCTCTAGTTCCGCTAGAAGATAGCAATACATCATACCATTGCATCCTCCACCTTCTAAACTAAGAATATTAAATGTCCTATCTTTACTCATTAAGAGATATTACACCAAATAAAATCTAATAGAACAAATTGCTTAATTTTGTGTAATATAAGTTGTATGCCTTACATGGAAATAGCGAGTTTAATTGGTGGTGCGGCTTCGGGTTTCATTTTTAAGATGATGGCTCAAAGGGCCGCTGATGATGCCGATAGATTTAACCGTATGATGGATGCAATAAAAGCTCAAGATACTTCTGCTGATAACGCTATTAAGAGAGTCCCAAATGACAAAGCTGGAAATTGGATTCGTAGAGTAATTGTTCTTTCGGTCTTGTTTGGAGTAATTCTTGCTCCTTTTATTTTAACACTTATCAATAAACCTATTATTACCGAAGTTGTGACTCCAACGAAATCCTTTTTAGGTCTTTTTGATATTGGTGGAAAAACTTTATTTTATCAAATGCAGGGATATTTGTTAATTCCAGAAATTCGTCAGGCTTTATTGGCAATTATTGGATTTTATTTCGGACAATCAACAGCGAAAAGGTAATATGACAAAATTATTTTTGTTTTTATTTTTAAGCATTTCGCTTATACTTTCGTCTTGTTCTTATCAAGGAAATCAAAAACCTATGATTTATATTGAGAATCAGGGGATTCGCACTTTGATGACGAATTCTGATGTAGTTGTTCCGTTCTATCCGCCAAAGGGCGCGGCTATTTTCGGCAAGGTCAAACCAAAACAAAAAATTCCACAAATTATTCCTAAAAATCCGCCGTTTATAAAACCAATTCCTTTTTATTTAACGACCACGGCTAAAATTATTTATTATCTTCTACTGGGATTATCTTTTTTTATTATTTGGAAAAAGAAATGGTATAAGCCAATTCTTAAATTTATGAGAATTTCTTATGAAACAAATAAACCTACTTGTTAAAGAAAATAAGACTGACGAACAATTCGCGCTAGATGAGGCTCGCGCGGCTGTAAAAACTATTCTTAAACCAAGAAATCTTCAAAAAGAAAGTCAAGACTTCTTTCAGGCTCAAATAGATATGACTAAAGATGGTCTGCCAAAAGAAACAATGGCTGAAAAAGGAACTATTGTTGATTCTGACCGAATTAGGGTTGATTTGTTTGACCAACAATGGCACAGAGACACAGATTTTGCCAAAGATACAAATAATATGACTGTAACCACTCAACAGGCATACGATATTGTTTTTCCTTCTGGAAACGGCGTTCCAGTAAATCCAAATACCAAACCCACGTCAAGTATCGCTGATGACCACAAAGGCGGTTATAGAGGTGATGATGGCGTTCCACAGGGCAAAATAGGTTCAATTCAACTTGAAGAAAAAAGTGGGGCAAGCGTGCCGATTGGTGACTATTATTTGCCTGATACCGCTTGGAATGGCAAAGATAAGGTAAAACCACCAGTTATTCAACAATCTAGCGCGTCAAATGACCATAAAATGTGTAATGCTAAAGAGAGTCCTGTCTCAATCAATGTCGGGAGTCTAATCGAACAAATTTTAATTAAAACAAATAAAAATATGAATTCAATAGATATGTCATCTGCGATTGCTTCTACCAAAGAAAAAAAGGTATTGGACAAGCCATTCAGAACTCCTAGTGGTCAAGCTGCTTACGCGGTTTATGTCAAAAATGACCAAAATGCCATTATCCGCGTTGATTTTAATTCTTGCCAAGCAAGTGACACCACAAATGTTGGGCCAAAATGGACTTCACAACATTGGGGTTCTCAAGTCAATACAGCAAAAGCAGAAGATAATACCAATCACGCGACACAGACTTTAGACCAACTTTCTGATTTTTATTATGAAAAGCCGGTCAATCCAAAAAATGATGAAAATTGGGATGGTTATACTTTTTATTCTCACAAAGAAATTCTTGCTTTTATGCCGAGTTTGAAATTATCTCCCTCATCTTTTACTCAAAATATTGCTACAAATAAGGGCGGGGCTACGTCTTCGGATACAGAATTTAATTCCGCTGTTAAGAAGCAGCTTAATACCGTAGCAGCAAAGTAATTTTTATAAAATAGAAACGCCGTCGGATTTATCCGGCGGCGTTTTTGTTTATTTGGACTCTAATTGTTAATCTTTGGGAGGTTTGCAGAACCTAGAAGGAAAAGCCTGTGGCGCAGCGACCTTTACTTCTCTGAAAACAGGGACACCTTTTCTGATAAGACCTTCACGAAAATCATAAAAGATTTCGAGGGTCACTAAAAGTTCACCAGTATCGAAGTTTGTATTCGTAACTCGGTCAGTTACAGCTTCTTTAGAGAACTCTGTTCCAGCAGCACAATCGGTTACCGTCGTCCCTTCATCTATTTGTGGTGCAGAAAAATAGTTGGCACAACGAATTTGAGAATCGGCATTATAACTGGCTTGCATCGAATTTCCACCAGCACTCATTTCATGCAAATTTACTGAATTTGTCAAAGTATAGGTTGTGCTACTATTTCCAAATGTATTTGGAGCAGAGGTAGATGACCAAATAATATCTGGCTGTCTCCACGGTTTATAAGGATAATGTGGATACCACGGGTCACGATAGGGAACAGGAACATATTCCTTTTCGGTGTGGTGATGATGAATATGCTTAATAATCGGTTGAGGCTTTTCTTTTTCCTCATAGACCTGAACTCCGATTACTCCACAGTTTGAAATGTCTCCATTAGTTTCGTCTGACTTTGCGGCATAACTTTTGCGCTTATCATTGAATTTGAATAGATGGACTTCTTCGTTGGAAGTTCTGAAACCGGCAATATCATAGGACGAATAGCCATTTAGAACGTAACCGATGTTGGATGCCCCCGCCGCTTTTCCATCTACGACATTGATGCCGTCAACTGAAACCGTGAACATACGACGTTTGCCGCTATTGTTCTTAATTTTGATGGAATATGCTGACCCTTTGTTAGCTTGAATAAAGGTCTTACCCTCATGGGAGAATTTTTTGACTGGCTTCCCATTGACCAGTATTTCTACGTCAATATCGTATAGATACATAACTTACCTTTTGTTGCCTCACATTTGAGGACTTTTTCAGATGAACGCGCGTCCACCACTATTCTTATAGTAAAACAAACTTACTTTTTTGTCAAGTTTATTTTAACAGGAAAGTAGAACTCTATGGTCAAGACCTGATAACTCAAGACTAATTGGTTGTAAATTACCAAACGAAGAAGTTTCTGAGATTGGCTCGCAACCGCATTTCTTTTCCCCAAAACCAGCCGAACAACAATATGTCTTTTCCTCCAATGGAATAACAACAGCCTGACAGTCTTTAATATCTAATAGAACCGGATTTTCTTTTTTTTGAACTATTGGCGTAACTTTTGTGAATACCAAATCAAGATGATTTTGGATTTCTTTGATTTGTTCGGGAGTGATTCGTGCTGGATTTTGAATCTCCAACCAACCTTGAAGCCAATAGCAAAAGTTTTCTGGTGTCATAAATTAACAAATTAAAATAGAATCACCCTTTGAAGCGATATAGGGAATCGGTGGATAACCTAACCATCTTATTTCTAAATTTGATTTTTCTTTGATAGACTTGTTTAGTTCTTCAAGTGTTTCTATAGTAATGTTATTTAATGGTCTAAGAATAGCGCCATTTGGGTTAAGATGATTTTTGATTATTTTTACCTGTTCTTGAGAAAGGGTCGTAGTATTGGACATTTCCAAAAATCCTTTCAACCAATAATAAAAATTTTCTGGACTCATTTTATTTAGTCTCCAAATATCTGACTTTTTTCCTGTTCCTAATAGCATAATTTCCAGCGAGAGTCTCTTGTTTATTTGTCTCTAAAAAGGCATCTTTGAAACGTGTGTTTCCACATAGGCAGACAATCGTGGGAATACTCATTAGTTTGAATGGGCAGTTTCACTACAATCATGCTTTTGCCAGATATGATTTGGATAGTGATGATTGAAAGGCGCGTCCAATGCGATTCCACCTTGCTCCCTAGAAAGAATCACGACTGTCGCACCGCATCCATTACATTGATGTGGCCCATACCAGATACCCTTTGGGTCTTTGATTTTTTTCTTTTCTTCTGATTTTAGTTTCATATTTTGGATTCGATTTTGGGGATGATTAAGGGTTCCTCTCCACCGTAAGTAAAAGTGGCGACGTTGATTGTTTGACCTTGTTTAATAAGTTTATGAACGAATTCCTTTGCAACCTCATTGGCATCTATTTCAGGTTTCCCGTTGTGATGGGAGCCTACGCCTTGAATTGTAATATTCCAATTTCCCATATTAGGTTATGATTTGGCTGGCTCTGGATTCTTCTCCGCACTTGTGACACACAAGAACCTCGATTAAGAGAATTTCCTTTTTGCCTGTTCCCGAAATGAGGGCTGATACTTCTTTTTGAACCGTTACCCTGTCAAAATGCTCGCAGCCGCATGAGCATTTCTTATTTGGTGATTCCTTGATGATTTTTTCAATGTCTGGTTTTTCCATAAATTTCTTTTCCAATTTTCAGAGCTTGTCCTAATCTGCAATTTGATTCATGTTCTTTCGGGTCGCCGCTACAACCACTAATGTAGTATTCACATTCACTACAATGATAGGTAGAACCATATCCCGTTGTTTTGGTTCTTAAAAAGGAACCCTTGTAATACAAAATTGCTATGACTTCTTCTAAACTCATATTATATTAAGATGCATGGATGTTTTTAGCAAGCAGTTTTTGATGTTCCCTTAATTCAAAAAGCACCCTTCCGTGACAATCCTCTTTTGGATAGTCGTACCAGCATCCTAAAATCATTCCATCAATTAACCAAAGATTATCGAGAATCTTTGGATTTTGGGCAGCATTTTTCTCAAACTTTTTTATCACTTCTTCTCTATTTCCATCTACGCCAATGACGTATGGATTATGAAATATTGATTCCGTCAAACCATAACCTTTATTTGCCCTACCAATGTAGAGGTCATAAGGCTGTTTTGTTTTGACGCTTACAATTTTCATATTTTGATTGGCAATATTTTACCCACGCAAAAAATCAATAATTTCAAACAAAGTTCCACTATGGTAACAAAGATTGTCGTAGTCCAACTCAATGTATAGAAGTATGGCTTGTAGAGTAGTCTAAATCCCCAAGAACTTCTTATTTTGGTATCTTTAATCATGGCTTCTTGAAAGTTTTGGAAACCAATATCATATTCATTTCTAGGTTGTTTCCTTATTTCTTTTAACTCTGCGTTGGTAAGGATTCCTTTGCAAAAAGATAATTCAAATACAAGAAAGAAAACCTGCTCTGATTTGTCCGGCGCAACCACACCATGAATAACAGTTTGACCTGTAAATTCTTCCTTTTTTGATTTTACATTTTCTTTTTGGTCTTTTTCAAAATAGAGTTGATTTCCAGTTATACAAAACGAACAATTAAATGCCGGAAGTCCAATGGAGTTCCAAGACATTTTATCCCAAGCGAATCCGATTAAATCTTCCTTTATTTCGGAAGGGAATGGAAAGGAATCTGGACTTTCAATGGTTAGAAAGTTGTATGTTTGATTAGTATGCAGATTTGCCTCCCTTACCTCGATTTTTGTGCGCCCACAATGGCTGAGTATTCGTATAATGGAAACATTCAAATTGCTGAGAAATATCTGATAAATCGAAGTTCACACATGGACGAATATGGTCAATTTCCCATTTTCCATAATTTTCCCAAGTCATATTAGGGGCAAATTTTGATTCTAAAAATTTCTTGTAGAAATCAACTGTGCAGCCCAATAAATCAATGCTTGATGTTGATTTTCTGCTTTTGTTGGCTTTGATAGCATCGCGGATTCTATTTGCTAAATATACTCTTAATTTGAAATTAGGACTGTTTTGGAGTTTTAGTTTTTTATTTTTGTTGTATCTTTCTTTTATTTTTGGATTTTTCAAATATTCTTTCTGGAGGGTTTTACAACAATCTTTACAACGAGAAGAAACGCCAGAATTTACTAAATTTCTTTTGTGAAATTGGTCTAATGGTTTATCTTTTAAGCATCTTCCGCAAGTTTTTGTTCCGTCTGGATTAACAAAATTTCTTTTTAATCCAATATAAGCCGCCTTCCTAATGATTTGGGAAGGGGAAAACCCAAGTTGGATTCCACAAAATGTTGAGCCTCTTGAAGAATAATTTTCCACCAAGAAATCAACATCTGAATCTATGAACATCTTTCTCATTTGAATCTTTTTTTAGTCCAAACTTGGACAAGTTCATTCAGGGACTTAAAATATTCCTCGCTTGGATAATTTACGTTATATTCTTTTGCATAAGACAATCCCTGAACAAATGCACGATTTAATCTCAAATACCAATAATCCAGAAAAGCCTTATTAGTTCCTTCCTCATTTTTATCCAAACCAAAAATCAATTCTTTTTTATCGGGGTCAGAAGAATCATAGGACAAATAAATGCCATGACCTTCTGCTCCGGTTTTTGGATTATCCTTTTCTATAACTTCATATAGGTCGAATTCGGTGGATTTTATTATTTATTTCATATTGATTAAAAATCAAAACTACAATATTTATTACACTCTTTCTTATTATTTTGCAAAAGCAATTTCTTCAATCTTTTTTTAGCATAATGTAACCTTGTCCTAGCAGACGCGATGGGGATTTTCAAAATTTTGGCAATATCTTTCGATGTTCCTGTATTTTTTAAGGCCAAATCAATAATTTGTTTGTGCTTGAGACTTAATTTTCCTAATGCCTCGTGGACGAGGAATTCAGATTCTTCAATATCGCTATTTCTTCTTATTTCAGGCTCAATGGAAATAAGTTCTTTGCCCCCGTTTTCTATTGGAAAAAAATTATCCTTGCGATTATTTATCTTAAATGAATGAGCTATTTCGTTCTTACATATTGAAATAAACCATGTATAAAAAGAACATTTTCCGAGAAATTTTTGGTAATTCTTGATTGCCTTTACCGAAGCCTCTTGGATAACATCTTCTACATCGGATTCAGACATTCGATATTTTGAAAAAATATACGCCCTTGCTTTTTGTGTGGCAACCACCATCTTCTCCGAAAAATCTTTGTGCGTCATACTCTATCTAAGATTAGAGCATTTTTCAAGATTTGTCAAGGTTTATTTATCCTTAAAGACAAGTTTTCTCCATTGTTCTGTATCGCCGGAATCAACCAACAAGACTATTCTAGCGATGGAGTCACAAGATTCCACCCCAAACATTGTAATTGTATCATCAAGGCTTTCAGTCCAAATAAGGTAACCAAGATAAGAAATATTCAAAATCTGTTCCTTAATGTTGATATGGATTTCAGAGTTAGTTTTTTCTGATTTGATAGATGCAGATATAGGAGTCCTCAATGCTTTTGAAATAAAACGCAACTCGTTAATTAAGCCGACGGTAATCATATTTTTCTAACTAATTCTTTAAGAACCTTCAAGTGAAATGTTATTGCGCTTTCTCCGTGGCGATAAATCTTTTTTTCGGCAAGTAGCTTTACATAATCAGCATCAGTAAATTTTTCTAGTTCAAGAATCTGGTCAATCAATTCCATAGCTGCCGTTTTGGAATCTTGTTCGCAATCCCAATCTCCATCCCAATAAAAGGAATCAACGCAGGGCGATATAACAACTTGTCCAGTTTTCTTATTGATATATTTCCAAGCCATAATTTATTTAATTATAAGTTGCAAATCTTTATTCTTGTCTTTAAGTTTTTGCTTGTAGAGGAGCGCGTCTTCTTTGCCAGTTTTGGTTCGTGGAAATGCACCCATAGTGTGTTTGTTTTTTCTGTTGAGCAGTAGATAGAATTGTCTTTTTTTCATTGATTTTTTCCTTATATTTTGCCATGAACCTGTCCATGTTGAGATTTTCGTCATCTGTTTTTTTTATCAGAAGGTGTATTTGATACTCAATCCTATCCGCATCTTCATAATAGCGATTATTGACAGCTTCTTGAAGTTCGCCCAATATTTGATGTATTTGCTTCTCTAAAAAACCAACAGAATCAATGATAAGCATGGCTTCGGCCAGCATTTGCTCATTCAAATCTTCTTCTTGTAGTTGCGGCATTTTAAGATTAGAGTTACTTTAACGAAAATAATTCAAGATTTCCTGAAAAAAGATGATATTTCTTCGCGGGAAAATGAATTTTTTTGCTAAATTAACCACATAATAAACAAATTCGACGTTTCCCTGAATATAACCCTTTAATGAATCAATTTTGAATTATACTCATTTTGGGTGAAAATGAGCAGAAAAATTGGTGGAGCTAGTGGAAGTTGAATCCACGTCCAAAGATGAAACCAAATAAAACGCTACAAGTTTAGCGGTTTGTAATCTCTCAATGGTTTCACAAACTGCAAGACTGACCATCAATATCCTATTTGTCGCACCCGAATAGGCAACGGTGTTTTTTCCCCAATATTTGCGTCCGTTTCTCTTATCAGGGTTCCGAGAACGAACGGTGTGGTGATTAGACCGCCACTGTAACTGGCGCAAATTCCATTACTGGAACAAACGCGAGTGATTTCATAGCTCTGACAGCATTTGATTTTTTACTGAATTTTTAGCGAGCCAACAGTAATCTCGCACTTGCTTTCTATTTGACTTTACCAGTGTCGAAACCAGTATAGCCCCATATCCTTATATTACACTGGCTTTGTAGATTTGTCAAGGGTTTGTTCAAAGAACGCTTTAATTAGACTTCTTAAAATTACCTCTTTCATTTGGTGGTCAAATAAGTTTTGATAGCGGGTTTGAAGCTCGACGGACGCAACAAATGTAAATTCCATCTGTCTTTCGTCTCTAAATGGAAATTCAATTTGCATTTAGATTCTCCCTTAAAAACCTAGCCAACAATGACTTTTCAATCTCGAAAATTATCGGTTCATCATGTTTCATCATTAGTTCAATCAACTTTTCTTGGGCTGTCATAAAATCGCGCATGAATGTAAATTCTAGCTGTTTCATAATTTTGTTAATTCGCATTGACCGCCAGCACAAGCAGCTTCCGAAGCAAATGAAGTGGCATCGTCATCTTCAACCAATTTTTTGTAATCAACTCTTGACCAATTTTCAACTAGGTCGTTAAACTTCTTTTCATCTTCTGGTGTTAATACGGCTTGCATTGGTGCTTGCTGATAATCCTTGTCGCCAGTAGAAGGTAAAAGGGAAACTGCTGTAAAAGATTCCTGATTTTCAAAAAGATATTTCTCCACTTCATCCCATTCGTCAGATTTAACAATGACTGTGCAACTTACACTATGGTTAAGCGGTTTCTTGTTAAATTCAGTAGTTCCTGTATTCACCCAATTTTCTTGGGTGAGTTTGATAAGTTTCAAATGTTCAATCGCGTTCAACTCTGACTTGATTTTTACTTTCTCTGGAACTTCGATTGGGAATGTAATAACATCATCCGTTTTATTTGCACTCCAAACACTTGACTCGCAAGCATGGTCATTAAATGTCTTAAAAAATCTATAAACATTATCGTCTTTATTTACCTGAATACGACGAAAATATTTTCTAGCATGATGTGGATGTATACCAGAAGCAGCGAGAAGAACGATTGAATTTGTTCCTTCTGGTTTAATACAAGTGACGCGAGCAGCAGGATTTACTCCGATTTTCTTTGCCCAAATCTGATTTGTCTCAACGGCAACTTTGGCAGCTTCTTTTTGGTATTTTGGATTGAATAAAATTTCGGGATTGTCCATCATTCCAGTTATTGAGACCCCCAGCAGTCCTTCTTCTTTTGTGAGTTCTTCGGAAGTGTGACCAAGATAAGGAAAGCTAGTATAAGTCGCTTGCAAAGTTCCGATAAGCGAAGCCGCCCATGAAGCATCCTTGAAGTCTTGAAGGGAATTAACTTTTGTTCCATTGATTGAAGTAAGATTACAAAATTGGAATCCGCAACGTCCGTCAGAAGTAATGGGAATAAACGAAATTTCAAAACATGGATTCAATAGTTGTTTTTCATCCACAACATACAAAAATCCCGGTTCCCCGAACTGTTTTGTCTTTTCAATCAGGGACTTAAACTCCTTAAACGTAGTCTTGCCACGAATGATGATTGCAGAGTTATTGCTCCTTGCCCGGTGAGCATTATCTTTGAACCAATCTCCCGTTTTGGAATTCATCATATCCTCGTCAGTAGCCTCAAAAATAACACTACAAGCACTTCTTCGGATGCCCCCACTCAACACGGCATCAGCCATGTGCATCAAAATATCATAGGCATTTATGGTCTTGAGTCTTGTCTGATGCTTGTCCTCTATAATGTAGTCAAGGAGTGTTTTTATTTTCTTGTGAGAGTTCTTTAACCCCTTGTAACCGGGGGCTTTACCACCACCAGTCTTGAGTTTTGACCCCTTTGGACGAATACGACTATAATCAAAAACAATCTTTCTTCCCGAATAAGCATTGTTCTTAAAATAGCAACTCATTAGAGCTTCCACTGAATCTCCCCATCCCTCAATATTGTCCTGAACAACGTAAGTTATGACAGTTCCAGTTTTGTCCTCGGCTGTAACCAAATCTGGCAATCTGTTCAAAAAACCATTTGTAATTCCAAATCCAACACCGGTTCCGCAAAGTAAAATATAGAAAGATTCAGCAAAAGAACGAACAGAATCTATGTGTCTTACGGCGCAGTTGTAGATACGACCATTGTGAGCTTCGACAGCCTTTCCACCAAACTGCATAGAGCGCATTGATGGACTGACATTTTTTGTTCGCACGAACTCAAAGGCTTTGATTATTTCGGATTTATCTTTTTCTGATAGATGGGAGAATCTTTTGAGGTGCATCTTCTCGACGCGCGTTACAGTTTCGTCCCAAGTTTCTCTGCGCTGTTTCTTTTCTTCGTATTTGGCGTATTTTGAAGTGAATGTGAAGTTAGCCATTTCTTCCAGACCGAATCCAGCAAATTTTGTTTTGTCCATAAGTCTTTTGTTCAGCGTAACAGGTTCTTGCAAACCAATCAAGCTTTTTCGTAAGAGTAAATACAGTCGTTTATTCTGGGAAAGAAATAAAGTTTCCGATAAGCAACTTTTTAGTATTTAGATTTTTTTGAAGTGTAGGAAGGAGGTCACTTTTTGCATTTTTTATCCAGAAATCCTTAAAATAATTTTCTGCAATGATTCGTCTTTTATTTTTGTCGCAGTTGCAACCTGCTGTGGTTATGTTCCTTGCTTCAATTAACGTGTCCAAAGGCTTATGTTGAACTTCTGAAAATAAAGTTCTGTTGTTCTCATACCAATGGACGAATTCATAAAGGGAGGCAAATTGAACCAATTCAAGTCTGATTGGATTTGGTATTGAAATCGTCGGCTGACTTTCAATCATCAAAGGCTTTGGATTTAACTTTTCTACCAGCTTTTGTCTCAAGATTTCTGGTAATATTACTGGTGAATTATCTGCTTGTGGCTTAGATTCTTCAATGGCTGGTGGAACTGGAATGGGAGTAATATTCGGCTGACCACCATCGTTCCTGAATCTCTGAGAAATGACATTGTTCATAAAATTATTTGACGAGAGTAGAAAAACAAGAAGAATAAGAGAGAGGCAACGGAATTTCATTGAAATTATCGGGATTTACACAATTCCAGCAATAACATAACCAAGTTTCTTGTTCGACTTTTCTTGAGCATTTTGGGCAAAAGAGTTCTGGACATTCAATCACCAATTTACCATCAGAGGTCTTTTCAAGATATGATTCAAGCTGTCTAATTCTTTCTTGTAGTTTTTCTATTTCGTTATTCATACAATTTTCTTAACAAACGATTCAGCGTAGCTATTGCAATTAACGAGCCTATCGTGGTTATTCCGAAAAAACCCCATCCACTCAAAGCCTGAGGGAAAAAAATAAAACCAATTATATTTAACCAAACACACAAACATTCTTGACAAGTAAGAAGATAGATAAAGAAATTTGGGTAACTGGATGCGAGGAAATTTTTATATTTCATGTCCCCAAAAAGACCCTGCTTATCCTTAAACTCTTGATATTTGAAGAATCTTAATCCAAGAACCCCTGCCCATTTTGGAACTGCATCAGTTTCCAATAGGACATACAACACCAAAGTTATCCAGAAAATAAACAAAATATTATTCATACCTTGTCTTATTATAGAGTTTTGTCTTGACAAATTCTGAAATATGTGTTTAGGATTAGGAAGTCACAAAAAGGGTTTTTGACTCCCTTTTAATCCCGCCGACAACAAAAACGGTAGGGTTTTCCTACGTTGCTCCATCGCGGACGCGCTGAAAGCAAATCAGACGCAACAAGGGCAAGCCTCGCTCATCAGGCGTGTAAAAAAAGAGTCTCCAAATAAATTGGAGAGTTGACCCGACGTTATGGGTTGGCAAACGTAAATGAGTTTTAGAATCTCTCTCATCACCAAAATGGTAGTTTGTCCGGCGTGAAATTCGCCTCTGTGTTTCTGTCCGCTGGTCAGGACGATTAAATAAAAGCACCCTTCAAAAAGTTTATTACAGATACCCCCAAGCAGTATTTAGAAATTCATATTGTTTCGGGGGTATTTTCTTCTTTTGCTTAAAAAGTATATCACATTTAAGTTATTCGTAATCAACGTATTATGTTACGTCGTTTTATTAAACGAAAATCCTTAGTTTAATATATTTCTTTTTAATTTGAACGTCTTATGTTTAAGATACTCTAATGTTATGTGCCATCGAAAATAACGAAACCATTGTCGGAACAAAGTGATTCTTATTTAATTCGTAAGGTAAAAACGGAGGCTTGTAGCGAAGCTTTTACAGAAATTTGCCTAAGATACGAGAATTTATTTTACAAACAGTGTCAGAAATACGCAATCTCACTAAATGCTTGTGGACTTTATTTACAAGATATTTTCAATGAAAAAAATATTATCATTCTTCATTGTGTAAAAACATTCAAGCCGAGCAAAAAAACCAAACTTTCTTCTTGGATTGGAAATTACGCGAGATACCTATGTCTCAATTCCATGAACGCCAAAAGACTTTTGATTCCATCACCAGATGAAGAAGTCAACAAGAGAATCGAAGAACAACAAATTTGTAATGATTATTTTCAGCCAAAAACGAACTTGGAAGAAAGTAGAAATTATATTTTTGATTTGCTTAACCAAATAAAAGACCCGCGAATTAAAACTATTTTTGAGTATCGTTATTTTCAGCCAAAAAAGATGATTTGGCAAAAAATAGCCAACAAAATGCACACTTCCCCACAGACTGTCATGGCTTTGCATCGAAGGGGAATATCTTTAATAAAAAATAAAATTACAAGCGACGGTAATATCTTAGAACTCTCGTAAATAACGCTTGACAAAAACTGAAAAGAAGTTTATTATAGAAAAAGCCTTCATTGTGGAGGCAAATTAACTAGACAAACTAAAACACCAACTAAAATGAGCGAAACCGCAAACAAACCAAAGTCCGACCAAACAGAAATCGGCGCATTGTGGAAGAAACAAGGCAAGGCACAGAAATTCCTTTCGGGAAATCTTGACCTAACAGCAATCGGAATCAATAAGCAAATTCCAGTTGTTATTTTCACGAATAAGTTCAAACAAAAGGATACTCACCCCGATTATCGAGTTTTCCTTTCCAAACCAAAGCCCCAAGCAGGTGCAGCCGCACCATCTACGGCATCCGAAGCAACTTCCGCACCAGTAGCCGAGGAAGAAGACCCAATTCTTTAATTTGGTTGTAAAATAAAGGGGAGGACTTGAAATATAGTCCTACTACTTAAATTTATGGCATATAAAGATTTTTCTTGTAACTATGTGCCATTTTAGTGTAATATATGTAAATGGTTATTTACAAAATTACGAACAAGATAAATGGAATGTCTTATATTGGTCAGACAATCCATGATTTTGAATACAGGTATAACCATAACGGAAAATGGTGGATTAACACGCACAATGCAAAATTGCGTAATTCTGCTAAAAAACATGGAAAAGACCGATTTTTAGTTGAGATTTTGAGGGATAATGTAAAGACGCTTGACGAATTAAATCGTTCAGAAAAGTTATACATTAAGAAATTTAATACGCTTTACCCGAATGGGTATAATTTTTGTATTGGTGGAAAAAGCCGAATGATGCCAGATGTTTCAAAAGACAAAAACGCAAGAACAAAAAGGAACGGCGAGACATATAAAATTAAATCTCCACAAGGAGATATTCAAGAATTTGAAAATTGCAAGCGTTTTTGTAGAGAAAATAATCTGAATGAAAAAAATTTACAAGCAGTTATACATGGTAAGTCAAAACAGCATCTTGGATGGACTTTGCCAGAAACGACTCTTGATAGAAAACAATTTATCAATCCAAACGGAGAAAAATTTACAGTATTAGAAGGTCAGTTAAAACCATTTTGCGAAAAATACAATTTAATTAGATTTTGTATGCAACAAGTTTGGAACAAAAATCACAAACAACACAGAGGTTGGAAAAAATTATGAAAAAACAACATTCAATGCCCCCTTGCCAAAAGACCGGCATACAAATTAACGACACGGTTAAAACTAATCTTGGAATAGGCACAATTTCTGCGATTTACGACGATTCTTTTGATTATGTGGATTCTTCTGACCCAAATGATATTGGTATCTTTAATTGTCAAAAATACAGTATCACTCATAAACTTATCCATGCTAAAACGAAAATCGAAGCCAAAACAAATAACAATGAAGTTATTGGCGAGGTTTTTCTTAGAACTTGTCATGCAAGTAAAATATACGTTTTATCCCACGCCTTGTCGAAATTATTTAATAAAATAAACAATAAAACCAAAGAAGAAGTGGGTATTTTCTTTTCGTCCATTCCCGAAGAATGGGTGGAGATTGTCCATAAATAATATGAATATCGCGCTAGAACTTCCACTCAATAGAGTTTCTTTTGGTCAAGTATCCACCTTGATTTTAAGGACTCTATTTGAACAAGAACAACAAGGAATCAAACATGATATTTTCCTTTTTCCAATCGGTAACGTAGATTTAGGAAGTCAAATCGTTGATGAAAAGTTTAACCAATGGATAAAAGAAAAGATTCAAAATGGCCTTGAGAACTATTCCCGCGAAATTCCGGTTTTTCGCCTTTGGCATTTGAACGGAAGTCTTCAATCATATTCTAACAAGCCTAACTTACTTACATTTTATGAACTTGATGAACCTACGAAAGTGGAACTCAACGTCGCCAAAAATAATTCAACACTTTTTTCCTCAAAATATTCATGCGAAATCTTCCGCCAATTCGGAATCGAGACGAATTACCTTCCGTTAGCCTTTGATTCATATAACTTTAAGGCAAAAAATAAACAAACCCATCAAGACGGAAGAATAGTATTTAATGTCTGTGGTAAGTTTGAAAAACGCAAACATCACGAAAAAATTATTCAGGCTTGGATTAAAAAGTTTGGAAACAATCCCAAATATGCTTTGCAATGTGCGATTTACAACCCATTTTTAGGAAGGACAACTGAGGAATGTAACGCTAATAATCATCAGGTCGCAGCAAAGATTGTCAATAATCTAAAACCATTCAATGTAGGGTTCTTCCCTCTTATGAACGAAAATCTAGTCTATAATGAATTTCTTAATAGTGCGGATATTATTTTGGGATTAAGTGGTGCAGAAGGATTCGGATTACCTGAATTTCAAAGTATAGCTATTGGAAAACACGCGGTATTACTGCAAGCTCACGCTTACAAAGATTGGGCAACTGACGAAATGGTAACTTGGGTAAAACCAAATGGTAAAATCCCCGCATACGATGGTATGTTCTTCCAAAAGGGTCAACCTTTTAATCAAGGAAATATTTTTGATTTTAGCGAAGAAGAATTCTTGACTGCGTGTGATACAGCAATAGCAAAAGTTCAGAAAGACCGAGTTAATCAGTCTGGCTTGACATTACAAACAACATATTCAAAAGAAAAATTTGTTGAAAATATCGTTTCAATTCTTAAATGACACCCGAAATAGTAACAAGAAGTTTTAGCAATGACCAAGCCGTTTTTGATAGCGTTTTTTTTAATAATCGTTATCAAATCAAAGGCAATAAAGAAAAAGGTCAAGGCAAGGTTTTTGCTGATATTGGCGCACACGCTGGCTTTTTCTCATTTTTAGCCTTGACTTTAGGGGCAAGAAAGGTCTATGCTTTTGAGCCTTATATTGACAACTTCAACATTTTGTTGAAGAATTGCTATACTCCAAATTTTGTAGGAAGATTTACTCCATATCAACTTGGAATAAATATAGAAGGTTCTCTTGGTAGATTTGGCGCACCACAATTAGTTGACAACATATATTTTGATTTATCAAGCGTCGGCTTTTCAATAAACAATGAAAGCACTTATCCCTGCCGCTGCGAGACATTAGATAATTTATTGACCGAGAATTGCTTTGATGAAAATATTGACGTTCTAAAAATCAACATTGGATACGCCGAACGAGAAATTTTATTGGGTTCATCTAAACTTCCAGAAAAGGTAAATTCCATTTGTGGGGAGATAGCAGCTAATGACCTTCAACTCTTTGAATTCAAAAAAGCGTTGGGAATAAAGGGTTTTATCAATTTTAAGTCTGGTCAACCAGACAATAACGAGCGCGTCTTATTTTGGGCATCCAAAGGTAATCTGTCAGATAATTTTATTGAATAAAAATATGAGAAATTTCTTTATTAAAATTGCCCTGTTTATATTGAGGAAACATTGGATAACTCCACATAGAGAAGCGGACGTTACTCTACCAACATATTATCTTGATATTCGTGAACTTAAAATTCCAGAAGGAAAAGCTATAACGATTAAGAAAGTTCCGAGTGATTTTACTGAATTGTATTTCCTTCCTTCGATAGTCACAAAAATTTTAGATTCAATAAATCCTAAAATTGATACTTTTAATGTTAGAATTATAGAAGACCCTAACCACGAATTTAAGATTGTCTTAAAAGTGGACTCAGCAGGAGACTTGCGAGAAGCAAATTTAATAGACGACCAACAAGTAAATAAAATACTATGAAAATAAACATAACAGTAGCAGAACTCAATACGGTAGATTTAATTATTACCGCACTAAAATCGGAAAACATAACAGCAACCGAACAAAATATCAAAACAGAAGTTTTGAATAAGGATGGTAAGTGGGTTGACTTCCATTACGAAAAGGTAAGATTTACTTACTGTAAGTAAAGTAATCTAAAAACTTTTGTTGTTTGCGTTTAAGGCACATTTTAGAGTAGGCATACATAAAGTCGTAAATTCGACGACAATCTTCTTGTGATGAGAAATAGACGCGATAGCATCCCATCATTTTGGATATATGTGCGCGTATATCAAGGGTCTTCAAAAATTCTAACATACCTTTTGAGAAGTATTTTGAGCCAACAAAAGTCACCGTTAATACTTTCCACCTTTTCCTAATTAGGGAAATATTAGCGCATCCATCACCATCAAAATAACCCAAGATAAAGGCATTAAAGAATTTATTTTTAACTAAATTTAATGGGAACTTCAATAAGAAAGACTTCTTCTGAAAACAACCCAATTCAACCAGTCTTTTTGATAATTTTCTTGAACTAATCCTAAGCGATACATCTTTTTTGCCAGTTTTTACATCTTCGTATTCATAAAGTTTTACCTTGCCATTTTTAATCAATATCTTTGCAAGGCGTTCCAGAATGTCTCGGTCTTTCTCTTGAAGTTTTAGTGCGACAACGCCTTTTTTTTCATCATTGTATCCATCGGCATATAAAATACCTAAAAAATACATCTTTTCCCAAGAGTCCAAATCATTTAAGAAATTTTCGTCCCAAGTATATTTTCTGTCGAAAATGCACTGTTCGGATTGGGTTCTTGATATTATCCCGTTTTCTCTAAAAATCCTCAAAATAACATCCTTTGAAACTAAATTATTCTTTGCCAGCCAACTTAATGACTTTTTATCAACTAAATATTTAGTTTTAATCTCATTGATTTTAATTTTTGAGAACTTTTTAATTGTGTTCATATATTATATTACACATTTTTATGGGATTTATCGGAAGATTTGTTTTATTTTGTGTATAATATGTTATGCCATATTACCTTTTCAAACATAAAACTACTGGAGAAACCAAAGAAGTGTTCCAAAAAATGAATGACAAACACGAGATTGGGGATGATTGGGAGAGGCTTTTCGTCAATCCACAAATATCGTTCGATACACAAATTAGCGCAAATGACCCAAAAGACTTTGTAAGAAAGACTAGAGATAAAAGTTACTCGATTGGTGATTTGTGGTCAAAGTCAGAAGAATTGAGTAAGAAAAGGGAGGGGAATTCTGGCGTAGATGAAGTTAGAGTTAAAGCCGAGAAAGATTATGAGAAAAAGACTTGTAAAAAGCATCCTCATGCCAAAAAACCATCTAAATTCCTCATTTAATTTGAATTTTTAACCACAGAAATTATCTAATCTCTGATGACTAAACCTCGCGTTTCCATCATTACATCAATCTTCAAGAGCGAGCGATTTATGGAACACCTTTTCCATGATATTGCGCGCCAGTCTATCTTTTCAGAGTGCGAATTGATATTATTAAACGCAGACTCTCCAGAAAATGAAGAAAAGCACATTCTTGAATTTCAAAAAGTTTTTCCACAAAACGTAATTTATAAACGTCTAAATGAACAACTTTCTGTTTATAGAACATGGAATTTAGGCATAGATATGGCATCGTCAGACTTGCTGACAAATTGGAATACTGACGATAGAAGAACATTTAATTCCCTTGAACTCCAAGCAACTGAATTAGAAAAAGACCCTACACTAGACGTATGTTTTGGTCCGACCCTGACAACTAGCAAACCAAATGAATCGGTAGAAAATTGCACTAGCAAAATAGGTTTTGGTTGCTTTGATGTAACCAAAGAAACTCTTTTGCAAAATAATTCGCCACACTGTCTTCCGATGTGGAGAAAAGACTTACACAAGCGTTTCGGCTACTTCGACACGAAATATTTTAGCTCGGCTGACTATGAAATGTGGTTAAGAGTGTTAAAGGGCTGTGGTAAATTCAAAAAAATCAACAATTTGATTGGTTCATACTATCGCAATCCATACGGAATTAGTTCAAATCTTGCCACATTAGAGAAGGCCATTGCAGAAGTAAAAGAGGTTCAACAAAGATATGCAAATTAACGACAGAATTTTTGTAGCTGGTCATAAGGGACTTGTGGGAAATGCTTTGGTTAAAAATCTCAAATCAAAAGGATTTAAGAAAATTATTACCAAGGATAGGACAGAGCTTGACCTTTCCCATTCTGAAAGAGTAGATGATTTTTTTGCCTTGAATGACATTGATTACGTTTTTGATGCCGCTGCAAAAGTTGGCGGAATCCACGCTAATAATACTTATCCCGCTGAATTTATTTATGATAATTTAACTATCCAAAATAATATCATTAACTCATCTTATGAATACGGTATCAAGAAACTGATGTTCTTAGGTAGTGTTTGTATTTATCCTAAGTTTGCTCCAGAACCAGTAAAAGAAGAATCCCTACTTTCAAGCCAACTTGAACCAACAAATGAACCCTATGCGATTGCTAAAATTGCTGGAATTAAAATGTGTCAGGCGTATCGAAAACAGTATGGATGCAATTTCGTTTCAGTAATGCCCTGCAATCTTTATGGTGAAAACGACAATTTCCATCCACAAAATTCTCATGTTATTCCGGCTTTGATTAGACGTTTCCACGAAGCAAAAGTCAATAATTTGCCTACCGTAACCTGCTGGGGGACTGGTTCTGCCCGTAGAGAATTTATGGACGCAGATGATTTGGCAGACGCATTGATATTTTTGATGGAATATTATGACAGTGGGGAAATAATCAATATTGGTTATGGAGAAGATTATACAATCAAGGAAGTCACTGAGACAATCCAAGAAATAGTAGGATACAATGGGCAAATTCTTTGGGATATTACTAAGCCAGACGGGACTCCAAGAAGGATGCTTGATTCATCTAAATTAAAATCCTTGGGCTGGAAACCCAAAATAACTTTGAAAGAAGGTTTAATCAAATCATATAAATGGTTTATTATGATGGACGGGAAAAGAATCCAATGAAAAAATACCTAGTAACATTTGGGACACCAGAATATATCGGGTCAATGCAACTCTTGTTGGATTCGGCCAAAGGTATGATTGATGGTTTTGCTTGTATTCAAAAAGATACTCTCCCACAGGAGTTTGTTAAGAATCACGAAAACATTTTCTCTCAACCAAGAGGATACGGATACTGGCTATGGAAGCCGCTTATTATTTACGGCATTATGAATCGTATTCAAGATGGCGATTACTGCATCTATTCTGATGCTGCGAATATTATTACAAACGATATTTCCCCTCTATTTGAAAGATGCACGAGGAATGGAGGAATACTTCTTTTTGAAAACAAAAATGGTTCATGGGATGGGAAGATTTGGAAGAATAATGAATACACAAAAGCAGATTGTTTTAATTTAATGGGTTGCACAACCGATGAATATGTCTTTGGTAATCAAGTTGATGCTGCGATTCAAGTCTATCAGAAGAACGAAAGGACAATGGAGTTTTTGAAAGAATATTTATCTTTTTGCGAAGACGAAAGAATCCTAACTGATATGCCTAATACCACTGGCGAAAATAAAGAGGGATTCCGTGACCACCGACATGACCAATCGGTATTATCGTTACTGGCAATTAAATATGGAGTAAAACTTGAGAATTGTCCGACGCAGCACCGAAAAAATAATGACAACTTAGAAAAAATCTATGATTTTCCGATAATGTTTTTCCACCATAAAAGAAAATTACAATTACTTTAGATAAATAATCTATTTTTACATATAATATGGTATGAGAAAAAAGATAGTAAAAGAAGATTTTATTGGTAAAAGTTTCAATGGAATAGAAATTCTCGAAATTTTACCAAACGTCGGGAAACGTCGTAAAACAATATGTAAATGCCATTGCAAAAAAGTATTTGAGGCTGAATTTTACAATGTGTGCGGTGGCGGATACAAAAGCTGCGGTTGTTTGCAATATATTTCAGGAATAAATAATCGTAAATGGAATGGTTTTGGAGAAATAAGTAAAAGTTATTTTTATCATTTAAGCGTCGGAGCAAAAGATAGGAACCTTAAATTTGATATTACATTGCCCGAAATATGGGAAATTTTTCTTAAACAAAATAGAAAATGCGTTTATTCTGGTAAAGTTTTGAAATTCTCAAGTTCTAGGAATAGTCACGATGGAACAGCATCATTAGATAGAATTGACCCAAAAAAAGGTTATGTTAAGAATAATGTTCAATGGGTTCATCAAGACGTAAATTTTATGAAACAAGATATGAAAGAAATAGAATTCTTAGACCTAATTAGCGAAATCTATAATTATTATCCAAGGACACATTATGAACGATAAAGAATTAAGAGTGGAACGCTGCAAATTAGACGTTAAGACAGCCGAATCCAAATTGAGAGAAGCAAAACGCAATCTTGAAGAAGGATATAAAAAATCTCAAGCACAAGTTGAACAAGCTAAATCCGACATGGAAAAAGAATATGGCCGTCTGAAAGAAGAAGTAAAGCGAGCCGAAATTCAAGTTCAGCTTGAAAATAAATATGTAGAAGCCGCTGAAGAAGCTCTAATAAAAGGTTATGAATCGTAACATCTTAATTTATCAGCATCTTGGATTAGGCGACCATCTTATTTGCAATGGACTCGTCCGAAAAATCTGTGAGTCGGGTGATAATTTTCAAATAGTCACAAAACCCACTGGATATACCACCATTAAGTTCATGTTTAAGGATGTAGAAAATCTTAAAGTAGTGAGCCTTGAAAGTGGAAACTTCGCAAATCCAGAAAGTCATGGAGAAGTAGCCCAATATGCCAAACTCAACAATCTTGAAGTTCTAAAAATAGGACATGAATTCATGTCACATGATACTAATTTTGATAAGGCTTTTTACAAGCAATTCAATGTTGACTTTGATAATCGTTGGACTAATTTCAAGGTTGTGAGGGACAAGGAGCGAGAAGAAAAGTTATTTAGGAGCCTTAACATAACTTCGGACTATATTTTTGTCCATGAAGATAAAGCAAGGGGGATGGAAATTAACAGGGGGATTGACACCGGCTTGAGAATAATTAGACCAGAAGGACTTTCGGATAATCTTTTTGACTATCTGACATTGATGGAGAGGGCAAAAGAAATTCATGTTATTGAAAGCTCTTTTATATTTTTGATTGATTCTTTTGATTTTTGGGTTCCTGTTTTTGCACACAGATACGCAAGAAACTATCCAGCTAACAACAAACCAACGCTTAAATTAAATTGGAATATCTTGGTATGAAATTCAAAGCAGCAATTTTAACGGAATTAAATAAACCTCTTACTGTCGCAGAAATAGAAACCACAGAGTTGCAAGTTGGTCAAGTATTGGTCAAAATCTTGCTCAGTGGTTTGTGTGGAGCGCAGCTTCAAGAGATTGCCGGTCTTAAAGGCAACGCAAATTTCCTTCCTCACTTATTGGGTCACGAAGGATGTGGGATAGTGCAAGAAGTCGGAGCGGGAGTAACGAAAGTAAAAATAGGGGACAAGGTTGTTGTTCATTGGTTAAAAGGCGCAGGAATCGAAGCCCAGTTTCCGACTTATCTGTATAATGGCAAAAAAATGTCAAGCGGTAAAGCGACAACGATTAGCGAATACTCGGTTGTATCTGAAAATCGCCTAACAGCCGTGTCTTTAGATACGCCTCCTCAACTTTGTGCTTTGCTTGGTTGTGGACTTACGACGGCACTTGGCTCCGTAAATAATGAGGCTAATATTAAATTTGGAGAAAGCATCCTCGTGATTGGCTGTGGCGGAGTTGGCCTTAATCTGATTATGGCCGCAAAAATGGCAAGCGCATATCCAATCATTGCGATAGATACTAGCTTGGAGAAAAAAGAAAAGGCTCTATCTGTTGGCGCAACAGCTTACTATAATAATCTAGAACTCAAAAGTGATTCCGACGCTGTTTATGGCAAATGTGATGTAATTTTTGACACCACTGGTAATAACAACGTCATCGGTCAGGCAATCCATCTATTATCAGAAAATGGAAGATTGATTTTGATTGGTCAAACGAAACCAAATAAGGAACTTGTTATTCCAAATGCAAATGTGCTATTTTCTGGAAACGGAAAGACGATTAAGACAACGCAGGGCGGGAAGACCATTCCACAAGAGGATATTCCGCGCTACGTTAGACTTCATAAGGCTGGAATAATAAAAATAGATAAAATTATCTCTCATACTTTCGGATTAAGCCAAATTAACGAGGCATTTGACCTCTTGAGAACTGGCTCGGCTGGTAGAATAATGATTAACACACATGAGAAAACAATGGAATAAGGAAGAATTGATAAATTTCGAGAACGAAATTGGAAAACTATATTTGGATAATAAGCTTCCATTTTTGTTTCACCTATCGGGCGGAAACGAAAACAACCTAATTGAGATTTTCAAGCACATCAAAGAGGGCGATTATGTCCTTTCAAATCATAGAGGACATTACCACGCACTACTTCACGGAATCCCGCCTGAAATTGTTAAGGATGATATTCTCAATGGGAGAAGTATGTTTATCTACGACAGAGAACGTAATTTTTTTAGTTCCGCTATTATTGGAGGAACTCCCGCCATTGCTGTCGGAATTGCTTGGGCCTTGAAGCGAAAGGGTTCTGATAAAAAAGTCTGGTGTTTCGTCGGGGACGGAACAGAAGATTCAGGACATCTATTTGAAGCAGCCCGTTATGCTGATGGTTTTGATTTACCAGTTACATTTGTTATCGAATGTAATAATAGGTCGGTTGAATCAACAAATGAAGAAAGATGGGGAAAACGAGCGCACCTAGTATGGGATTCCCAAAAAGTTATCAAATATAGTTACGAAATCAATTATCCTCACGCAAGGATGCCCGGAATGATTGATTTGAAAAAGACAACGAAAAAGACGGATGCTGAATATTTCCCACATTTGAACTATCAACCGTATCCAGTTGAACTTTTGGAAAATCCGAATATCTCTTACAAGGATGCCATGAATAAATCCATGACAGAATTGGGTTTAGAAGGGGCTATTTTTATTGGTTACAATGTCGCCAGAGGCGACGCGATGGGAACTCTAAAAAATGTTCCTAACGAACAGAAACTCGAAACTCCCGTTGCTGAAAATCTTATGGCAGGGTTGGCAATAGGAATGTCATTTGAAGGATTCAAGCCAGTTTTATATTTTGAAAGACACGACTTTATTCTTGTAGGCGCAGACGCGATTGGAAATCATATTGACAAAATTGAAAGAGTATCTCACGGAAAATTCAAAGTTCCAATTATCATCAGGGCTGTTGCTGCTGACGGCGGGCCTTTTTATTCTGGCCCAACCCATTCGCAAGATTTTACAGAAGTCTTAAAGAAACTTGTTTCATTTCCCGTCATTGACCCAAAGACAGGAGCAGAAGCGTTACAAGCATTTAGGGGGGCAAGCGCAAGCGGCAGACCAGCAATAATTATAGAAAGAAAGAGCTTGTATTAAAATGAAAAACTTAATTATTCAACCATACGGATTAGGCGACCATATAATTTGTAATGCTCTAATAAGGCATATTTGTGATAACAATAATGAGTTTTTTATTGCCGTGAAATCATCACATATTAAATCTGTTGAATTTATGTTCAAAGATATAAGAAATTTGAAATGTATTGAAGTAGATAATTGTGGACAAAATCCAATGCCAATTTCGGAAGAAGGAAGATTACTCTTTAGAGAGTGCGCCAAGATAATCATTTCCCATGATTTATTTTTACAAAAATATCCAGAGCTTTTCTTTGACGAAATTTATTATAAATCGTTTGGAATGAATTTATCAGATAAATGGGATAAGTTTTATATCAAAAGAGACAAGGATGCCGAACAAAAACTTTTTGATTCTCTAAAAATCAATTCAGACTATATTCTTTTGCATGAAGATAATAGATTTCACATGAGCGATAGAATTTGGGACAAAAATATCCTTTCAATATCCATAAACCCCAAACTTACCGATAATGTTTTTGATTATCTTACTTTGATAGAAAATGCCAAAGAGATTCATTGTATTGAAAGCTTTTTTCTATTTTTAACTGACACAACAAAAACAAAAGCAAAACTTTTTAGTCATAGATATTCAAGAAATTATGAAAAGTTTGCCACACCAAATTTAAGATTAGATTGGAAGATTTTAACTGAACAACCAATTCCAACAAGAAGGTCAACGGGTTTATATTATCATCGTCAAGCTTAATGTTATGAATAAATTAGAATTTCAAAATATTACACCACAAATTTTAGGTCAATCTCAAAAAGGTCAAGATTCCCTTATTCAATATACTTTTCTTGCTTTAGGGACAAGCAACAATTATTATGTCGAGTTCGGGGCTGGAAATGGTATAACTGACAGCAATACATTTTTTCTTAAAGAAATGCTAGGCTGGACAGGATTATTGCTTGATTGCGCCTACGAAAATAAAGACATCAATCTACATAAAAGAAAATTAACCAAAGATAACATTGTAGAAATATTTGAGGAATTCAAAGTTCCCGAATCATTTGACTTCCTTAGCGTTGATATTGATGGAAATGACTTTTGGTTGCTCCAAAAAATCCTGATGAAATATAAACCTCGTGTCATTATGGTCGAAACTAATGTTCGATTTAGTCCAGAAACAGAATTGGTTCAAAGGTATGATGATAATTGGTTCTGGCAGGGTGCCGGTTGGTATGGAGCAAGTCCTAGAGCTATGGCAAGAATGGCGTCGAATTTTGGATACACAGCAGTTCATATTCATCTTGACGATATGATTCTTGTTAGAACAGATGAACTTAAAAAAAATGGATACGCAATACCAACTTGGGAGAGCATCTATCCAGAACCACGAATCTCATTATATGACTCACATCGAGAAAATATTTTCAATCCTAAGATGTGGATTACTCCAAATCTTGAAAGTTTTTCTGCAAAAGAATTTATTCAAAAATTAGGAGAAATTGATAAAAGATTTGCTGTTAGCGAAGAAGATTTAACGGAGGCCCTAAATAGAGTTGCGATAGCAGCAAAAAGATAATGGAGAAGAAAATCCTAATCATTGGAGAAAGCTGTAGGGACGTATTTGTATATTGTTCCGCCCTCCGACTTTGCCCTGATATTCCTGTTCCGGTATTAAACGTCATAGACAAAACCGAGAACGAAGGAATGGCGATGAATGTTTTCAGAAACATCAAAGTCATACATAGTAAATGCGAAATTATCACAAATGATAACTGGCCGTCTATTACCAAAACTCGTTATGTTGATTTAGCGAGCAATCACCTTTTCATAAGGGTTGATTCAGACCACTCTCAAATATCTCGAATTGATTTGGATAAGATTAACAAAATCAGCCCCGATTATGATTTGATTGCCATTTCTGATTACAATAAGGGATTTCTTAGCGAAGATGACATCGCTTTTATATGCAAAAATCATCCGAATGTTTTTATTGATAGTAAAAAACAAATTGATTCTTGGGCGAATGATGCAAAATACATCAAAATAAACAATTTTGAATATACACGTTCTCTCCCAACTCTAACTGAATGGTTGAAACGCAAAGTAATCCATACAAAAGGTGGGGACGGCTGTATATTTAACGATAAAATCTTTCCAGTAGCTCCTACGGAAGTAAGAGATTCATCTGGCGCGGGAGATACATTTTTTGCCGCACTCTTGGTTTCTTATGCCCGAACAGAAAATATTGAAGAAGCTATTCAATTTGCTAATCAATGTGCAAGTAAAGTTGTTAAGGAAAGAGGCGTTACTACACTATAAAATACTTTTGATAAATTCTTCTGTTTTTCATAGAATAAGTATAAATGGGAAGAAAATCAACATTTGAAAATTATCGCGGTAAAACGGTAAATGGAGTCCAGATTTTAGAAAAGATTGGTATAGTTAATGGACGACTGAAAGTAAGTTGCAAATGTATTCCTTGTGGGAAAATCTTTGAAGAACAATTTCATAATGTTTATCATGGAGGAAGAAGAAGCTGTGGATGTCTTATCGGAGCGAAGAAATCTCGAAGTCCGAGATGGATGGGTGTGGGAGAAATAGGGAGAAGTTACTTTCACTCATTAAAGCACGGAGCAAAATCCCGCGACTTATGCTTTGAAATAACTTTAGAATTTATTTGGGGACTATTTCTAAAACAGGAAAGAAAATGCGCCATGACTGGTGATTTATTAAAATTTTCAGATTCGATAACAACTCGAAACGGAACCGCGTCTTTAGATAGAAAAGACCCCAAGATTGGATATACGGAACAAAATATTCAGTGGATAAGGCAAGACATAAACTACATGAAACAGGAGATGAACGATTCGGAATTTTTAGAAGCAGTAAAAAAAATAGCAAAATATAAAAATTTATGAGCAATAATATCGCAGTCATTACAGGCGCAAATTCGATGGATTCAAAGACGCTGACCCATTTTCTTTTGAAGAAGGGTTATAAAGTAATTCTTACATATCGTCGCAATACATTTTTTACAGAAGATAAAATAAAGTCTTTATTCAAAGAAGACCTTCTTAATAATCCACTTTCTGACTTACATTTGGAAGTTTGTGACATAGCCTGTCAAAATAGCGTAAATGAGTGTGTAAAGTCTGTTTTAAGGCGTCACAGCCGCATTGACGAACTATACCTTCTTGCTGCGAACTCTCACGTCGGAGAGTCTTTTAAGAACAAAGAACTCTCAATTCAGACCAATGGACAAAGCATATATTATTTCCTTGAGTGCTTAAAAAATCATAGTCCCAAAACTAGAACATATTTTGCAGCAACCAGTGAATTAGTTGGAGGAATCGAAAATGGAAAATTTAATGAAAATTGTCCTTGGAATCCTCGTTCACCATACGCGATTGGAAAAGAATTAGGAGCAAGATGGATAAATTTCTACAAAGATTCTTTGGACTCGAATATGTTTTGTTGTTATGGAATTTTGTTTAATCACTCGAATTGTTATAGAACCCCAGATTTTGCCGTGCGTAAAATAACACAATCAGCCGCAAAAATAGCTCTTGGTAAGCAAGACAAACTAAAATTAGGCCATCTAAATTGGTCAAGAGATGAACATTGGTCTGATTTTGGTTGTGAAGCTATGTGGAAGATGCTACAATTAGATAAACCTGAAAATTTCGTCATCGGTAATGGAACAACCCATTTCGGGGAAGAATTTGTGGATGAAGCTTTTAAGTTTTTCAATCTCGATTGGAAAAAATATATTGAATTCGATGAATCTCTTTTGCGTCCAAATGAAGTAGTTAGACTAATCGCTGACCCATTGAAAGCTCAAGAAAAATTAGGTTGGATTCCAGAAAGGCTACCTTTCAAATCTCATATTGGTTTGATGTGTGATTATGATTTTTGGCTTGAAAAAGGCTTAAATCCCAGAAGGCCAGATGTATTTGACTTGACAAAATCTTAATATTATGTTAAATTTAGATATACATGAGCCTCCAAAAGCCCAAAAGTCCCCGTAAATTAAGCAACCAACAGATTTTGGTTGGTAAATTCGTTGATTCTGCTCAATTCAAGAATAAGGGATTTTGGCCGCGCGAAATGAAGATGGCAACCACTTTGGTTTCAATCTATAATTTAGATTTCTTAAAATGGGTAATTCCTCCTTATGGAAAAAAAGTTCCATCATTGGCATATTTCATTGCCGATTATGGAAAACAATATCTTCAAGAGCAATTTTTTAATTACAATAAATCAATCACTGATATTTCTCCGAAAGTCGAGAAGATTCAGCTTTCCGAGACTAAAATAGGAGACGATATTGTTATCAAGAAAGAACCAAAGACATTGCGAGATTTTTTGAATATGTTCCAACCAACCAGTTAAAATTATGGCAAAAGAAACAAAAAAAGAAGAAATAGCTGATGCTCCTCAAACCGCTTTACGAGAAGCAATGAAAAATAATCACCACTTCAATGATATTGAAGCTAACACTTATACTGTATCAACTGGAAGTCTAGGTTTTGATTTGGAAACTGATGGCGGCATCAAAAATTCCATAATCCGAGTTGCTGGTATGGCAGAAACAGGCAAAACCTCTTTTGCCTTGAATGTTACAAGGATTTTTCTTTTAGGCAAGAATCGTCGAGCAATATATTTTCTGTCTGACAAAGATTTAAGTCCAAATCTCATGGTTCGTTCCGGCGTAAAATTTGTTGATAATTTGGACGATTGGAAAGACGGAACCTGTTACATTATTAGAACCAATGTATATGAAACTGTCTGCAACACCATCAAAGAACTTATTGAAAAAGGTGATGGGAAATATCACAATGATAAACAATATATGTTCATTTTGGATTCAATGGACAATTTCGCCCCAAAATCCGCCCTTGAAGGAAGTTTCGGAGATTCAAGTTCAAAAGGCGGAACGGGAGCAATTACTTCCCACTTCTTTCAATGTTTTAATATCCTTTTGCCTCTTTTGGGCCATTTCACCATAATGATTTCTCAGTTCAGAGATACAATCAATATGGGTAAAGGTGCGCCAATTATCAAGCAAATGTCAACTTCTGGTGGTCGCAGCCAAGAACACGCGGCATCGTGGGCATTTGAATTTGCGCCAGCTATGAATTCCCAAGAGGATATGTTTTGGGAAGGTGTGCCATATAAGAGTAAGAAAATAGGCCATAACTGTATTATTCGCATCAAGAAAAGCACGAATGAAAAAACAGGAACTACTGTTAAGTATCCTGTTATTTACGGACGAGAAAATGGAAATTCAATTTGGATTGAAAGAGAAATCTTTTCAGCACTTTTACTTTGGAGAAAAGTGGTCGCTAAAAGTTCTTGGTTACAGGTAGCACCAGCTACACTTGCCGAGATAAGGAAGATAGACCCCGAATTTCCAGAACAAATTCAGGGCGAGGAAAAATTTGTCAAGGCTTTGGAAGAAAGACCAAAAGTTACAGAATACCTTTACAAAAACTTCCGCGATAGTTTAACGTCTGCAAGTGAATAATGAGATTGTATAGCATACAAGGCAACCTAGTAAAAAAAAATGTCACCAAATATGCTATTGATTGGGACAAGAAAAGTAGGTCTATTATTCAATTTCAGACCAAGCAATTTCTTCGTTATTATTGGGGAAATCATGTAGTATTTGAGGAATTTCCTGTCTATGGTTCTCTTTTGAAGGTTGATATTCTTAACGCCACACTGAAAATTGCAGTTGAGGTAAATGGCCCACAACACGGGGAATTTCATTATTTTCACAATAACAGTCCATTCAGTTATTTAACCGGAATCAAAAACGATATGAAGAAGGCTCAATGGTTAGACAAAAATGGATACAAATTGGTTGAAATCAACCACGACGAAATTTTTAAGCTCTCTCCCGAATTCTTCAAAGAAAAGTTTGATGTTACACTCTAATTTATTTTTTCAAAAAATATTTTAGAAAAATCTTAATACTTATCCCCGAATGAGTTAATAGTGTAATCATTGTAGATGAGTGATAAGAAAAAACAAAAAGAAAATGAGGGGGTAGTTCCATCGGTTTTAATAAATCAGCTTATTGAACATACTGCTGGTGGTTTTGTTTTATTTTATTTTAATGCAAAAGATGGCGCACCAGAGGAAATTATGACTTTCGATTCTCCTGCCCATTGTCTAGCTCTCCAAAAACATATCGCAGATTGGACATACGCCCTTCAAGACCTTCATGTTGAAACGGAAAAACACCATATAAAGATGGCCTATCAGAAAGAAAACTCCTCACAAGAGGGAGAAGGCGCGATTTAACTTGACTTTTTACGAAAAATGAGGCATAGTTAATAAGACTATGGCTCTACAATCTCTCCAAATTGAAAAACACGTTGTTGGCGGATTGATTCAAAATCAAGAAGCTATTCCAGAAATCGAAGGATTTGTCAAGGAAAAAGATTTTGTTGCTCAACCCCATTCGACCATTTACAGTGTTTTGGTTTCTTCATATCTTGCCAATGAAAAGATTGATAAGGTAATTCTTGCCCAAAAAATCAAAAATTTGGGAATCTCATTCAAAGACAACATCAATATTTTTGATTATATCGAAAGCATTTCTTTTGTTCCAATAACCAAGTCTGCCACGATAAAAGCGTGTCAGGAGTTGATGAAATTACGCGCTTTAAGAGATTTAGAAAAAACCTGCGGAGAAATAACCGAACACGTTCATAAATCAATCAATCAATCACTTGACAAAACTATTTTAGAAGTGGACGCAATTTATGGAGCGAGAATCAATACATTTACCTGTGACGATGGAGAAGTAAGATTATTTGACGGACTTTTGGATTTGGCAGAAGAACGCGGCAATAATCCACAAACAGAAATTGGTTTTGCGACTCCATATCCAGAATTTAACCGTCTCTATGGCGGATTCAGAAAGAAAAATCTTTACATTGTTGCATCCCGCGCAAAAAGTGGTAAATCAACATTCCTTAACGAAGTCGCATCGGGAATGAGTAAATTGCACAATAAAATGCCAGTTCTATATCTTGACACCGAAATGTCAAGCGAGGAAATTCGATTCAGGGCTATCGCAGCTAAATCAGGAGTTCCACTTTGGTATGTTGAAACTGGTAATTGGCGCAAGAATCCAGAAATGATTGCAAAAGTCAGGAAAAGTCTTGACCAAATCGGTAAAGAATATAACGTCACGCATTATTTCATTGGAAATAAAAAAATTGAAGAAATTGGTGCTATTGCACGTCGCTGGTATTTGAAGCACGTTGGCAGGGGAAAAGATTGTCTTATTGTATTCGATTATATTAAGTCAATGGACAAACTAACTGGCAATCAACAAGAGTATCAGTTAATGGGTGATAAAGTTGACTATCTCAAGAAACTCTGCGAAGAACTAGATTGCCCTATGATTACTGCCGTCCAGACAAATCGTAGTGGTATTACCAACAATCGTGACGTTTCCGAATTGGTTGACGACGAAAGTTCTATTGGTATTTCTGACCGTATTACTTGGTATGCAACTTACGTCGGGATTTTGAGACGTAGGGTTGCGGAAGAAGTAGTTCTTGACACAGAAGAAAGCGGAACTCATAAATTGATTGAATGTGTTGCTCGTTTTCAAGGTAGAGACGCGGCTGGTCACCAAGACATGATTCAGAGACAATTTCCAGACGGAAAAAGAAAATACGTCAAGAATTTTATCAATTTTGAATTCGATAATTTTAAGGTTGAAGAAAGGGGTTCGCTTCTTGACTCAATACGCCGTCAAAACGCAGTTCATTTAGTTCAGGACGGTTCATCACCCGATTCCCCTCTATAATGGACATTCTAACTGTATTAAATAGCATAGGTTATGTCCAGTTCACTGATTCAGGGACACACTGGCGTTGTAATCCATTGTATCGAGCCTATCGCAGCCAAAACTCACTTGCCATAGAAAAATTAACAGGCCAATGGTTTGACCATTCAGAAAGAACGGGTGGAAGTTTAGCTCAACTTATTCAAAGAACTCTTGGACTAATCTCCATTGAAGAAACAAAAAAGTATTTAGGTGATTTGCCTATAACTATTAACATAAGGGAATCAGTTGAATTAACCGAGGTTAAGAAATTTCCAAAAGACATTCTTGTAAAATTAAAAAAGGACAATTCTTATTGGAACTCTCGCGGAATAACGGATTACACCCTTTCTGCATTTGAAGGTGGAGTTGCGACAACAAAAGGAAGAATGACCGGAAGATACGTTTTTCCAATCTTTAATGAAAGAAAAGATTTGATAGGATTTGCTGGAAGATTACTCTATCATAGCGACACCGCTCCAAAATGGAAACTCCTTGGACAAAAGAAAAACTTCATTTTTCCGTTAGATAACTTTTCTGCTATCAGAAAAAATAATAGCGTTATTATCGTTGAATCTATTGGAGACTGCCTAAAAATGATGGAGTGCGGGATTTTTAATGTGTTGGTATCTTTCGGCGTTAGTCTTAGTCCTGTGTTAATCCAACATCTATTAAAACTAGATGTTGGTAAAATAATTATATGTCTTAACAATGATGAAGATGGCGGATTTGTAGGCAATCAGGCATCAGAGGAATATAAGGAAGAACTGATGAATTATTTTGATGAAGAACAAGTCTCAATCGCATTACCAGATGCCAAGGATTTTGGAGAAATGTCTTGCGAACAAATTTTTGCTTGGAAAGCCAAGCATATTGACGCGATAATCAACTAATATGAAAATACAAACAGATGCGTCATTTTATCATTCTGAGGAAGTGTTTCAAAGAAGTTCAGCACTTAAAACTTTTGATTCTTGTAGTTGGTCTTATTATTGTAATTATGTCTTGAAAATTCCACACTCTGATAATCAGGGTGCGCTTATGGGCAATGTATGTCATTCTTTTTTTGAATGTCTGCTTCACGAACAGCATAAGAAACTGTTCAAACTCATATTAAAAGCCAAAACTGTCTGTGGCGCACCGGCAACAGAAAGATATGTCAGAAAACTAATCAAAAAAAACAAACTACCACAAACAGAGACTATTTTTGACAAGATTGACGCAATGATGCTTGTTGGTCTTAACACTGATTTTTATGTCAAAGGCGGAAAATTGGTGGGTAATGAATTTAGGTTCAAAATCAAAAATGAGAGTCCAAAGTATTCCATTTACGGGACTATTGATAAAATTTCTTTGATGGAAAATGAAAAAGTTGCCCAAATTGACGACTACAAATCATCCAAAATGAAATATTCTGGAGAGGACAAGGATTGCGGGGTTCAGGCTCTTATTTACTCGCTCGCTTGCAAAAAACTCTTTCCAGATTACAAACCGAAAGTCAGATTTATTTTCCTTCAATATCCTGACGACCCAATTCAATACGCAGAATTTAGTGACGATGTTTTGAAAGGATTTGAATACTTCCTTGAAAATACACAGAAAAAGTTTGAGGAATTTACAGAAAAACACGCCTATTTGAATTTCGCGGCAGACCAAGGAATCCCCACTGATGGCTCTTTTGGTGGAACTTTATCTTGTGGTTTTGCAAAAAAAACCGGCCAACTCAAAAAAGATGGCACTTTGATGTGGCATTGTCCATTTAAGTTTGCTTACACCTACTACAAAGTCAAAAAAGAAGGTAAATTAGTCCAAGCATATCTCAATAAACAAGATATTGTCCTGAAAGATGGAGAAACAATGGAAGAAGCAAGATATGATGGATGTCCGAGATTCAGGGACAGGGTTGATGACATTCCTGACGCCAAAATTATCAAACCGAATACCGTTGATTTTCTTGATGACTTTTAACTTGACTTTTCCTGAAAAAGACGCTAATATCAGATTATGAAGAAATTGCCGCTTTACAAAAGCCACTACTCTTTGGGTAAATCCATCTTGACGCTAAATAAGCCAAAAGGCACGATTGATAAAGACCCAGTTTCTATTGTAGATTTGGTAATCCATTCCAATCAGGATGTTATGACTCTGGTTGAAGATAATATAACCAGTTTCCTTGAGGCGAGCAGTCATTGTAAAGAAAAAAAACTAAAACTCATTTATGGGTTGAGGCTTGACTTCACACAGGATGCCCTTAATCAAGATGAAGCCTCCTTAAAGAAAAGGGCAAAATATGTCATATTTGCCAAAAATAATGCTGGATATAAAGCTCTTATTAAAATCTGGTCTTTTGCAGCGAAAGAAGGATTTTATTACAACCCTTGCGTTGACTTCAAAAATCTAAAAAAATTCTGGAATGAAAATCTTGTTTTAGCAGTCCCATTTTACGATTCGTTCCTTCATCTGAACGCTTTTGAGGCTCATGTTCATGTTCCAGAATTTGATGGAATTAAACCGATTTTCATGCTGGAAGAAAATCAATTACCCTTTGACCCACTTTTACACAAAAAAGTTACCAAATATTGTAAAGAAAATAATTTTGAAAATCTTGAAGTTCAGAGTATTTTTTATAAAGCAAAATCAGATTTTATTGCTTATATGACATTTAGGTGCATTAACAATAGAACAAATATTGAAAAACCAGAACTTGACCATTTTGGAAGCGACTCATTTAATTACGAAAGATGGTTAAGAGAAAATTTAGAATGAAGACTTATACGATTGAAATTGGACAAGAAACAGAAAATGTCGTATTTGAATTAGTTCGACAATATGCAAAATCAAGCGGTCTTAACTGCATTGATTCCAAGTTTATTATTGAGCGCGCCATTAGGGACGGCCTTTGTTCCTCAATAAACTTCTTCAGAATTAACGTAGATGTTCCAAAAGAAATTTCAAAGTGAAAACCCATTACACAGTAGGATTTCTTTTTAATCAAGATAAGAGTAAAGTTGCTTTAATTCGCAAGAATCGTCCAGTATGGCAATTCAACCGTTTGAATGGGATTGGAGGTCATGTTGAAGAAGATGAAGAATCTTCGGTTTGTATGTCACGCGAGTTTCACGAGGAAGCACGTTATCCGCTCGAAATTAGTCCAGAATGGAAGCGTTATGCTTCTTTGGATTCTCCAACTTTTTTTGTGGATTGTTTTGCTGCTATCGGTGATTTGAACCAAATCAGAAGCAAGACTTCCGAAAAGATTGAAATTATTGAAATCATTTCCATTCATCCAAATAGAAAAGTTGATATGATTGAAAATCTTCCGTGGCTAATTTCAATGGCGATTGATTTTCTTGAGGATGGTCGCCCATTTTTCGCTACAATAAAATATGAGCAGTAAAGTTTTTAGTTTCAAAACTCAAATGGCAGTCGGAGATTTGGGAGAATCCTCTTTTCTGAAAACGTATTCAGAACTCATTCCAGTCAAAAGCACGGAACGAGCAGTTGATTTCATCCTAAAAGATGGCAAAACAGTCGAACTCAAAACAGATGATTATGCAATGGAAAGAACAGCGAACTTCTTCATGGAAATAACAAGTCACGGCAAGTTAGGTGGGCCATATCGCGCACAACAGGATAATGTAGATTTTTTTGTTTATTATTTCATTAAAAATAAAACTTTCTTTTGGTTCAATACTAAGACCCTATGCGCCAAATTAGATGAAATTATCCCAATTCACAAATTTAAGCTCAAAACTATCCAGAATAGGGGATGGTCAGCAGAGGGATACGCAGTTCCAAGAGAATTGCTTGAATGTGTCCTTCTTAAAACGGACGTATTCTCTTGACAAATTCTGAAATAAACCATAGGATTAACAAATGGAAGAAAACTGGTTAAGATTCAACAAACAAGCCAAAATTGCAATTATTGATACTGAAACCTTCAATCTTGGATTAAATTTCCAAACTAATCGTCCGTGGCAAATTGGTGCTTTGAAAATAATTGGCGATTCCATTCAACAGGAAGTCAACTGTTTTGTAAAGTGGGATGATTATAAATTCAAGATTGGTGATGGAGCCGCAATGGTCACTCATTTTAATCAACATGAATTTGATAAAAAAGCAATTTCTCCTGACGACGCTTTTCCTCAATTCTGGCCTCTTTTGAAATGGGCAGACAGAATCATAATGCACAATGGTTTGCGTTTTGATATGTATATGCTTAAAGGTTATGCAGAATTTATGGGAGAAGATTGGTCGTTTATTCTGGATAAAATCATTGATACAAAATCCGTTGCTCAAGGCATCAAATTAAACAGACCATATCAACCTAGCCAAGATAATTGGTTGGAATATCAATATCGCATGGCTGCTGACAGGACTAAGGGAATCAAGACAAGATTGGAAATTTTGGGTAAAGAATATGGAATACCTTTCGACTATCTAACTCTCCATGATGGACTTAACGATGTGAAGTTAAATCAACTTGTATGGAATAAGTTGAAGTATCAACTTGAATTATGAACCCATTAGAATTTACATCACAATTTTCTGGTATCGAGAACCCTATTAGGGGCGTCCGCTTGCCTGAAATTAAATTCGAGGAACGCCATCGTAAGGAGTTGGGTCTAAAAGAAGATTGCAGCAACTTCGATTTCTTGAAAGCCCTCTGTCGCAAAGGATTTGCAATTCTTAATTTCAAAAAAGACTCTCCACAATATAAGGAATATGCAGCGCGAGCAAAATATGAATTAGATATTCTTAATGAACTCGGTTTCGTTGATTATATTTTACTTGTTTGGGACGTTGTTAATTTTTGTCGTGAAAATAATATTCCAACTGGGCCGGGTCGTGGTTCTGCGGCAGGTAGTTTAATTCTTTATCTTATTGGCGTTACTAAGATTGATTCTGTCAAATATGGCCTCTATTTCGAGCGTTTTGTATCGAAAACCCGCGCAAAAAAGAGTATTATTGATGGCATTACCTATCTCGATGGGTCTTTAATGCCTGATATTGATGTTGACTTTGACTACTATCAAAGAGGAAAAGTCCTTGAATATGTTGATTCAAAATACAAAGGTAAGACAGCAAAAATTCTTACCCTCAACAGTCTTTCTTCAAAACTCTGCATCAAAGAGGTAGGCAAAGTCCTCGGAATGAAATCCGAAGAAGAAATGAGCATGGTTACAAGTATGATTCCAAAAACACACGGAATCGTAGCTGGCATCAAAGAATCAGTAGATGGATTAAAAGATGAAAAAACAGGCAACTGGAAAATTTCACCAACAGCCGATTTACAAGATTGGTTTTCAAAGAATCCCCTTTTGCTTGATACAGCCTATAAACTGGAAGATTTGGTCAAAAATAAGGGGGTTCACCCCTCTGGAATCCTAATTTCATACGATGCTTTGGAAGATTGTTGTCCAATCGAACTTTCTTCTGATAAAGAAGCTGTGTCTGGATATGACATGAATTGGGTTTCTTTATTTTCTGTTAAACTTGACGCTCTTGGTTTAAGGAGTGTTTCTGTTGTAGATGATTGCTGTAAGTCAATAGGTATCAAGGCCGAAGATATTGACATTCACGATAATGTAATCTACCAAAACCTTCAAGACTTAAAGCATCCCCACGGATTGTTTCAGATTGAAGCGGACGTGAACTATAAAGTAACTCAAAAAGTCAAACCGAAAAATATTGAAGAACTCGCAGCAGTGTTGAGTCTAGGTAGGCCGGGGGCAATGCAATTCATTGACCAATATGCGACATTCACAAATACAGGCACAATCCAAATGTCAAGCGGCTCCGAAGTTCTCGACAAAGTTCTCGCTGAAACGGGGGGTTGTTGTTTATTTCAAGAAACCTTGATGCGCTGCTGTAAAGAAGTTTTCGGTCTTTCGCTCGAAGAAGCCGAATTAGTTCGTCGCGCCTGTGGAAAAAAGAAAAAAGAGGACATGATGAAATTCGAGAAAATCATCAAAGATAGCGCAGCAAAGAAAAATATTGTTGCCGCTGGTGAATTTTTCTGGCAGCTTCTTTTGGACTCCGCTGATTACAGTTTTAACAAATCACACGCGGTTTCTTATGCTGTCCTGTCCGCTCAAACAATTTACTTAAAGTTCAAATATCCAACACAGTTCTATTTGTCCTTATTGAAAATGACAAAGAACGAGCCTGACCCAATCGGTGAAATATCTAAAATTCACAAGGAAATGTTGGCTCTTGGTGTCGAGCTTTTACCACCCAGTCTTACGTTGTCTGATGTAGATTTTTCTATCGAAGGAATAAATATTCGCTTTGGACTTTCATCAATAAAGGGAATCAGCGAAAAGACAATGGAAAAGTTGAATAACTTTAAGAGGCAGCACTCTGACAAGTTTAATCTTTTCATTTCGGCAAAAGAAGCCGGAATAGGAATGGGAGTTTTATCCGCTCTTATTCAAGCAGGAACATTGGATTCGATAGCGAACAAAAACCGAGTCTTTCTTGTTTATGAATCCCAACTATGGAATATCTTGACCGACCGAGAGAAGAAATATGTCATTAACTACGCCAAGAACTATAACAACAGCATAGTTAAGACCATTCAAGCCCTCATTGAGACTATTAAGGACGAAAAAAGCCGACCAATCATAAAGGCTTCAAGATTTGAGACAATAAAAAGGGACTCTGAAAGATTCAAGGCCATTTATCTTCAAAATAACACGAGTCAGGCATTTGCTAACTGGTGGTATGAAAATAAGCTACTTGGATACACCCATCAAAAAACTCTCATGGAAATTTTCAACGAAAAGATTTCTACTCTTGAAAGCGTCATTCAAATTAAGACTTATCCATCCAAAACAGAGTGTGATTTCATAGGAATAGTGGACGAGGCAGGAAAAACTTCTAAATCCAAGACGGGAACACCCTATGCGAAATTCCAAATTTCTGATGAAACAGGAGTATTGAAGGTGATGATTTTTGGATTGTCCGAAAAGCAAAAGAATTCTGGAAGAACTAATTATACTGACAAATTGCAAGATTGCAAAGACCTAAATAACGGTCTGCCTAAAGAGGGCGATATTGTAATCGTGCGTGGAACAAAGATGGAAGATGATACGGTGTTTGCTACGACTATTGCATCCCAACAGAACAAAATTTATACCAAATTATCGGAATTAAAAGAAGGTGTTTAATTTTATTTTAATTTATTATAAAACTAGAAACAATTATTACAGACTCGCTCGATTTTCGTTTGGAAGTAATCATCTACACTGGAGAATTCGATACATTAGGTTCTCATTAAGTCCTAAAATTTTGTAAATTGATTGCCATTGTTAAAGAATTTCCTTCGCTAGTTAAGATTCCAGATAACTTGCCAGAATCAAGTATAGTAAGACTTGTCGAACCAGAAAAAATACAAGCACCGGTATTGTAGATTGCGTTGGTAGAGGTTGAATCAATAAACCCATATTGAGATATTGCTTTGTAGGTTACATTTTCAGAAGGATTAAATCCAGTTGCATTTATTTTTTGACCTTGTGATGCACTAAAAGTCAAATAACTACCCATAAATACATTTCCATCATCCGGCGGCATTTGTTCATAGACAATCTCAGGATTAAGTAACGCTAAGTCGCTCCAAGCAGGCCATAAAAATGCGTTGTAGCCAGCACCAGAGAAGGGCGAGATGCCAATATAAACGTCTCCACCAGTAATATAAAACGGATTTTGCCTAATTTTCATGTATGAGGGAGCAGGTAAAATTGGCTTGTAACCACTACCAGAAGGTATATTGAATATTCCAGAAGGAATTCTGGTCATTACATCAGAGATATAAAGAGGTTGAAAGAGTCCAGAAAGAGCCTTTGTGCCAGACAAACCTGACAAAACAATACCATCACTAACAATGGCACTTTCAGCTTGACCAGTATATCCAAATACGCCACTTACAATACATTCGCCCGATGGAATAATAATTCTTTGACTCTGATAGGGGATTTCTCCGAATCCAGAAATGGCGATTTTTTTGATTGTAAAACTTACCCTAGATACATCACGAATTCCAGTGAAGAAGGCATTTGCATTCTTTATTGACCAATAATAAGCCGTTGGATTTGGCGGATATGTCGTATTACCAAAGGCGTCAATTCCGGTTGGAACGATGCTATAAAAATCAACGTCCGGCTGAGGATACAAAAGAGTTTTATTTGAAACGGTTTGAAATGAAAAAGTCTGACTATTAAGACTACCCAAGTCAAAACTATTCAAAGGAATTTGAAAATTGCTTTCAGCGCCATTGTTAATATAACGGCTAAAATCAAGCGTTGTCTTTTCTCCAAAGACAGAAGAATAATCTTGAGAAGAAATAGGTTGTTGCAAAGCGACACTTCCATCAAAAGTTCTTGGCCTAATTGTAACGATGGATTTTCCACTTAGTCCAATTAAAGAACCAGAAGTTCCAGAAAAATTGATATTAGAAATAGTCCCCTGTGGTATCAACTTAAAAGTCGAAATGTAGGGACTTCTTCCCCCTTCATTAGTAATGATTCCAGAATTTAAGGCGACATTTGTTAAGTTATCATAGCAATTTATATTTACATCACCAGTAGTTGTCAGTGGAATACCATCAATAATCAAAGCACCACTTGGAAAGATAATATTTCCACTTTGAACACAGAGTTCAATGTCCCTATCAAATGGCCCAATATTTAATCCTTGAGAATAAGTCGCGCCGGTGGCGACAACAAGAGGAAAATAAGATTTCAAATCAAAATCAAAATAATATTCCTTACCCAACCACCTAGGAATTACATTGTTAAGACCCGCCCCACCAAAGACATTCACGAATGGCCTATATGTTTTTGAATAATAGTAAGGATAGTAGCTTAAATTTTTAGTATGGATATTTAATCCAGAAGTCGAAAGAGCCAAAAGAAATAGGTGAGCATCGTTTTCTGGCCCATGCAAAGTATGGTCGGTAAATCCGAAAAATATAGGACAATCGGCACATTGAGCAGACCTGACACCCCAGTTATCAACATTAAAGTCATACCAAGAATCTCCAATAATTCCCTCGGTATGGCTACCGCCTTGATTTGAAGCACCACTCCCAATTCTTCCACCAATAAATTCATAAAAAATTGGTTCTCTACCACTAAAGTTAGAAGAATTATCAAGGGTTCCTAAAGAAGAACCATTCCATGAGGCCGCTTGATTACCTTGATAGCACAATCCATTTCCAATGGTTCTAGTGTTGATTAAATCATTTAACCCACTAGAAATTTGTAGAGATTCGGTTTCAAGACTATAAATAGGCAGGGCGTAATTCATTATACCAGTAAGCGTCTTGCCATAATAACCCCAAAAGAGATTTTTGACCGCTGGCGTGCTAATATAAACAATACCAGATTGACCAATTCCTGTCATCATTCTTTTGGTGATTGTTCCGTAATTGATTTTTACTCCATCTTTCCATCTTAGAGATAGTGCATCATCGGCATTATGGACTATCGAATTCAATGTATTATCCGCAGTAAAATCAATAGAAGGAACGTAATTTGCATCAACAAGCGGCAAACCAATGCCCACCGTATAAGAAAAATTATTATTTGAAGGATAAAGTTCAGTATTAACGAAAGAATAAAGGACATCGAAATTCTGGTTATCAGGAACAAACGGAGAAACCATACTTGTTTTTAGCGCGATTTTAGAGCTTCCAGATGCCCTTATGACGTTTGGATATGTAGAAAATCCATATTGATTCTTTAAGGAATATAATTCTGTAACAGTTTCTTCATTGAATTGTATTTGATAAGCAACCCCAACTGGAAAACCATTTGTAGAAGCATTTGTTCCTGTAAAAACGACTTGGGCATTTGGATATAGGAAAGAATTTTCGTAACTTAAATATGGGCCATTTGAATATCGAGGGATGAAATTTTCTATTTTTTGAGAAGTATAAACTTCACCATATTGACGAGGACTATTATTTTCAATATCATCAATGATTCCACTAGGAATAGGTGCAAATCCACTCCATCCAGTATTTGAGGCACCTAAAACTCCATCAGAAAAATAAGAGTAAATGATTGGTTGACCAAAGTAGTTTATGCCATTTGATGTATCCCCAGTAATAACAAAGGCATAGTGAGACGACATGGAATAGACAGTTCCTCCAACGCCAGTATATCCAGAAAGATAATTTATTGTAGAATACGCCGAACCAACTGTATGAGAGTTAGCTGCAAGTAATTCATTTACCTCTACCAAATAACCGCTTTGATAATATGTGAATCCAGTGTATGAATAGCCAGCATTTGATTGTTGTGTTTGAATACCTGAGACTCCATTCCCTCCAAAATTATCTCCAATAGCCAAACATTTTTTTGTAACGTCGTCATAAAGGGCAAGGCCAGAAGAAGGAATATGCTTGTAAATTGGAATAGTGCATTGAGTCCCAAAAACAGGAAAATGGACGCCTGAATCGCCAGTTGTAATCAAGTCAAAATTCGATACAACATAATTTCCGCCAGACTCAATAGATGCCCTTACAACCAAAGTTGCATAATCTGGAAAAGTAATATTGTCAAACGTCTGATAAAAAGCAAAACCGGGTAAAGAAGGATAATCAGAACTCAACAAAGGTGGGCCAACCATACCCGTGCAAGTTAGTGCGCCGTCACCAGTATCAGTGACAGATTGGTAAGGAGAAATTGGAGAAATGCCAAAATCATTATTGAGATTAAGAGCGCGTTTAATAACTCTACCAGTATCCATTGCAGGATTCATTTGTAAAAATTCAAAATTTTTAGCAAGAGATTCTTTAAGTGAAAATGGAGAAAATTTCCAACCCGTAAAATGATAAAGTTGCCCTGTAAATCCACAACTAATACAGTTACCAAATCCGTCTGTTGCTGTGCAGTATTTTGTCAAAACCCATTTAGGAAGATTGTCGCCTTGGTGCATCCTCATTAAAGGAAGCCCCGTCCCTGTATAATCAGCCCAATGAAAAATAGTCGAGTCTTGTGAAACAAAATCAGAACTTTGCCATTGACAATGAATGTCAGTTGAAATCAAGGCATTTGTATGTCCGATTCCATATTCATTGGATGGAATGAAAAATCCTTGAGAATCAACCTGACCGCCACTAATAAGATAAACGAAAAAACCACTCGAATCACGGATATTGGAATATAGAATATCTGTATTAGAATGATAATCATTATAGCTCAAAATAGCTTCGTCAAATGAAATATAAGCTGCCTGTGTCCCTGAATCAAAATACCCAGAGCTTCCCGGCCCATCATTAAATTCTCGGAAAAATTTCACTCCCGAAATTGGCCCGATATAAGAAGAAGTTTTGAAACATGGAGTATTTGCTATTACTGAAAAAGTAATCTGACCTGTTGGAGTCATCGTGGTCTGTTCAAATTCCACGCATGGATTGAGTCCAGATGGAATAGATGGATAAATGAATTCGCCAGATAAATAATAATATTGATTTTCAGAGTCCTTTATTTTTTGAGCCAAACTACTGAAATTTGGGTTTGCGAATAATCCAGATGAATCATACCAGTTATAATTGATAGCTTTTTGAATATCTGGACTTGAACCAATACCAGCCAAAGATGCGTTAATCCCCGAAAGAGAAAAATTACGCATTATATGTTCAAGACCGGAAGAATTTATTGAGTAATTCGCCCCGCCAATAAAAGATTGAATGAGATTACAATAAGAATTGATATATTGTATGACTTTCGCTTCTGGGATATTTGGGAAATTAGAATAAGAATAAATGATTGCCGCACTACCAATTAAAGCGTCGCCAGCCATACCAACGATACTTGCCACTGAGTTTTCAAGAGAAGTGGTATAAATATCAGAATTTTGAAATCCTGATTGAGTGAATCCAGTTTGGGAATTAAAAAGATTATAGATATAGACCCCATCCCCAGTTCCAGCACCAAAGCCAGAAGCCAGAGAAGCCAATACATACATCGTATTGTTCCCCGAACCACCACAACGAGCATAAGCCACCGAACTCGCTATCCCAAACATTTGACTCACCGAACTCATAGTCTATTATAGATTAACTGAAGCTGATGCCAAAGCCGAATTAGATAAGAAATTCGAGCGTTGCGATTCCTGATACATCGAAGAACCATAATTCAAAGTTGGAGTAATATAATTACAGTGGTCTGCTCCTCCATCGAAACAAGGAGAAAATCCGTTCAACTGTTGAGTTGAAAGAGAATATCCTCCTGATACCATCGCAGGAATAAGATGGTCTAAATGAGGAGTTCCAAATGCCCCTCTGAAATATACGCCAGACGCATCAATGGTTGTCGAGTTTCTAACTATACCACCAGAAACAGGACTGTTGGCGACAATTCGGTATCCATTTCCACTGGGATAATTTATCATCATGTCTTGTTTCTTTCCACCAGCTAAAAATCCAAATTGGTATCTCATACTCAAACAGGGGTCAAAGCAATCTCCATTTATTAAATCTGCGTCAGAACATCCATATAAATTGAATTCCTGATTTTGAGCAAAAGAAATTCCAGATTGGACATATAGAGACGCTTCGCCAGAATTATCTGGTAAATAACCTAACCATACATTTCCATAGATTCTCGCCTCTTGGTCTTTATCAATAAGGACTCCAAAACGAACGTGTTTGATATTTTGCAATCCATTAGCTCCAAAAACATCCACCCTTGATGAGTTCATTGCTGAAATATTTTTGTTAGACTGTCCATATTTAATATTCAGTCCATAAATAGCTGGGGCGTCATATTGGGAAGAATAATTTTGATTCCATCCATAAGAATAGAATCCTTGAGACACTCCATTTCCATTTCTATCTCTATTTTGTTGTCTTGTTTTCCATTGAAAAGCATAAGGGCCGACTAATGGGTATCTTTCAAGATAGGAATTATTAGGCTTGCCCAACCAGAAATATTGCATTGAACTATTCGTGTGTCTAAGACCCGGATTCATGTAGTTGTAATTTTTTACATTTTTTTTCTTTAGATTATCGCAATAAAGATAAAAAGAACTAAATCCCTCAATCCAATAAATCATATTTCTTCCAAGTCCATTTTTGTGCCATCCACAATTATCACCAGCCAAGACGCCACCCTTCAAAAGACTATTTTTAAGTTTTTGAAAATCAGTATCAGATAACTGATATGGAGTCTGTGTTAGAATGGATTTTTGTGAATTCCAACCAAATAAATGAATTGTTCCTAAATTATTTCCCCATTGCCATTGGCCGATTCCGGGCGAGATTGTCAGCGGCCATCCGGACCGGCACGTCATGCGCGTCGAGCTGAGCGATGGCAGGACCGCCTACCTGAAGCGCGAACATCGCATTCGCTGGAAGGACCGTTTTCGCAACTGGCGAGCGAATTTCGGCTGG
>Ga0137403_10000094_pt1 | contig 99992 bp, 112 predicted proteins | sample CZOMad2_1_16fung_FD_122057 | JGI IMG/M metagenome (GOLD analysis project Ga0137403, IMG submission 122057) | Vadose zone soil fungal communities from Angelo Coast Range Reserve, California, USA - CZOMad2_1_16fungal (Hybrid Assembly) | ecosystem: Environmental > Terrestrial > Soil > Vadose zone...
AGTTCGGGATACGGGTTTATGCCGTGCCCGAGATACACCCGTTGATCTCGAGCACCTGGTTCTGTCGAGTACAGTCGGTGAACGAATGGGCGGTCAAGATTTCATGACTGTTTCCTCGACATCATCAGAGCGACGTCAGGCAGGCACGGAGAGGGTCATCAGCGATGCAACGAGAGCGCTCCCCCTCTACGGCAGCCAGTTTTTGGAGCGCCGGCTCGTTGTGGATGCGGTCTACTTCGAGGTAGACGTGGGTCGTCTCAAGGCTTTCGTGACCTCACCCGAGGGCCATGGTGGCGCGATCAACGCCGGACTGTCACCGATGCAGAGCCGTGGTAGGCCTCATGACAGGCGGCGTAATCTGCTTGGCACCAAGGCTGGGGCACACCACGGGAGCCTTTTGCACGGCTCTCTGGAGGCGGTAAGCGACACCATCGCGTGAGAGGGGTCCTCCCCGGGCATTGGGAAACGCGGTTCTCTCGCCTTTGCCGTCCAACTCAGCAAACCACGTGTGTCAGGTTCGACTGGTGTGAGGCCATCATGGCACCGTGCGCTCCTGGCGGCCTTGGCCATGGAGGGCGAGGACGGTTGTGGCGCCACAGCAGACGTGATCGCGTGGCCAGGTGGTCACGTCTGACACCCGGGCGCCGCGGTTAGACCAGGTCAGCCGCCAGGCATGGTCGCGACGTCCAGGCCAACAGGAGCGCTCGGGAGCCGCCAGGAGTGCCTCGACTTCTGCCCGGGTGAGATACCCCATCAGCGTCTTGTCAGCCCGGTTGACAGGGAGGGCCAGCACGCGTGTCCCCATGGCTCAATGCTCGGGGTCTCGCCACGCGAGGAAGCGCGCAACGGAGCGGAGCGCCGCCACACGCATGTGACGTGAGCGGACGGCATGGCCGCGTTGGTGTTCGAGATAGTCAAGACATTTCCGGACGATGGGAGCGTCGCGGTCGGCGACATGCCGGGGCGAGGGTGCCTGACCGGTCGTCGCCTGGACAACGGTCCGCAACAGACGACAGGGATCGCGGTAGCTCGCCGTGGTCTGCGGGCTGACCCGCTGATGCTGACACCGGTGTTGGGCCAAGAACGCCTGCACATGGGGCGCGATCAACGCGTCACGAGACGTCCTGAGGGACCTCCGCCTGTCTAGCAGCGGAGCCGCTCAGCAGCGGCCGTGAGTCGTGCGGGGGTGGCGCTCAAGTACCCAGAGCTCGCTTGGGGACGGACATGCCCGATAGACACCGCGCGATGGGGCAATCGCGCGTGCCCGTCGACCCCTGCCTCATCCCACCGCCGCAGACGCTGGACGGCGCAGGCGTGTCGCCAGGCGCGCAGACGCGGGCGACGGCCCTCGGCCGTGGGTCCCAGACCTACAGCGCCACACCGTGCGGTAAAGCAGCGCCCAAGGGTGCTACGACACCGCTGTCCCCCCGGCTCGGAGACCACGAACACGTCTGACACGCCATCGTCATGCAGCGCGGTTCGTAGACGGGCCTCGTGGCGCAGGTGAGCGGCCGTACTCGGCGGCAGCGGCACGAGTCGTGACTGGTGGAACGTCGTGTCGCGAATGTGCAGGCAGGGCGGTTCGTCATCGAGCCACACATCTGTGATCATGCGCCGGCGAGCCTCACCGACCCGCAAGCCCGGGCTGGCCAACAACCCCAGCCGGGTGGACAGGGTATGAGGGCGGAGGGCTCCCCGTGGCCCCAGCTGCTGGGCGTCTGGGAGCAACGCGCTGCTCTGGTCCGGAGTCAAGAGATCGGGCCTGGGGCGACGGCAAGAGGCGACGCGTGCCTGGTCGGGCACTGCCGTCTCGGGTCGCGTAGCCCGCCGAGAGGTGCGAAAGCCCCGGGCCATGCGCAAGCGTTGAGCCGCGCCACCTGGACCCCGCCGGGCTGACCAGGCACAGGCCCACGCCACGGCCAGCGGTGCCCGGCTGGGGCCCGCTTCGCCACGGACGTCGACGCATCCTCTAAAGTCGCGCCGGCGCGTGCGCGCAGCCCGCATGTGAACCCCGAGCGCGTCCCGGAAACTGATGTCAGCGTCGAGATGGCGCGACAACGGACGTTGACGCAGGGGACTTCTCCCATCCAGGGGAGGGCCACGCGCGCTCAAGTCTCGAGGTCCAACGTGGCCTAGAGGCCGGTGGTCTGCAGGGCGTGGTGCCCGAGCACAGCCGCGACGTCTGTGCAACGGGCGCCCTGGTGCACCATGGGTGAGGCGGCGCGGTGCCGGAAGGCCTGCGCACCCACCCGCGGTCGATCGCAGACGCCAGCTCGTTGCAAGGCACGCGAGGCGATCCGACGGAGGGCCGCGGCGTCGCGACAGGGCAGGTAGGGTGCTCGGCAGTGGCGGCAGACGACACGACTGATGGTCGTGGGACGTCCCCATCGGAGGGATGCGGCGCGCGTGTGTCCGACATCGTGTCAGCGGGGTCACACACGCGCGGGATGGGTCTTGCCAGGACGAACGAGGCGACGGCTCTCGTACCCATCGCTAGCCGCTCAGCACCAAGAGGCGACTGCGTGAGCCCGCAGCCCCCAACGGGCAAGCCACATCAGGAGGGCAGGATGGCGGAGGTCTTTGGCACTGTCGCCCGCGCCGGTCGCACGGGCCGGTCCGATCGCCTCGGCTGTTACGCGTTGGGGGCGCGTGTCATGCCTCCACTGGCGGGGGGTGAGCACCACTGCTGCCACGCCTGGTGCCATGTCTTCGCTGACGACCCACAAGCGTCGGATAGACCGGACGGCCACACGGGGGAGCTTGCGCCCGCCCCCGGGCTTTGTCGCCGCTTCCTGACGGACAAAGTCCGTGATAGCCGGGGCTCGTCAGGACTGCCAAGCCAGGTGGCCCGAGCCGCAACAGGCCGCCAAGAAGCGCTTGGCCATGCGGAGATCGGGGGGGCGAGTGCGGGCCACGACACCGCGTACCTGTTCCAGGTCCTGCTCGTAGCGCTGCAGCCATCGCTCGGTCTCGGTCCCAGGTGGCGCACAGGGAGGGCCGGTCAGCATACCATGATGTCGCAGGAACCCAAGGAGATGGGGCACCCCCATGGCGGCTTTTGGCCGTCTGCCTGAAGGCGGTCGTCGTCAGCGGCTGGTCTAGCGTGCGATGACGGTTTCATCACGATCGGTAACGGTTTTCTCCTGCTGAGACAGCCAGTGGCTCAACTGACCGCAGGCACGTCGAAAACCCCGGATGTTGTCTGGTGTATCGCCTTGTGGCGGGAGAGGCGTCGCACAGTCGTCGAGGTCGGGAGCCAGCGGGCCGCAACGGCATCGAGCGCCCACGGACGTTCGAGAAAAGCCTGGTTCGATCATGCGCTTCTCCTTCTTCTAGGGTGGACGAGAAAGACGAAGCATCGCAGGTCTGGATTATGTCGAGTCGCTCACACGTGAAAAGCCGGTGTTACAGGGTGCAATGAGGGGGTATGGGTCATAGCTCGACATAACCAGGTACTCCAGATATACGGGTTTATGCCGTGCCCGAGATAAACACGTATCCCGAACTTACCCCTATTACCATCGCTATGCAGGGCCAGGATGTGTCTATCTGGACTGTCTGGACTGTAAGCCACCGCGCGTGCGGGATCTTTCTGCACCATATATCGTTCGTTTGAGGAGGACCTCATGATAATCGCACTGGCTGGGAGACGCATAGATCCACCGAGAGCGGACACACCCCGCTTTCCTCTCGCGAACATGCCTGCAGTGCGGGGCCGAATTCATACCCTGCTCGTGGAGCAAAAGGCGCAAGCCTTGGTTTGCTCCGCGGCCTGTGGCGCTGACCTGCTTGCCCTAGATGCCGCGGGAGATCTGGGCATTCGCAGGCGCATCGTGTTGCCATATGCGCGAGAACGCTTCCGTGAAACCTCCGTTGTTGATCGCCCCGGAGATTGGGGAGCGCAATTTGATCATGTGCTCGACGCGGTTAAGGCGGGCGGAGACCTCATCATGCTGGGGTATGCTGAGGGTGACGAAGCCGCATATCCCGCCACCAATCTTGCTATCCTGGAGCAGGCAAGCTCGCTCGCAGAGCAGCTCCAGCAAAGCGTCGAGGCCGCCGTCGTCTGGGACGGGGCAGCACGCGGTGAGGACGATGTAACAGCAGCTTTTTTGTGGGAGGCACAGCGAAGGGGCTTACCGACCCGGCAAATAGCGACGCTCTAATTAGTCGTCACTAATTTTTCGAGCTCTTGATTTGATTGACATGACGGCGCCTCAGCCCAAGCCATCGGCGGAACTTTTGTGCCCGTTTCGACAGCCGCTGCTGATAGATTCGCACCACGGCGGCGCCGTTGTGGGCCATCACCGTCATGCCCAGCTGCACCACGGCGCCTTGTGGCCCTTTGTCGCGAATCTGGCCAGCACCGCGACAGAGTACACTAACGATGTGACTTTCCACCACCGGGCGGCTGTAGCCACAGGCACAGGCCAGCTGCACCTGGTGCGGGGTCCGCTGACGGTTCAAGCCCGCCTCGTTCAGCAGGTCCAGAATCGCTTCGGGGCTGGGCTGCGGGTTGAGAGGCTCGACCGTCTTTGGGATGCCGACGCTGAGAATGCCGTTCGCATGGAGCGTCTGCCGCAGGACTGGGTCATTGACCCCGAGATCACCGGCGACCGAATGGATCGACAGCCTCAGCGGTGCTGTGATGCATTCGATAGCCGACTGGACCTTGTCGACTAAGGGCAGCACATAGCTGGCATCGCTCGGATGGCCCACGGGTACTCGGGTGGCGAAGATAAAGCCCGCCGTCGGCTCAGAGATGATGCCGGACTTCCGACCACACGGGGCGGGGCAATTGCTCTTGCCTTTGAGAATGGGGGCAATGGTGGGATCGTACGCATTGACGATTTTACAGTGGCTCAGCCGTTTGCCTTGGGTCAGCCGGCGCGATTGCGTGCTGATCTGCTGATGCGCCGCCTGCGCCGCGCTCAGGTCGCTGGCCAAGTGCTCACGCGTGGAGGCGCTCAGATGGGTCGCCTTCTCAAGGGCCTGGTGTGCCTGCTGCGCCAGCGTCGCAATGGAGCTGCCCACCTCCAACAGCTGCGTTTCGGTCTGGCGCACCAGCTTCACGAAGACTTTGCCCTGCCCCCGGCACTGGCGGCCAAAGCCGCGCATGACTTTTTGCAGGTCGTGCTGGAGCGCTCCGGCTTGGCTCGTCAGCGTCGCGGTGCGGGTGATGCACTGTTGTGTGATGTGGTCCACGAGTTGAAGGACTTTTTTTGCGCCTTGTACAGTGTGGTGGCGTCGGTGACCCGTTGGCTGCCTTGTTCCGAGGGAAAGGTATCGATGAGCAGGTGCGCCGGGCTGACAAGGCCCTCGGCCATAGCGGCCGCGGCCTGGATGGCCAGCAGCTCATCGATCAGCACCTCGTCGAGACGACCGCGAAATGGGGCGAGCGTTTCGGGCACGACAACATGCGCCTGCGGGCTGTCGAGCTGGACGTCTTCGAGGCCACAGGCATACCTGACCGCTAGGTCGGTACGCCACCGCTCACAGATGGCTTCATCCGAGGCACCCACTTCGTGTGTGAGTCACTCCAGGGCGCGCAACACCCGCGTCGAGACAGGACGGCGACCGCAGGTGGCGCGTTGGGGGAAACGGCTGGCAACACTTCGGTCGATGGCCTCGACCATCGGGGCCCATGGAAACGTATCGGCCCATGGGCGGATGGAAGGGGTTTGGGCGACGACGTCGGCAACCTGGAGGCGGGAACCATTGCCGCCGAGCCAATGCTGCAAGTGGCGGAATAAACGCATCGTGAGTCCTCCTTCTGGATGGGTTCAGAGGGCTCAGGATACAATCATACACATCACATCACAATCACTTCTCTTCGAAGAAGTGAAAAAATTAGGGACCACTAATTAATCGAGGGCCAGCGGGCTCTATGGTTGTGAGGGTGTTGGTTAGCCACGCACATGATCAGAGCAAGTCGCCAAGGCCTGGGAAGATCTGCTTGAGGGATTTTTGCGGGTGTCATTCCGGCTTGTGGCAATCACTCAATGCCAGGGCGGCGATGGGGTGGATGGTGGCGCCGTCGGCCGGGGCTCGGGCGCCACCGCTTCAACGCTAGCGAGCGGAGTACCTTCCACCAGGATGTAATCAAGTTGAGGTAGGCCGCATACTGCGGTGTGCGAATGCACAGGTGCTGGATCGTTTCAACCCCCGCATCACCCAGCATACAGACTCATATGGCCATGGGGCACCTCTTTTCCGTCCCCGGACTCGGATGGCGTAGGTAGCGTCGCTTGCAGGAAAGCGACGGATATTCCTGGACCAGTTTGGCACGCTGGAGAGGAGGGAGCATGGCACGGGCATTTGTCATCCGTCCGTTCGATAAGAAGAAAGACTCGACCGGAAAGGAGCTGGATTTCGAGCGGGTCCACAATGAGCTAATTGGCCCGGCGCTGGAAGCAACGCACCTCAGCGGGTCTACCACGGGTGAGATCGTAGAGGCAGGAAACATCCGTGAAGATATGTTCTCCTTAATTCTCGAAGCTGACCTCGTGATCTGTGACATCACGGTCCATAATGCCAACGTCTTTTACGAACTGGGAATCCGGCACGCGCTCCGGAAGAGGCGCACCGTCCTCATCAAAGGCGAGCCTGCAGCGGATAGCACCCCGTTCGACGTACTGACCGACCGCTACCTTTCTTACGACACTGACAACCCAGCCGCGGCCAGGGAGAAGCTCATCGACATGATCGAAGCCACATTCCGGAGCGACCGGGAGACGGACAGCCCCATCTTTCGGATGCTGCCGACGCTCGTGGAGGCGGATTCGTCCTCCGAACAGGTAGTGCCCTTGGACTTTCGGGAGGAGGTGGACCGCGCGCGCGGGGCGAAGTCGAAGGGCTGGCTGCGGCTCCTAGCGCAGGAAGTCCGCGGCCGGCGGTTTCAGTGGATAGGACTCGAGCTGGTCGCCGCCGCCCAGTGGGAGCTCAAGGACTATAAGGGTGGCAGAGAGAGCTTGGAAGCGATCCGCGCGATCCACGGGGATAACATCCACGCGAACCTCGCTCTGGCCAATATCTATGAGCGGCTGCATCGGGACATGAAGAAGCCGGAGCTCCTGAAGGCCTCAGATCAGGCGATCGAGCGGGTGCTGGCCAGCCAGGACGTGACTTCCACAGACCGCGTGGAGGCTTTGGCGCTCAAGGGGCGAAATCAGAAGACGCAATGGCGGCTGGCGTTCGAGGACCTTCAGTCAGTGGGGGAGCGCCGTCAGGCTGCCATGAACCAGGCGCTCCGCGAGGCCTACCGGGCCGCGTTCTACCAGGACCTCAACCACTTCTGGTCGGGGCTGGCCGCGCTGCAGATGGGCACCATCTTTCTCGACCTCTCCGAGGGGGGAGACGACTTGTGGAAGTCCACGTTCGACGACGCACAGGCAGACATCTACAGACAGGAGCTCACGAAGGATGCTGCAACCCTCCGATTGCTTGTCCCAGCCTCGGTGGAGGCGGGGCTCCATCGGTTGTCCCCAGCTGATCCCGAACGTGTCTGGGCTGAAATCAGTAAGGTCGACGTCTTATTCCTCACCGAACCATCCGAGCCACGTGTCATCCAAAGGTACAAGGACGTTATCCCGAAGGACAATGACTTCGCCTGGGACGCCGCTAAGGGCCAACTGCAGTTGTTCGCAGCGCTCGGCATGAAAGCTGACCTCGTGCGCAGAGTGATCGTCGCCATCGACGGCCAGCACAAGGAACAGGAACCCGCAGACAAGTCGGTTCAGGTCGTGCTCTTTGCCGGGCATCGCGTCTATACCCCTGGACGTGGCGAGGCCCGCTTCCCCACCCAGCAGGAAGGCCGCGCCAAAAGCCTGATTCGTGCTGCCCTAAGCGAGCTCGGCCAGGATTACCACCTCCTAGGACTGGCGTCCGCAGCACCGGGGTCCGACATCCTCTTCCACGAGGTCTGCACTGAGCGTGGCATTCCCAGCACGCTCTGCCTCCCAATGCCCGCAGCGGACTACGCGCGGCTGGAGTTCAAGGATCTTGATGAGTGGCGATCCCGCTTTCTCGCCCTGCTGCGCGAGAAGAAAGAAATCCTTGAGCTAAGCGACCGCGAGGGGTTGCCGAAATGGCTCCACGGCGCGGGTATGAATCCTTGGGAACGAGGGAACTCCTGGGTTCTGCAGATGGCCTTAGTGTCGGGGGCCAAGAAGATCACGCTGGTTGCCCTGTGGGATGGCAAAGCCGAGGGTGATGCCCCTGGGGGGACGGCGCATATGGTGCAGTTGGCCCGCAATGCAGGCAGAGTCGATATCAAGAGAATAGATGCGAAGGAGCTGCTGAAGTGACTCTTCGCGCGGTAATATGGTCAAATAAGGCCAAGCAATCCGGGTGGGTCAATGCCGAAATCGCCAACTTCCTCCATCGAGGAAGACGCCAATTAACGTGCTCATCTCCTCCGGCGTGAGCCTGCTGACCCCCACGGTCGTGCGTCCGCGTGTGCTGACAGCCAGATCCTACCACGGTCGAACGTCGGGCACTGCATCGCCAGCAGCGAAGCGCGCATCGCGGGATGGACTTGTTCAAGCCGAGCCATAGGAATGTTCTTCATTTCTGGAGCTCTCGGTGAACACCAAGCCATAAAGGTCGCAGGGGTGCGTCGCCACAGAGGCCTGTTCCACCGATGGGGGGCAAGACATGGGCGAGAAGCTGCAACAAGGGGACCGTTTCCCAACGCTGACGCTGAAACTCGCAGACGGCGGCACGATTCGCCTCCCCGAGGAGATGCCGACCCACTATGCCGCCATTCTCTTCTACCGGGGCCACTGGTGACCCTACTGTGCACGGCAGTTAGCCGCATACGAGGCCAAGAAAGCGGAGTTCGCAGCGCTGGGGGCCACCCTGTATGCCGCCAGCGTCGACACCTTGGAGCAGGCACGGGAGGTGACGGGCCGCGGGCTCACCTTCCCGGTGGCCTACAGCGTGACCAGAGAGGAGTCAGAGGTGTTTGGCGCCTGGTGGGATCGCGACCGTGGCTTCATCCAACCGGCAGAATTTCTGCTCGGGCGTGGTGGCATCGTGCTGGGGTCGATGTATGCCTCCGGCCCCGTGGGCCGCATGGGGGCCGACGAGGCGGTACGGTTGATCACGATGCGTGAACGCCGCCGCCGAGAGCAGGAGTCGGGGGCGCATTAGACCTGCGATCCTGGTACCCGAGGCCGTGTCCTGCACGCTGATCCGCCGTGCCGGGTGCAGCCGCCGGCGAGGTGCTGTGAGGGAACCAGGAGGCGACGTCGAGGTTGCCGAGTTCGACCCCTGGTGCACCTGCATCGCCGTTGAGACTCGTGACCTTCTCTGGTCACGAGTCTGATAGGTCCGCCACGTCCAGCACAGGTGCTCTTCCGTCTCACGCTGATCAGGCAGAGCCTGCCTTCTCGAGGTCGAAGGACTGGCCATTGACCATCGCCTCCAGCGCCACGGGCGAGGGGTGGCGCAGGGCGGTCAGGGTGAAGCAGGTGGCTTCGGCCATCTTGATCAGCTGCGCCACACGCTCCGGCGGTTCGTTGCTGTCGAGCGACAGCTCGGTCTTGATCGCGTCGCACCGCGTGCGCGCGTTGCCGGCGATGACCGCGCCTTCGCGGGAGTACCTCGCTGTGATGGTGATATGGACGTTTTTCGGCTCGATGTCGAGCGCTCGTGCCACCTGCACGAGCTGTGTGGCAAGTCAGAATCCCACAGCGACGGTGAAGTAGCCCAGGGGTGAGGGCGCGCTGTCCGTGCCCCCGACGCGCCCTGACTCGTCACACCTGACGGTGAAGCCCTGGACGTGTCCCACTTTGAGTTGGTCCTCGATGGGAATGACCTCTGCCACGATGTGTGGTCCAGGTCGCTCAGGGTCTCGAGGCGGAGGAACGTATTGTGGGTCCTTCGGCATGGGTGGTGGAAGCTCGTGCGGGTTTTGCGTCATCGATGCATCCTCCTGTCTTCTATGCGAAAGCACACTCTTGCTGGCTCGACATGTGACGCCGAGGTATAGTGGTATACATATTACCATTGCTTCGCGTCGGCTCGTGGCTGAGTAACTTGGTACTCCCCGGGTACGACTTGGGCTTGAATAGTGCTGTGAAAATTCCTCCTTTATCTTCCAACTAGGCCCAGCGAGAACGAAGCTGTGTTCAACGAAGCTGTTCCCTCGCTAGAGCGACTTGACTTCAGAACCGGACGTGAGGCGTTCACCTCATCCGGCTCCTCGTCCACGTGGTCCTGGTCGTGGATGCCCCACTTCCGTCCGTGAGTCAGTGATCTACCGTGTGCAGATTGCTTGTCATGACCATGGCGATCCAGCGTCTTCATATTGGCCAGATAATGCGCTCCTGCCCAGAGGGGTGGGATCACATGGTCCACCTTGATGGTGTCCCTGTCCCGCAAGCGCCATCCGTAGCTAAGACATATTCCCTGTTGTCGCTCGAGAAGGGTCGCGATTCTGTCAGTCGCCGGTGGTCGATGATCGCATAATCTCTGGGTCTGATACCTCGGATCGCCATCATAGGAACTGGCCGTGCCGCGCACTCGCACATGAGGGCGGATGAGCATGTCAGCACGGTGCATGCGGTGCAGCCCATCCGGGGTTGCAAGCGCCGGCCGGCCTGTTGGACTCCTGCGCCAGTGCTTGTCGAAGACCCTCCGGGTGCCTTTGTGTTCGTGGCCTCGGCCCGCCCAATGTTGCAGCGTTGCCATCAGTTTAGAGTCGTATGCCGTAAAGAGCCACTTGGCAACTGCTGCTAACCTATAGTGAAAATAAAGAGCTACGCGCCAGCAACAGGTTCCAGGGTCACGTGATACCCGAGTCGCTCAATCCGCCGTGTGAGCCGATCGACAAGATGGGTGTGCTGACATTCATCAACATAATTAGCCCCCAACTCCCGATAGGGTTCGTGGCGGGAGAGCATAGGGAAGGCACTGGCCACGATCGAGTGGGCCACCACCACGATGGCCCGTTTCTTCCCTCGGCGAGCGGCCAGACGCTGATATAAGGTCGATAGATAAGTGCCCTGGCTGCGGGCCGCCGCATGGGCTAACTGCGTCAGGCCCGTGTGCAGGATATGGTTGCCTGTGCGGATCTTCAGTGCGTGCTCTCCTCCCGGTCGGAAGGTGGCCACCATCCTTGGTGCCTATAGGTATCCGGGTCCAACTGCTCAGTAGGCTCACGGCACCAGCGTTTGAATGACCTCGTCGCCAGCCCAGCTAGAGGGATTCTACTGTGCCTATGCTATGGTGGTGAGCCCAGCGCTATTTTCATCCATCTTGGTGCCCTGGCGGGGCACGGCAACTGCTCAGAACATACCAGTTTTGCCAGCACGCCTACCGCGTAGCGGTATGGCATTCTCGTCATGATTTCCTGGCTCATCGTCATTTTTGGTGAGCAGGAGCGCAGTCGGGGAGGATTGCGGTATGATGAGCGATGATGGCTCATGACCTTTATACGCTCATCACCGCTTTACTCCCTCCAACTGGCTCCGTTCGCCTCACCGAGGTGACCGTGGAGCAGGCATCGGTTCGGATCCAGCTCATGGCCACGGCACCGACCGCCGCCTGCCCTTATTGTGCCATGTCGTCGTCTTCCATCCATCGGCTCATGGGCCGCGTACCGCTGCGCTCAGCAGAGCGCCGCAGTGGTAACCAAGGGCATGGGGATGCTTCACAGCCGTGAGGCAGGGCCACATGAACCACGGTCCTTTCTAGGGCAAGGGAAGGACGGTGGGGGCATTTGTGAGAATGGGGAGCCTGTGGCTGGGGACGGCTGCCCTCCTGGTGATGCTGCTTCTGCTGCTCGGTTCCTCACGGGAGGAAGTTTTCATCTATGATGTCCCCCCACATCACGGCTGGCTATGCCTATCGCTGCTTCCGCGATGTCCGGCTCAATCCCGAGCATCCGCCGCTCCTGAACAGGTTGGCCGCCGTACCCCTCCTTCCCCTCACGCTGCAATTTCCCCTCGCCGCCCTAACCCAGCAAGCTGGCCCCTCTGAGCAATGAGATACGGCGCCGCGCTTCCTATATGAATCCGGCAATAAGCCCCATCAGATCGCGTGGTTCGCCCGCCTCGGGCCGATCGGTGTGACCCTTGGGCTAGGACTCGCGCTTTTCCTCTGGATGAGAGCGCTCGCCGGGGGTGTGGTGGGGCTACTGGCCCTGGTGTGCTATACGTGGTCACCCAGCATCCTGGCACACGGGCGGTATGTCACGATGGACGTTTCCGCCGCCTTCGGTTGGACGGACAGAGCAGGCGACCGCCGAAGAGGATTTGGCCCGCCTGCAGTACGATCGGATCCGTGACCTACGCGCCTGTACCCGCCTGCTGGCGGAGCACCTCCCGCGCCTGCCGCGCTGCGCGGCAGAGCTCGCCATCTTTCTCGCCGGCAAGCCGATCGTGCGCGGCTGGGGAGCCTACCTCGGGGTCTTGGTCTTTACCCATTGGCGGGCTCGTAAGGGCACAATTGCTTATTTCTGGGGCGAGATCTCAGACGCCGGATGGTGGTCGTACTTCCCTATAGTGTATGCCATCAAAGAGCCCCTCCCTTTCCACCTCCTCACCGCGCTCGCCCTGGGCCTCGCCCTGGCCCGCCTCTGGTCGCACGCCTGGAGCCTCCGGGCACTTATCGCCTGGCTGAGAGGCCATGTGACCGACACGGTCATGCTCGGCTGGCTCGCCCTTTACTAGGGTGTGGCCATGGGCGTCAGCCTCAACATTGGTATCCGGCATCTCCTCCCAGTGTTCCCGTTCACAATCCTGCTCGTCGCCCGCGAGCTCAGTCGGTGGCTGACGTGCCGCCCCCGCTCCTGCTGGAGTCCGCTCACCAGCCGAGGCGCCAAGGGGATCTTCCTCATGAGCCTGCTCGCGTGGCAGGGGGTGAGCGTGGTCTGTGTCTACCCCGCCTTCCTCACCTACTTCAATGAAGCAGTTGGAGGGCCGGCGGCGGGGGTTCGGTATGTGGTCGATTCCAACCTCGATTGGGGGCAGGATTTGCGGCGGTTGCGAGCCTTTATCGACGCCCATGGCCTCGATATGATGGCAGTCGACTATTTTGGGATGATCTCACCCCGCTATGAACTGGGTTTGCCCTTCGTCCCTTGGGAGTCAGCACTGGGGCCGTATCAAGGATGGTTAGCAGTATCGGCGACCAATTTATACATGGCCCAGGGGCACTGGGGCCCTGCGCTGTGGCACCGTCCAGAGGATAGCTATGCCTGGCTTCAGGGGAGGAGCCCCGTGGCCATCATTGGCTATTCCATCTTGGTGTTCGATCTTCGAGACCGGGGATCTGATGGTTCCGCTCCTGTATTACGGGCTCTCTGCGGAGATCCCGTGAACGGCCGTGTCTCTCCAGCCGTGCTAAGGTGAGGTACCGTCAGTGATGCTGCAGGCTGAACGAGGGCTCTGCTATGGACTCGTCCAGCAGGAGTGGTCTTGCGTACAGGCAGAACGGAGCCCGAGCACATGTTGGAAGGTCTGCTACCGCCGGAGTTCCCTCGAGACGGTTAGACTCCTGCCTCAGTTAACAATTTGCCGAGCACCTTCTCGGCCGCGAAATATTCGCGTGCGATTTCCCGTGCCGCATTGCAGTGCGCGGAATAATGCTGGCGGATCGCTGCGACGCCTTGGACGGCTTCCTCGACCGTGGCAAAACTCGGGACCCCCTGCCCGGTCGGCAAGAAGGCACCGAAGCCGGCCTCCTGCACGACTACCGGCCGCCCAGCCGCCAGGTAACAGGCGCTGCGGTCGCTGAACCAGCCACTTCGGGTCTTCACATAGCCGGGCTTGGCGGCGCTGAACTCGGCCCGCGCCCCGTGGACATAGCGCCGATACGAGGCGAAATCACCAGCTACCTGGTGCGCATCGACCACGCGCCAGCCTTTCTCGCGCAGCAGGTGGCGGTCGTCACCATCGCCCATGGCGGTGAGATCCAGGGCGAGCTCGAACGACTCTCCCGTCAAGGCGGGCAGGTCGAGCATGCGCAAAAACTCAGGACGTTTGGAACCGTCATATTCCTCCCCCGCATTCACCGTCGTCGGATACCCCCACCATTGGCTCACGGTCGAGAACGACGCCACACCCCCCCTCGCCCCGTCCTGCCAGAGGTCAATGTCCACGGGCGGCCAAAATGGATGCCAAGCGATGCCGCCCAACGGGACCGGGCATCCAGGGCGACCGATGTTTTGCCCGACGGTAAAGAAGAGGTCATGGGAGAGCCGTAGGGTTCCCAGCTCGATCCACAGTTGCATGAATCCTGGATCCAGGTCGAGGAACGCCGTCCGGCGCACGGCTGCTAGCAGGTCCGGCGGGCGCACGCTAGCACACAAATCTAAGAGCAGATCCGCCTCGGCACAAAACTGCCAGAACCGCGCTGGTGACCAGCCATACCACTCACGGGCCCTGCCGGCCTCAGGCCAAGTCCCTTGGGGAAAGTAGATGAGGCAGCAGTCCCGTTCCAGCCCATAGTCCGCGAGCTGGCTCATGAAACGCCGAATCAGCGGGCGATCATCCCCCCCCTCGGGCCAGAGCAATTCGAGCCAGCAGACCTCACAGCCGAGTCGGCGTAACCCCAGGAGGTACTGGAGCACAACGGAGAACACGCCTCCAGCGCGCGGGGATTGGGCGACAAACCCACTGCCAACGATGACCTTAGGCATGGCCTTTGCTCCCCCAGGTAATGCGCGCTCGAACAAACGTCGTTCAGGCATGCAGCCACCAAATGGCGCAGGTGTGTTCCCGCACGCGCCGACCGCCGGTGAGCAGCGATGCCCCTGAGCCACTGCCACTGACCCCGCTCACGCGAGACCCCATCATCGGGGACCCGCCTGCGGAGATAGTATCGATCCCGAACACCCTCGTGGTAGGTACCCATGAGCACAGCAAGAGGGGTGCCATTCTCACGGCCTCCACACTCCACCACTCTTGGGCAGTCCTCACGCCTTGAGGAGACCCCCTGAGCCGCAGACGCGGAGTCCACTGGACTCCCAAGCTCTTGTAAACATTCCAAGGGTCGTATCGGATCCCTCAGCGCAGAGCCTACGGAGATCGGCGCTCCAAGGGAAGTCAGTCAGGGGGTGCTGATCGCGGCTATGGACCAAGGATAACCGCAGTGCACAGCGCGGGCAGGAGGCGGTCACGGCCGTCGCCGTGAACTGGAACCGTACAGAGTCCTGCACAATGGTCACTTTGGTCAGGTTGACCGTAGAGGTGGGCGGACACAACGATGAGAGAAGCGTGCGGAGTTCAGGGGACATCATCTGCCATGATACCGCGCCTGCCACCGCTCCATTTCATCCATCTCACCAAAGAGGTCCTCAATGAGCAGCTCAACGCGACGTTGGATCGTTGGGATCCCATGGTTGCTACGGAGCCACGAGAACCTGGAGCCATCACAGGCGGCGTGAGCTCCCCCCTCTTTTCCCCAGTTTCCACGTCACGCTTACCAGCCAGCATTACCTCTGTTGCGCCACCGTCGTGAGGGCAGCGTCTGCCAGGCTGTCGGCCAGTAGGAGGGCGATGCAGTGGTAGCTCGCATTGTTCATGTGCAGCTGGTCGCGCGAGATAATCTCCTCCATTCTGTACTGGCCGCTCGTCACCCAATGCCGCATCATAGAGAAGCGCTGGAACACCGCGACTTTCGAGTCATTGGCCACCCTACCGATGGTGTCGACGATCGCCTGGTGTCGAGGTCGTTCCAGCACGCGAGGGGCGTATTGCGGGTCCATCAAGATCACGTCCATGTGGCTCGCCTTGAGCCGGGCAATGCCCTCGCGGACCGTTTTCTCGTAGCCCTGCACGTCCTCGCTCACGAGCGCCTGGTTGCTGCCGGTTTGCCAGATGACGAGCTGCGGGCGGTAGGGCAGCACATCACGCGTGAAGCGCGCTAGCATCTGCTCGGCCGTTTCGCCACCGATTCCCTTGTTCACCACGGTCACGGCCAGGCGGGGCCACCGGTGTCGCAGTTCCTCAGCGAGCTGGGCCGGATAGGTATGCGCCTGGTCGGAGGCGCCGACACCCTCGGTCGAGGAGGAGCCGATGGCCACGATGATCAGTGCTTCGCCACGGCGAATGGCACGGGCGGTATGGGGCAGCGCCACCTTCAAGCGGGTCACCCCAGTAGGCGCAGTACAGCGCAGCGCCGGATGCACCGCGGCGGCAGGGACTGCCGCGCTCAGCAGGAGCATCGCCACCAGCGTGGCGAAGAGCAAAGTCTTCATGGATGGCTCCCGGAACTGGCCCCGGGGGCGCCCGTCTCGGGATGGGCACCTCGGGTAATGAAATCAGCCACCGCCCGGCCAATGCAGTCGTATAGGCGGGAGGCGACGAGGGGAAGCTTGTCGCGGTCGACGGTGATGAGGTCGAACACGCCACGCTCTGCCCAGTGGCGCATGATGTCATGGCGGCGGAACAGCGGAACCGCGTTCGCGTCGGTCACCTCACGTAGGACGCTCTCGTACCGCTCGAAGTTGATCACGGCGTGGGTCTGGCGCGAGAACTGCGCGTCCATGAGCACCACCTCAACCTCCGACGCACGCAGCCGATCGATGCCGGCCTGAACGGCCTGGCGGAACTCGTCGAGATCTGTGCCCTGCACCGCGTCCGTCGTCCCCGTCTCCCAGATCACCAGCGTCGGCTTCAAGGGGATCACCTCACGATCCAAGCGGGCAGCCATCTCCTGGGCGGTCTGACGCGCTACGGCGCGGTTGTCCACCGTCACACGCGCGGCCGGGAAGCGGCTGGTGAGGGCCGCGGCGAGGCGCGCTGGCCAGGCGAGATCGGGGCTGCCCGCCGCCCGCCCGAGCGTTGACGCGCCGCCGACCGCCACGATGGAGACCGGCTGGCGGTTCGCGATGGCCGCAGCGGTCTTCGGTAGCGTCGGCTCAGTGTCATAGAAACTGGCAGGGACAGCGCAGTCCTGTTCCTGCGCGGGGGCCGACCCCGGCAGGGCCAGCAGCCCGATGCCTACGGCAGTCATCAGGCCAATGGTCTGGTGCAGAAATCTTCCCATCATGCTCATACCCTTCCGTCTGTCGCCGAGGCCCGCAGGACCTGAGGGCCCGATGGACGTTGCCCGGCATTGAACCAATCCATCAGCGCCGCGGTGCCGATCATGATCGCGATGCCTGCCGCCGAGACGACGCACTGCAGGAGAACTCCACCGAAGAATTCGTCGATCACCAGACGGCCAATCGTCGCGAGCAGGATGCCGAGGCAAAAGACATGCAGTGAATGCCGGCCACACATGATACACGGCCGTGCGACACGGCCAGCCAGGAAGGCCGCCTGGGCCGGGATCAGGCGCGCGACGAGCAGCGCGAGGACCAGGACGTTGGCGAAACGCAGCGCTGCCAGGTTCGTTTTACTCAGGAGGGGCCACAGCGCATCGCCGAAGAGTGCGGGGAACGGGTCATAGAGCCAATGCAGCGTCCAGCTGGAGCGGATCAGCAACCCGGCGAGCGCGCTAGCCGCCGCCAGCCAAACCAGCCAGCGGTTGGTGAGCCAGGGAATCCCTCCCCTGACCCCGCGCCAGCCGCACCACGCGCCCAAGAAGAACAGGGCCTGCCAGCAGAATGGGTTGAAGAACCACACGTGGTCCGGCCCCGGATAGGCCGGCAGCGCGATACTCTTGTTAAGTTGGGCCGCGGCCCAGAGACTGAAGGAGGCGGCAAGCACGCCCGCCGGCCAGAGCCGGAACCCAATGAGCACGAGGGGGAGCAGGGCGAGCAGCACAATGTAGAGCGGCAAGATGTCCATGAACGCTGGCTGAAACTGTAGGGTCAACGCCTTGATCACCGCCACACCCGGTTCCTTGAGAAAGTCGGCCGCGCGGAGCTCCTCGGCGTAGATGGCGTTATTGAAGGTATCGACCAGGTACGCCGTCGTCGCCATGAACTGCATGAACAGAAAGACATGGGCGACGTAGAGTTGCCACACCCGGTGATACATGCGCATCGCGGCCATCAGCAGGCCCTGACGCTCGATCGCCCGCCCGTATACCATCCCCGCCGTGTAGCCGGAGATCCCAATGAACACCTCGGCCGCGTCGGAGAATCCCAGCGCTTGGAGGGTGAACTGCGCCAGGAGGCTGTTCCAGGCGAGATGGTCGATAAAGATGCTAAACAGGGCAATGCCGCGGAAGAAATCGAGCCGAAGGTCACGCTCCGAGCCAGAAGATCCACCGCTGGTGCTCATCTAAGCTCCCATACCTAGGTCATCGACCGCCCAAAAGGCATGGCAAGGAAACCGAGTTCATCTCGATTGGTGGTATCCTATGCTTCCGAAAAAAGGAGGGCACCGCTATGGGAACGTTACGGTTCGCCGATCTGCAGACCCGTCCGACAGAGGTGCTCGATTTGACCAGTCTCACCGTAGAAGGACCTACTGGAGGGAAACGGCGACAGGACCACGTGTGAGCCTGCTGAGCGCACCACAGATCGAGTTCGCAATTGTCGGCCCATACTCCCTCGCGCTGTCGGCCATCACGGATGTCTGGCACCGCGAGTGTCACTCTTGTTGGGACAAGCCGATAGAGCACATGAGGTGGTATCGCACCTTCCCTCCCGTAAATCCTTCTAGCGGGCGTTAGATTGCATGTCAGTACGAATTTGTGAGTCTGTTCTGGAACATTCAAAAGTAGCCGTTGGGAAGCCGTAAAACTAGACCAAGCTGATCCACTACCTGGTGCCGAACCCTCAACAAGAAGCATTTTAGACACTCCCTCCAGGAGCTGAGGCGTAAGGATGGTCCGCTGACAAGCACCTGCCGTCCTTGGGTGGGGTGCGTTTTGCCTTCGAGCATTAGCGGGTCTGGGAAACTGAGCACCATAGCACAAGCCCTGTCACCCTCAAGAGGCATGGGCATGAGTCTCCGATCTGGCCCAATATGGCCCCACCAACACCCTGATCTTACGGGAGATGAGATGGCGATAGTCGCCGTTACGACCAAATTCCGTGGTTGCGTTCTCGACCCTAGTGGCGGCTCAAGAAGCCACTCACAGTCGGCCACATGGCCTGCGATGACTCCAGCATCCCTACAGCTGGATCACCTGCGCGCGCTCTCCCGTCATGGTCTCGGGGGAATAGCCCTCGATTTCGACTGTTGTTCCCACCATCAAGCCTTCAACGCTGTTGAGCGTGACAACCTGTGTTTGTCCTCCCTCTTAGGCCAGTGTGACGGTGTTACCTTCGAGCTTCACGATCTTACCGCTTGGACTCTGCTCCTGGACGAGGAGGATCGTTGCCACCACGGCGATCACCACGATCGCCGCTCCCCCAATCACAAAGGGCTTCCAGTTTCGTCGGTTCATCTGATGCACCTCCGACGTTCTTTGGCCAGCGTAGTCGTCACCATGCTCTATACCGGCCAAGGTTCTCTGCCCAAGGGGTCCAGAACGCCACGTCGTTAGACCGCGCCGCACAACGAACATGGTATGGGTAAGGCCAAGCTGCGGTCGGTAGGAGACCTGGGCGGGCAAGCGGCGCATCCGCCCGAAATCCTCTCCCGTCTTGTCCGCCCACGACAGGTTCTCCTCCATGCACTCAAGAAGCGCGTTGCGGGGCCAGCTAGGGAAGAGGGTTCGCGGCATGCCAGCACCATGAGCCGGGTGTCGCCGAAGAGCGTCTGGCACGCGCCTGGAACTCCTGCCAGCCTAGCCCCCGGCTCATCCGCTTGCACCCTTACGGCGGAGCCTTCTCTTACTGGGCTGACGTGTACCTGTCTCCACGTCCTCGATGTATTCCAGGGGTACGTAGCCGGGTGGAGTCAGGGCGATCAACAGTTGCGCGTCGCTGTTCCCCACACTCTCTATCCGATGAGGCACTGTCCCGTTCCACAAAATGCTATCCCCCTCCTCCAAGAGATAGGTCTTCTCCCCGTAGTGTGCCAGGATCGTCCCCTTCAAGACCAGACGACACTCCTGTCCCTCATGAGAGCGGGATTTTGTCCAAGCGACTTTCCCGAGGGGGAGTTCGAGCAGTACCAATTCCAGTTGTTGTGGAGGCAGAGGAGAAAGAAAGGAAGCTCTCAGCTGGCTGTCTTCCAAATGCACGATATGGCGCTCCCGCTTGCGCACCACCTGAGGTTCGAGGTCGTCTTCCAGCAACAGGTACGTCAGTGGCACCTGTAAGGCCTTGGCAATCCGCCGCAGAGTGTCGAGAGAGGGAGAGGTTTTGTCATGCTCGATCTGGCTGATCAGGCTACCGGTCACCTGGACGTTTGTCGCCAGCTCACGGCTCGTGAGCCCCCGCTTTCGCCGCAAGTCCGCAATTTTTTTGCCCAGACTCATGACCCCTCCCACTACATCAGATGGACGATAGCCCGCTTCATCACAGCTGCCATTTTCTAGTATAACGCAAGTTGCAACCCCCACACAGTTAATCCTTTAAGCTAAGATTAACCGGAAGACTTCCAGCTCAAAGCCCTTAGCAGTGACAGCATGAGTCGTGTTGGGCCGCATGCGCTCCACTCAAGCGCGGCGGACCGAAGTGTCGAATCACGCCTACGTTAGGCACTCGTCTCCGCGTGGACGTGCAGCGTTGCCGCCCTCGTGTCCTGTAGGATGCTGTGGGCACGCGCGACTTCCTCAGGTTTCCCGTGAACGATCACCAAATGCTTGCCGGCTCGTACATGTTCTTCATATTTGAAGATGTGCTCCTGGGAAACTCCCCAGCCCACCAGCGTACCCAATACCCCGCCATAGGCCGCACCAATCACGGCCCCCTCCATGCTACTTAAGACCCCCAAGAGCAACGATGCCAATCGCCCAGCCACCATCAGCGGGCCAAACCCGGGAATCCACAGGAAAGCCGCTCCCGTGAGCAAGCCCAGCAGCCCGCCAGCCCAGGCGCCAGTGGTGAGGCCTTTTTTGGCTATATCCTCGACAGTGATGTATCCCACCACTTCCTTCTCACTCTGCAGGGTTTGGGAGACGATGGAGACGTGCGCGATGGGGAAGCCAGCCTCATCCAGCTTGCGCACGACCCCTTCCGCCTGTGCCATCGTGTCATACACCCCAACAACGCTCTGTTCAGGCATTTGAATCTCCTCTGAAACAAAGGCGGATGTCCCATCCGGATACCCTGTATCCCGCCGCATGGTATCGTCCAGTTCAAGGCCAGGCTCCGGTGTTTCCCGGCGATGCTGGTCCCGGCACCCGCGATCAGTCCGTCCCGCGACCTCCGGGATATGCCCTTTGTCATCACATGACATCCGCAAGGCAACCCAGCCATGCTGAGCGGCAGAGGCACACCGAATAGAAGTCTCTTGTGCGTGGGCCATCCACGACTTTAGTGGTGTTTGTGTTGCTGGCCCCTGCTGGAGGGCTTGACCGAAGTGCCATGGTCGCAGATGTCCGTTAAGCTTTTGCAGTACGCAACGAGGTCAATCAACTCGGCCACCGTCAGGCTCTCACGATAGCCCGGCATGCCAGCCCCCATCTAACACACGCACCGCCTCTTCCGCTCCTGCCATGCTCTCGTAGACGTCGATGACGCTGTATTCAGCCTTGGGTTTCTCCTCAGCAAGAGGTGTTGATGGCCCCTTGGAAGCCTTGCCTTAGTGTCGTACTCAGCAGGATCCTGAGTTTCATGGTCCGAAAGAGGATTGGGAGGCCCCGCTGAAGCGCTCGCTCCCGCTCCCTTGCAGACACGCCACGAGGATCCAGGGAGAGCACATGCTGAGTCGCCATCCTTAGGTTAAAGCGCGCCTCCCGCGTTGGACTGGAGCATGAATACCGGGCAGGGTGCCGTGCGGAAGACCATCTCCGCGGTACTGCCGAGCAGCATGTAATGGAGCCGGTGTGTCCATGTGTGCCCATGACGATGAGGTCAACCGCGTCTTCGCGTGCCACCCGCACAATTTCCTCAGCCGGCTTGCCCACGGCTACCCTGACATCCACACGCAGACCGTCCTTCAGCTCCATGAGGGCGACCTCGAACAGCTGCGTCTCTACCTTCGCCTCTAAGGCCATGATGACTTGCTCCCAGGCGGAGCCGTGCATCGACATCTCTCCCACCGTTTCAGGAATGACGTGCAGCAGGAGAATTTGTGCCCCATATCTCTCGGCAAGGCTCGCCCCCCAGCGGAGGGCATGAGATGCGTGGTCAGAAAAGTCGAGGGGCGTCAAAATCTTCTGGAGTTGCATGCTGAGGATCTCCTCCCGACACCGGTGCGTATGTCTTGCGACATTTCATGCGGACTTGGCGCTTGACCGCAGAAGTCTTTCGCAAGCGACGCGTGCGTTCTGCCGCACGGAACTCCCTGAGTCCGCCTCGGTTTAGCCCCATGCTCGTTGGGCTTGTAACACTGAGCCATCCGGGTATGCCTCGGTGGTGCCGTCACAGATTTCCTCAAGAGGCGTGGGAATTCGCAAGTTCCCTCTTGTATCGCCATGGCGATAGGCTTTCACGCGACGACGGTAATCCTCCAGGGTGCCCTCGTACTACAAAGGGCATCCCATGGTGCATCTCCATCACCCCAATGTCCGGCTGCGCTTATGCGGCATGAAGGCTTCGATTCTCTCCAGAGGCCAGAACCTTGCGATGGCACGGCGTGTTCTGGCGGCGTCCACCCTAGCCAGTCAGAGCATGAGTGGGCCGCCACCTTATCGAGTCAATCCTCCGACGTCGCCGAGAGGCAGCGGCATGAGAGGGCGCATCTGCACGACCCCCGCATGGCGGTACCGCCACCTATGTAATGGCCAGCTCGGCGAAGATGGCGCGTAAGTCCGTTGTGGGGTGTCCACGCTCATCAGCGACGAGGCGTCGGGCGGGCGGTGCGCTGCGGTAACTCGGTATCCGTGTGGCAATGCGCTGCTCAAAGCTCGAAAGCGCACGCGTCTCCAAGAGCACTCCGATAGGGATATGGTCCCCCCACGCTTGCGCCTTGGCGATGAATTGCGTCATCTTGCTAATGGCTATCTCATCGTCAGCTCCCTCCGGGATGACCGGATCGTACCCTTCCTGCTCCACGTCGTACACACGCGCCTCATCAAGCTCCAAATCCTTGCCGGCGAACCAGTCCTTGGTATACAGATCGTTATACGTGGGGCACGGTTGCAGCACATCCACATAGGCCAGACCAGGATGTCTGATCGCCTTCTGGATCAGCTCGGCCAGATGACGCACCTGAAAGGCGTAGCCGCGGCCGATCCAGGTATAGCCCGATGCCAGCGCCAGCATCAGCGGGTTCACCGCCCCCTGTATGGTGGGCTCCGGCAAACTCCTGGTCTGCAGGCCGAGCGGCAACGTGGGAGCCGCCTGCCCCTTGGTCAGCCCATAGACTGCATTGTTAAATAAGATGTAGGTGAGGTCGATGTTGCGTCGTCCCGTATTCACAAAATGGCCCGCGCCGATGCCCAGTCCGTCCCCATCGCCCCCGACTGCGAGCACCGTCAGCTCTGGATTCGCCAATTTCGCTCCGGTCGCATACGCCAACACCCGTCCGTGCAGGGTATGGATGCCATACGCAGGCACGTAGTACGGAGCCTTCCCGGAACAGCCGATACCGCCGAAGATGGCGACCTGATGCGGCAGCAGGCCTAACCCTGTTAGCGCCTGCTGGAGGGCATTCAGAATGCCAAAGTCGCCACAACCCGGGCACCAGTCGTTGGAATGCTTCACCTGATAATCCTTCATCGTTCGCTGAGGCAGGGTCTTAGTCACCATGTTGCAATACCTCCTTGTATTCATCGTTCCGATCCAAAAGCCGTAGCCTTGGCTGTGAAGAGACCCCAGCCCCTCACTCGTAGGGGTTGCGCAGGTCGACACGTCGCTCGCTCGTCCCCGCATGAACGCCCTTGAAGGCTCGATGCAGCTCCTGGCCAGACATGGGCCGACCATTGTATTTGACCACGAGGTAGTCGCTTCCCCGTCCTGTCTGCTCCCGCAGGAGCTGCGCCAATTGCCCGGAGAAGTTCGACTCCACGATGACCAGCGGGGTCGCCGCTTCCAACAGCGGCATCATCTCCTCCATGGGGAAGGGCCAGAGGAGACGTACCTGTACCAGCCGCGCGGGAATCCCGTCGTCCGCGAGCCGTTCCAGCGCTTCTAGGATGCCGCCCTTATTTGAACCCCAGCTGACGATGGTGAAGGCCGCGCCGCGGTTGCCGTACACGTGGAGCTTCTCCGCGACCGTGATCTCGCGCGCCGCCAACGCCAGCTTCCGAGCCCGCTTCTCCATCATGCGCTCGCGCACGACCGGATCTTCAGTCACACGGCCGTACATGGTGTGCTCGCCGCCGGTGAGCCAGTGCATGCCCCCGGGTTGTCCCAGAAGCGCTCGCGGTGAGATGCCAGAAGCCGTCGGGGCAAAGCGCGCAAAGGAGCCGTTGTGGTGCTGACTGTTCCCTGGTGCGTAGATCTCACCGCGCTCGATGTGCAGCGATTCCACCGCGAAGGGCTGTACGGTCTGGGTTGTGCTGGCCAGCGCCTTGTCGAGCAAGTGGATCACCGGCATCTGGTAGCGCTCGGCATAGTTGAAGGCCTGCGCTGCGTCATAGAAAGCTTCATGGAGATCGCCCGACGCCATGACGATGCGGGGAAATTCGCCGTGGCCCGCATGAATGGCGCATTGCAAGTCGCCTTGCTCGCTCCGCGTGGGCATCCCTGTGGATGGGCCGCCCCGCTGGTATAAGGTCACCACGAGCGGCACTTCGTTAATGCCAACCCAGCCCAAGCCCTCGGCCATCAGCGAGAAGCCCGGCCCCGACGTCGCCGTTGCGCTCCGTGCCCCGGTCAGGGCCGCGCCCGATGCCATGGTCACCGCTGCCAATTCATCCTCGGTCTGCACGATGATCACGGAACCTTCTTCTCCTCCTACCGTCTGGACCGCCTCGTGGGCTTCCAAGTAGATGCTCTCGTCGGTGGCGGGGCTAATGGGGTAGTAGGTCTGGAACGTCATCCCAGCGGCCAGCTTCCCCAAGGCCACGGCCTGGTTGCCATTGATCAACAGGCGACGCTCACGCGTTGACTCGGGCACTAAGCGGAAGGGGAAGTCATTGGCTGGCAGGTTGCGGCGAACGAACTTGTACGTCAGCTCCACTGCCTGCATATTTATCTCGATGAGTTGCGGTCGTCTCGGAAAGACCTTGGCCAGGGCTTTGGCGAGATACGCCGGGTCATAGTGCAACAGGGCACAGGATACCGCGACAGCGACCGTGTTGAGGGCGCGGTCCGCCACTGCTTGCGGCACCCGGAACTCCCTGGCAAGCGCATGGGTGATCTCGTCGAATGGGATAGCAAATGTGTCGACGCCACGTTGGCGTGCCTTGGCGAGGAGCCCGGCGGTGCTGCACGGTAAACCATGCTCTTCCAGGTCCACGCGCAGATCTTCCTGGACCCGCTCATCCAGAAATGGCATACGCTCCAATGGGGTATCGGCGTCATCAGAGTCATGGATAACGCCTCCCCCTTTAGCGACCGCGAGGATATGACGGGACAGGCTTTCTGGCTCAAAGGTGGTGAGGAGATCCACCGTGTCCCGATGGCAGGTCAACGCCTGCCGGGCGACGCGTACATCGTAATAACTATGCCGGCCCATGATGTTCGAATAGTATTCTCGCCGGCCGAACAGGTGCAGCCCTCCGATGGCGCAGGCACGTGCGAACATCCCTGCCGCGGTATCGACACCGCTGCCTTGAGGGCCGCCTATTCGCCAGGCGAGGTCTGTTTGGTGGCGGGTCATGTATACCTCCTCGTGAGTTGTCTTCCATTGTTAAACGGCTTCCAGCTTCCCATGACATCCCCTTCCTCAGCCATGTCGGATGATACCCATGGGAGTAGGTATTAAGCTAAATTACATTACTTAATTTTAAGTAAAGATATTACCAAGCCTATAGGACAGTCAAGTGAAATTTTGGCACTCGATCACGGTCAATCCCAGCCCGCGCAATTATGGCGAGCATGTAATGGCCTCTGTGGTGCCCGTTAATGGCGGGGGAATGGCGCAGGCATGCGGGCTCAGGCAACCCCTTCTCCCCCATCGAGATGAGGTCATCCTCTCCCGCGAAGATCGACGAGTCTTGGGACCAAGGCCGTGCGCTCTACCAGTGGGCACTCCCAAGCGCCGATTGACGCACAGTCTATGCGCCACGTGATCGACGAGCGCTAGAACAGGGACATGTCATCTAGCATGTCTTCTTGGCGCCCATCCACCCGACTCGCCGAAATAAACAGCCCAACACTTGACAAGCCCTATACTGGGCATTATATTCAAAACCACTTAAATTATTAAATTATACTTTACAGTCAGCGGTCTGCGCTGACCAGCGTCGCCCCAACGATGTAATGAAATCGTTCGAGGTGTCCAATGCCTGCCAAGGTTCCTTCCACCATACATCTGCCTAGCGGACGCCTGCTCATCCATGTCCTCTTCCCTTCTCCCCGCAGCCAGGTAAGAAAAGTATCCATGCTCTTCTGCGTTTCCCTGATGGCAACGCACCGGACTGGCATCGAGAAAGCGGTTCGTTTTTTTGCCTAGCAAAGGAGGGCTTGCGATGCGAGCGTTCAAGGTAGAAGTGTCTTGACTCACCGTGATCATCCGTGTGGGCCTGTAGGGCATATCACTGGCGCTTGCCGCGGAGCAGCCACGCTACAGGGGAATTCTCGGGTCGCTTTGGCAGGTGATCCCGCAAGCTTGGACATGCACCAGGAGCAAACCTTCATGGTGACGGTCCCCTTGTCCCCCTCTGACGCGATCCTGGGCCAATTTGGCCCACACGAGTATCCGCAGGTCGTTGGTGACCTTGCGAAATCGTGGCAGGTGTCCAACGATCACCTGACCCATACCTTCACCCTCCACGAGGGGGTGACGTTCCACGATGGCAGCGAGCTGACGTCGGCGGACGTCAAGGCCAGCTGGGATAAGATCGTCTTTCCGCCGGAGGGGGTGACCAGCCCGCGGCGCAGTTCTTATCATATGGTCAAGAGCATCGAGACCCCCGATCGCCACACAGTGGTCTTCCGTCTGCACCACCCCTCGCCGTCGTTTTTGTCGAGTCTGGCCCACCCGGCCAACTTCATCTATGCCAAGAAGCATCTCGATACAAATGTCAATTACTACAAAGCCCATACCATCGGCACAGGTCCCTTCAAGTTGAAGAACTACGTGCGAGGCTCCTACATCGAGCTGGAGCGCAACCCCGACTATTGGAAGAAGGGGCTGCCCTACCTGGATGGCATCAAGTATTTCATCATCACCGATACCTCAGCCCGGGCTAAGGCCCTGCGCTCCGGACGCGTCGATATCGAGCTGCGCAACCTCCCTCCGGCGGAGGTGGATGGCATCACCGCGCAGATGGGCGACAAAGTCGTGGTGGCCAAGGTACAGAACATCAGCAATTGGGGGGTCGCCATCAATGTGGAGAAGAAGCCGTTCGACGATGAGCGGGTGCGCAAAGCCCTGTCCTTAGCCCTCGACCGCGATGATATGGCCAAAACAGTTGGCCCGCTGACCGGCCTCGACACCGTCGGGGGCCTGATGCACCCGGCCAGCAAGTGGACGTTGAGTCCGGAAGAGCTGCAAGAGCTGCCGGGCTACCGCAAAGACCATGAGGCCAATCTGCGCGAGGCGAAACGCCTCCTGGCCGAGGCGGGCTATCCGAACGGCTTCCGGACGGTGCTGACCAACCGTAATGTGAAGCTGCCGTACATCGACCTGGCCGTGTACATCATCTCGGCGTGGAAGCAGATCGGCGTGGAGGCCGAGCATAAGCTGGAGGAGAGCGCCACCTGGAGTCAGTCGCGGGTGACGCGGGATTTCGAGCTCCTACTGGACCCCTATGGTTCCGCGACGGTGGGGGACCCCGATGAGATGCTGGCCAAATTTACCACCGGCGGATCGAATAACTGGGGACGCTTCAGCGAACCGGTGGTCGATGCGTTGTATGCCCAGCAGGCCAAGGAGATGAACGAACAGAAGCGGATGCAACTGGTCAAGGACATACAGAAAGTGCTCCTACAGAAGGCCTGGTGGCTCCAAGGGCTGTGGTGGTCACGGCTAGAGGTGCGCTCGGCCCCCATCCACAACTACGAACCACAGCCCAGCCATTGGATGAATCGGCGTTTTGAGGATGTGTGGCTGGCGGCGAAGTGAGAGGCGTCCAGTGATCCCCTCCCCGACCCTCCCCCTAGAGGGGGTCAGGGAGGGGATGCCCTGTTGATGGAGGGTCCGAACCTGTGTGGCAATACATCGTCAAGCGCATCCTGCTCATGATCCCCACCCTGTTTGGAGCCGCCCTGGTGGTGTTCCTGCTGATGCATGTCGTGCCCGGGGACATCGCCTTACTGATTCTGGGCACGAGTGAGCAAGGCGGTGATGTCAACCTCCAGGACCTCGCGCGCCTGCGAGAAAACTTGGGGCTCAACCGTCCACTCTATGAGCAGTTCCTGTCCTGGGTCTGGGGCATCGTCCACTTAGACTTCGGCACCTCCTTGTGGAGTGGAGCCCCAGTGCTCGAGGAACTACGGCTCCGTCTCCCCTTGACCCTGGAGGTCGCCATCTTCGCGACGCTGATCTCCACCGTGATCGCGATTCCTCTGGGCACGCTGGCGGCCATCCGTCAAGATACCTGGGTTGACTATGGGGTGCGGGTCGTCAGCATCGGGGGGCTGGCCATTCCTGCGTTCTGGACTGGCATCCTGATCATCCTCTTCCTGGTGATCTACTTCGAGTGGAGCCCGCCGCTGGTGTTCGTGCCATTCTGGGAGGATCCCTGGGAGAATTTCGCCCAACTGGTCTGGCCGATCGTCACCGTCGGCTACCGTAATGCTGCGATCGGCACACGCATGACGCGCTCGGCGGTGCTGGAAGTGATGCGCGAGGATTACATTCGCACGGCTTGGGCCAAGGGCTTACACGAGCGCATCGTGGTGAGCAAACACACCCTGAAGAACGCCATGCTCCCGGTGATCACCATCATCGGCGCGGAGCTGGCCTCCTGTTGGGCGGCCTGGTGGTGACGGAGACCGTGTTTACGCTGAACGGGCTGGGCCGCTTCATGGTCGATGCCATCTTGCATCGGGACATTCCGGTGGTGCAGACGATGGTGCTGCTGACCGCCTTCATCATCGTCTTCGTTAATCTGATCGTCGATTTACTCTATGCCTGGCTCGACCCCAGGATCAGCTACCGCTAAGGAGGTGGAGATGCTAGGTGCGACTCATGATGGGCAGATCGCTCTCGCAAGCCAGCGACTGAAGACCGTGGTGGTGGGGAAGAGTTGGGTTGCCACCCGTGCTTGGCCTGCCATCCGCAGATTTATCGTCACCAAACCCTTGGGAGCGATCGGTGGGGGCGTCATCCTGCTGATGGTCCTGACGGCGCTCTTCGCCAACGTGCTTGCGCCCTATAATCCTTATCAAATCAATCAGCGCTTACAGTTCAACCCGCCAAGCCTCGAGCACTGGTTAGGGACCGATGAGTTTGGCCGGGACATGCTCACACGTCTGATCTACGGCGCGCGCATCGCTCTATTCATCGGCTTTACTGCCGCCTTTGTCGGCGCCACCGCTGGGGCGATCCTGGGGGTCATCAGCGCCTATGCGGGCGGCAAGGTCGATCTCATCCTTCAGCGTGTCATGGATATCATGCTCGCCTTCCCGCTGCTGATTCTGGCGCTGGCCATCATCAGTGTCCTGGGGCGTTCTCTCCCCAATGTGGTGCTGGCCATCGCCATCCCGATCATTCCGCGGACGACCCGCATCGTCCGCTCCAATGCCCTGAGCATCAAAGAACACGTCTATGTCGAAGCGGCGCGGGCCGTCGGCAGCTCACACCTGTGGGTGATCCTGCGTCACATCGTCCCCAATGTCATGGCGCCCTATTTGATTATGCTGACGGCCCAGTTCGGTACCGCCATCTTGGTCGAAGCCTCGTTGAGCTTTCTGGGGTTGGGGACAGCCGAACCCACGCCGTCGTGGGGATTGATGCTCTCCGGTAGCGCGCCGTCGTATGCCGAGAAGGCGCCGTGGGTGGCCATCTTCCCCGGCCTCGCCATCAGTCTGGCGGTGTTCGGCTTCAACCTGTTCGGGGATTCGCTGCGCGATGCCCTCGACCCCAAGCTGCGCCACCGCACCTGAAGTGCGCGCCTTTCTCACTGGGGTTGTGCGTGGGCTTATTCCCTATTTTTTGAGGACGCACAAAGCGGCTGCCCATGTGAGCAGTGAGCGGGGAGAAGGTCTTGGCCACTCTTGACATGCAAAGAAGCCGTTCGACGACATACGCGTGCGCCCAGGCCCGATGTTGACAGATGGCCTCGACGTTTCAAGCCTAGAGAGGCGGGTTCGTCATGCACACCTGGTGCTCCGTGACGCCATGCGTATTCCTCTGCGTCAGCTTGAAGCTCGTTCCTACGAGGATCTTGGTTCCGTATCACGAGGAAGTCAGGCCCCTTCTGTGCAAGCTTTCTGGCGATCTCTAGGCGGTGCGTGATACGCGAGGTGAACCACCATCAGAGCTGGCTGGTACGTCCCATGTTCACGGTGCACTCACCCGGTCCTCCCGCCGTGCGGGGGAGGCTAGGCGGGCGTATAGGGAGGATATGCTATGAAGCGTCACTACGGTTGGCCACTGGGTATTGGTCTTCTGGTCATGGTGGGACTCGTCGGCATTGCGGCCCCCCAGCAGCCCAAGTCTGGCGGCACGCTGCGGGTGGCGTGGGAAGCCGACATTACTGGACTGGACCCCTATATCTCACCTGGCGTCCAGTCCTGGCATATGGTGGGCAATCTCTTCAATAGCCTGGTCACCATCGATGCCCAGCTGAACTACATCCCGGAGCTGGCTGAATCCTGGAACATCCTGGAAAACGGCAAGGTCTATGTCTTCTACTTGCGCAAGGGCGTCACATTCCACGATGGTACCGACTTCGATGCCGAAGTAGTCCGCTGGAACTATCAGCGCATCATGGACCCTGAGGAAAAGGTGTTCGTGGCCCCCTTTTTCAGCATCATCGACACCGTGGAAGCGGTCGATTCCCACACCGTCAAATTCACCCTCAAACATCCCAGCATGACCCTGCTGCCAGCGATGGCCGCCAATCGTGTCGGGTTCCTGCAGATGTCACCGACTTCGTACAAGCACTAGGGCAAGGAGGACGTGCGGCTGCATCCAGCAGGGACGGGACCGTTCAAGCTGGCCCGGTGGGAGCAGAACCAGATAATTGTCTTGGAGAAGAACCCCCACTACTTCAAGCCAGGGCTCCCCTATCTGGACCGCATCGAATTTCGCATCATGAAGGAGGGCATAACCCGTGCCACGGCCCTGCGGGCCGGCGAGGTGGATTTCGCCAACTATGTACCGCGCGAGCAGGTGGAGCGCTTGGAGCGAGACCCACAGATCGGGGTGCTCAGGGGCTGGGATACCCAGCGGGTGGCCACGTTCCTCAACCTCAGCAAAGCTCCCTTCACGGATGTGCGCGTGCGGCGTGCGCTGCTGGGGTATGGGATCAACCGGCAGGTCATCGCCAAGACGGCGCTCTTGGGGCAGGCACAGCCGCTGTGGAGCTTCGTGCCGCCGGGGGCTAAAGATCATCTCGACTTTGGGGAGCAATTCCCCTATGACCCCGAGCAAGCCAGGGCCCTGCTCAAGGGGGCCGGATTTGATGAGGCGAATCCCCTCCACTATACCATCATGACGCATGGCGCGGAGCCAGCGCTACCTATGGTCGCGACCATCATGAAGACACAATATGCCAAGCTCGGTGTCGAGGCGACGGTGGAGGTCCTGGATCGGCCGATCTTCCTGCGACGCTTAGTGAAGGACCGGGACTGGGACCAGGTCGTCAACTTCAGCGGCGCCGTGCTGGATACCTACACGCTGTCGCGCTCGCTGGATACCCGGGCAGGGAACAATACCCTCAACCATCAGGACGCGCATGTGGACGCCTTAATCGACCGGATGAAGGAGGCCGCCTCGGAGGAGGCGTATCGCCAGGCCGGACATGATCTGCAACGGTACCTGGTGGAGAACATGATGACGACCAGCGTCACCACGCTCCCCTTTCTGCAGGCGGCACGCACCGATGTGAAGGGCTATGAGCATCTTCATGGCTTCAAGATCCGCTTTGAGACGACGTGGCTGGATAGGTAGTGAAGCTCGGTAGGTGGCAGGAGGGAGGGGGAAGGGGGTGTACCATAGCCTTGTGATCGGGTAAGCGCGCAGGACATGCTGGGGATGCAGAAAGACAACCGACGACAGCGGAATGCGACGTGAAGGGGCAGATCGTTGGACAGATCCTCTGAGCCACCCGCTCAGCAGATAGACAACCAGGCAAAGGCAGGCAGGAGTTGCGCAGGGAAGCGCGAGATTCTCTGCAAATACAGGAGCAGCGAAGAAAAGTCTTTCCTCGCGCGGTGCTTGTTGGGCTGCTGGCGGGCTTGTTAGCCGTGGCGTTCCGCTGGGCATTGGATGGCGGTGAACGGCTGCGAACGCACCTGATTCTCTGGGCACAGCGCTATCCTACGTGGGGCTGGCTATTGCCCATTGCTGTTGGCGCGGTTGGAGCAGGTATTGCGGTGCGCTTGGTGAGCCAGGTGGCTCCGGAAACCGCTGGCAGTGGGATTCCCCATCTCAAGGCCGTCCTGTACCGGCTCCGATCCATGCGCTGGCAACGGATTGTACCGGTGAAATTCCTCGCTGGTATGCTCGCCATTGGCGGTGGACTGACGCTAGGACGCGAAGGTCCCACAGTCCAGATGGGGGGCGCCGTCGGTGCAGCCGTCGCAGAATTGCTCAAGATCAGCCCCCGCGAACGCCAGACCTTGATTGCGGCAGGTGCCGGCGCAGGGCTGGCGGCGGCATTCAACGCGCCATTGACGGGCTTGGCGTTTGTGCTGGAGGAGGTGCAGCGCGACTTCACCCCACTGGTCTTCAGTGCCTCGTTCCTGGCCGCCGTGACGGCTGATATAGTGACCCGATCGCTGACGGACCAACTCCCCATCTTTCATGCCACGAACTATCCGGTTCCGCCGTTGATGACCTTACCCGCGTTCTTAGTGTTGAGTGGGCTCACAGGTTTACTGGGGGTGGCCTTCAATCGTGGACTCCTGGGAACCATGGAAGGCTTTGCTCGTCTCGGAAGCTGGCTCTCACGTGGGGGCGACTGGTCCTCCCGACTGGGCGGTGCCGCGGTAGGCGCCGTGGTTGGCCTGATCGGCTGGTTTGTCCCGCAGGCCCTCGGTGGTGGGCACACGCTCGTGGATGCCGTGCTCGCGGGGCAGATGACGCTGGCTTTGGTTCCACTCTGGTTTCTGTTGCGGTTTGGACTCACAATGGTGAGCTATGGCTGTGGGGCTCCCGGAGGCATCTTCGCACCGCTGCTGGTCCTGGGGGCCCTGATCGGGTTGGGTGTGGGCGAGATCACCGACCTCATCGTCCCCGATGCGGTGAACCACCCAGAGGCATTTGCAGTGGTCGGCATGGCGGCCTATTTTGCGGCCATTGTGCGTGCCCCTCTCACGGGCATTGTGCTGATCATGGAGATGACCAATAGCTACGAGCAGATCCTTCCCTTGTTGGTGGCCTGTTTTTCGGCGTATGCCGTGGCCGATGCGTTAGGGGACCGGCCAATCTACGAAGCGTTACTCGAACGGGACGTGTGCTGCGAGGGGGCCGCTCCAGTGTTACAAGGGACATTGGTCTTGGAGCTCACGGTCCAGGCATATGCACGATTTGACGGGAAGCGTGTGAGAGAACTAGGCCTGCCTCCAGGCTGCATTCTGACCACCCTTCGCCATGGTATCCGCGAGTCGGTACCCACAGCAGATACGCGCCTGGAAGCGGGCGATCGCGTTACCGCCGTCATCGCGCCTGAAGCGGCAGTAGCAGCGCTCCTGCTGCGTCAGGGATGTGAAGTGTCTCACATGGCAGGGCAGGCGCCTGAGGAGGTTCACTTGACTCGGGAGGATCCTGGGCGGTCACAGCCAGGGTGACACACGGTTACTGCTGCTCCCTGTCCTTCCCGTTTATTCGAAGCAATGAAAGACTTGACATGAGCTCCGCTTGGCATCATTCTTGACCCAAGTACGTTTTCTCCTGTAACTGCTTTGTATCGATAAGGTCCTCCATGTTGCCACCCGTATTCTCTGCCTTGCTAGCCATCGTAACCTCACTGCTTCGCTCACACGCATCGTTACACCTGGAGAATCTCGTGCTACGGGGTACGATGGCCGCTGAGCGCATTAACGAGGAAGAGATTCGTGCCACAGTGCGCGCAAGGGATTGGGCCACTCGACAATCTCATGGCGGCGGTGTTAGAGACAGACGGGAGCTTTATCGTCCTCCGGCAGGTCGGGCACAGTTTGGCTTTGACCCTCGCCGGTATGGCGAACTACCCTTCAGCGGACAGGTAAGCTGCAGGGGTCCCCATGCACCTACTCCCCTTCTACCTTAGCTCGACTTTATCCATTTTGGACAGCCAACAACCCGCACGGTAAGCTATAAGATTTGACTGCTATGGGAGGTCTCCGATGCTTGTCATGCCGAAGGAGTTTGTAAATCTGATGACCACGTTCGCTCCTCTGTTCACGAAGCGCGTGTGGCACCATGTTCAAGTCCTGCTGGTAGGGGCCATCTTGTCCCTCAGCAAACGCACCATCACCGCCGTGTTGCGGGTGATGGGCTTGGCACATGTGAAGTCTTTTCAACACTATCATCGGGTCTTGAACCGCGATGTCTGGTCCGGTCTAGAAGGGGCTCGTCTGTTGCTCCTCCTCCTGGTATCCCTCCTCGCTCCCAGTGGGCCGCTGGTCATGGGATTGGACGACACCCTGGAACGGCGCCGGGGCGCAAAGATCCATGCGAAGGGCATCGACCGCGATCCTGTGCGCTCTTCTCATAGCCATGTGGTCAAAGCCAGCGGGCTGCGTTGGTTGAGCCCGATGCTGTTGGTCCCCATTACCTGGGCCAAGCGCGTGTGGGCCTTGCCCTTCTTGACCGTGCTGGCCCCATCCGAGCGCGACCATCAGGAGCGGGGCCAGCGACACAAGAAGCTGACCGACTGGGCCCGGCACATGCTCCTGGGGGTGCGTCGCTGGGCGCCCGAGCGCACGCTGGTGCTGGTCACCGCTAGCAGTTTTGCGGTGATCACGCGGTGGTGGCGTCGCCGCCAGTTGGCCAACCCTATCTGTTGCGTGACGCGTGTGCGGCTGGATGCCGCCCTGTACGCCCCCGCTCCGCCTCGGACATCCCGGCACACGGGTCGCCCCCGCCTGCAAGGCCAGCGCTTGCCGACCTTGGCCCACGTGCTGCATGAGGCCACCACCTGTTGGAGCACGGTGACGGTGCGCGGCTGGTATGGGGAGCTGGAGCGGGTGGTGGAGATCACGTCGGCAACCGCGGTGTGGTATCACTCCGGGATGCCTCCCCTGCCCATCCGCTGGGTACTGGTGCGCGACCCTCAACAGGAGTTTAACCCCCAAACCTTGCTGTGCGCAGACTTGACAGTGGACCCTGTGCAGATCCTGGAGTGGTTTGTCCTCCGCTGGCGCCTGGAAGTGACGTGGCAAGAGGCACGTGCTCATTTGGGTCTGGAAACCCAGCGGCAGTGGAACGTGCGGGCGATCGTCCGCACCACGCCCGCCCTGCTGGGCCTGTTCTCGATCGTCACGCTGATGGCCGGCCAACTGGTGCAGGAACAGGCGCTGCCGGTCAGACAGGCAGCATGGTATCGCAAATCCCTGCCAACCTTTGTCGATGCCATCGCGATTGTGCGGCGACACTTGTGGACCTTTACACATTTTTACCTGTCACCGGTGCAAGCCGACAGGGTGGAAATCCCCTGCACACTGCTGAACCGCTTGACCGATACCCTCTGCTATGCGGCATAATGGATAAAGTCGAGCTTAGTACAGAGGAGACCTCGGCCTCATCGTCCTTATCCGGATGTTCCTGAGCTTCGCGCTCGAGGTCAAGATTCAGGGCCGCTGGCCATGGTAGTGCCATGAACAGTCCGAAGGGGGCAGGAGGAGCGTGCGTCCTCCTACTGATCCGGACACCGTCATCTAAACTTTAGAGTCCTGAAAGCCTAATTTATCCGGGCTTTGGGTGACAAAAACTTTAGTTCTTTATGTCCGGATCAGTAATTGCCACACTGAAAATCAACCCGCCCGCGGGCCACTCGATATGCCTCGGGCATCTATTTTCGCCATACACCAAGAAGGGAGGGGCCATAATGCGCATTGACCGCATCCTACTAACAGTGGTGTTGACCACCGCACTCGTCGCAGGTGCCGTCGGGTCTGCTGGCACACCTCGAAAGCCTGCTGCTGCTCGAAAGCCTGTTGGAGCGGTGACGTTCTCGGGCACCATCGCGGCCCCCCCGGATGCGGCTGGGGTCACCTGGGGCAAAGGCACGCTGATCCTCAGCAACGGCAACCAGCACGCCTTTGAGGTGACGGGTCTGGGAGTCCGGAGCACGAGAGAGGCCATCGTGACGGTCCAAGCCGTGGGCGAAGTCCTCAACTTGAAGCAGTTGTCGGATTTCGAAGGAAACTACAAGGTTACCGAGAACCAATACACCGTGGGACGCAGCACGGATGACGTCTCTCTGGCCAACGAGCATGGTGTGGTCATGGTCTTGGCCTTGAAGGCGCCAGCGACCACCTCGGACGTGACTCTGACTCCGTCGCCGACCGGACTTACCGTCAAACTGGAGCAATAGCCGGACGACCGGGGGATAAGAGCTGCAGTGCGCTTGACAGATACCACCGGCACCCACAGCGGTGTTGGCCGCGCTCACCGCTGCTCCAGTGCCTGCTCCACGGCTCGGTACCGCGCTTCAACGTCATCCCAGCCCCGTCCCTCCAGTATGGCTTCCTGGCTACCGCGCTGGATCATGCGCACCGGCTGCAGAAGCGCGGCCTGGTCCTCCTGCCTGGACGCGTGCGCCACGACTCCCGCGCTCGCCTCCAAGAGGCGGATCGTGACCGCCGCGCTCCCCCATCCATAACTACCGGATCTGGTTGGATGCGGCGTCGGTCACGCCTGCGAACGTGACCGGGTGGGCGACCACCCGCAGCCGACCGCCGTCATTGTGGCGAGAAGGAGAGGGCAGCACGCGTTCCGCCAAGTGACAGAGGGCTTCACCCAGCCGATCGATACAGGTCCTCGCGGTGAACGGGCCGTTGATGCCGGGGGAGAGGACCAGCACTGTGACCTCGACCAGCTGCTCCACGGCAAACTCCACGTCCTGGGTCATGATGCGCTCCGCCTCGACAATGAAGGCGTCTTGAGTCTTCTCGTCAAGCCGCCCGTCAACGCGGTCTCCGGGCCACGCCGTCGCCAGCGCACTGCCCTGGACCACAAAGTGCCCTGGGCAATGCTTCAGGTGGAGATGAGGTCATGCTCCGTGGCGAGCTGCATCAAGCCCTCGCTCTCGACAACCTGCAGGTAACCGCTGCGCGCGGTACGTACCTGCCGGGCCTCGAACTCGAACCCCTCCGAGAGACGCGCCTCACACCACCCCTGAGGCACTGATCCCCCGTGGGCGAGCATTTCCGGAAACAGCCGCTCGATCACGTGGTGGAGGTCCTGGCTGACGACGGCGATGAAATAGGTCACCTGGATCGAGACTGCGACGTGATGGATGAGGTAGATCAACACGCCCAGGCTGGCCATCGCCAACACCAATCCCCCGGGGATGGCGGTGGCCGGCGCGACCTCAGCCGCTATAGTATTATGTGGATGCAATGGATATCTGAATAGCCGGCATTCATGCCAAAATACCCTTCAAACAATGGTGAGTTATGAGACGACGTCCATCCTTACATCAGCCAAGGACGCAAGCTCTTAGAGTCTGCGATGAAATAACATGGACATATTAGGCCGCCTAACAGTACCATGCCGTCATGGATGAAGACACGCTCCTCGCACAAAAGTTTGCGGCGATCTTACCACATCTGAACGAAAAGCAACGTCGCCTGCTTCTTGCCGCCGAGGCCCGGACGTTAGGGCACGGTGGCATCTCCCGGGTAGCGCGTGCGGCGGGCGTTTCGCGCGCCACGATTCATCAAGCGATAGATGAGCCAGAGCAGCCTGGTGCGCCCGGGGCACGCGTCCGGCGGCCAGGTGGTGGCCGCAAGAAGACGTGTGACCGCGATCCGACCTTGCTGGCAGATTTGGAGGCGCTGGTTGATCCTGACACGCGGGGCGATCCCACGTCGCCCTTGCGCTGGACCTGCAAAAGTACCCGCCAACTTGCCGCAGCGCTGACCCAGCGTGGGCACCAGGTGAGCGAGCGTATCGTCCGCAACTTGCTGCATGCCGCAGGGTATAGTCTGCAAGCCAATGCCAAGACCCGCGAAGGGCGTCAACACCCGGACCGCGATGCCCAGTTTCGCTATCTCAATGAGCAGATGAAAGCCTTCCTGGCGCAAGGGTGCCCGGTGGTCTCGGTCGATACGAAGAAAAAGGAACTGATTGGACACTTCAAAAACGGCGGGCGGGAATGGCAGCCGCAGGGCAGCCCGGAGCAGGTCAATGTGCACGACTTTCCGGACCCAGCGCTGGGCAAAGCCATCCCGTATGGCATCTACGATGTGGGCCGTAACATGGGCTGGGTCACCGTGGGCCAAGATCATGACACGGCCAGTTTTGCGGTGGCTAGCTTGCAGCGCTGGTGGGAGGGCATGGGCAGACAGGTCTATCCTGGCGCCACGCAGCTGCTGCTCTGCGCTGACAGTGGGGGCAGCAACGGGTATCGTGTGCGTCTGTGGAAAGTGGAGTTGCAGCGTTTCGCTGATGAGACCAGCCTGCAAGTCACCGTGTGTCATTTGCCACCAGGTACCAGTAAGTGGAACAAGATTGAACATCGCCTGTTTTCCCACATCAGTATGAACTGGCGAGGCCGCCCCTTAGTGAGTCATGAGGTCATTGTTGAGCTCATCGGGGCGACGACCACCCGTGAAGGTCTCCACGTGCAGGCTGACCTGGATATGGGACTCTATCCCACGCAGATTAAGGTGTCCAATGCAGAGTTAGCCGCTGTGCAGTTGACCCCGCATACCTTTCATGGGGAATGGAACTACACGATTAGTCCAACTTGCTCAGAGGCCCATGTGTAAAGTTTATTCCGTCGCAAATCCCAACCACCGGTCTTAGGCGAATTACTGGTGGGGGTCGCCTTGGCAAATCTGCTGCCGCCCATTCTCGGGGAATCTGGGATCGCATTCATCCGTGCAGAGTCCACGCTGCGGGTCCTGGCAGAGGTCGGAGTGCTGCTCCTCCTGTTCGACGTCGGCTTGGAGGCGGACCTGCGGGCTTTCGCCCGTGTCGGAGGGTCGTCGCTCCTCGTTGCTGTGCTCGGGGTTCTAGTCCCCCTTGGACTCGGGTGGGCGGCGGCGCACTGGGCCTTACCAGGGAGCCCCGCCCTGGTGCACGTCTTCATCGGGGCCACGCTTTCGGCCACTAGTGTGGGGATCACTGCGCGCGTGCTGCAAGATCTCGCCCTGACGCAGAGCCAGGAGGGGCGGATCATCGTCGGCGCCGCCATTCTGGACGACGTCCTCGGCCTAGTGGTCCTAGCGATCGTGACCAGCCCAACGACCACGGCGGCCGAGGGTGGGGTGGGACTCTCAGGGCTGGCGATCGCCGGCATTTTCCTGCGCGCTGTCCTGTTCCTCGGGCTCACGGTGGCCCTCGGGCATGTGCTCTCGAACCCGATCGTGCGGCTGGTGGCGCGCACCGGGCATCCCGAGGTGATGCTGGTGGTGGGCCTTGGGCTCTGCTTTACCCTGGCGTATGTGGCCGAGCTGATAGGTTTGGCCGACATCATCGGCGCCTTTGCCGCCGGGCTGCTGTTAGACCCCTATGGTAAGGGCGTCCGGACCCGCGAGGAGGACGCCACCTTGGCGGAACTGCTACACCCGCTGGCCAGCCTCCTGGTACCGCTCTTTTTCGTGGTGATGGGCTTCCAGGTCCAGTTGGGGAGCCTGGCAAACCCCACAGCCCTGGGGTTTGGCGGGCTGCTGCTCGTCTGTGCGATGGCGGGCAAGCTAGCGTGCGGTCTCGGGGTCCTGGAACGGGGACTCAATCGCCTCGCCATCGCCATCGGTATGGTCCCACGAGGCGAAGTGGGCTTAATCTTCGCCGGCATTGGCACACGCCTGACGCTCGAGGGCCAGCCGCTGCTCTCTCCAAGCCTGTTCTCGGCCGTGATCCTGATGGTCCTCGTGACCACGTTGGTCGCCCCGATCGGGCTGCGTTGGGCTTTCAGCAGCCACTGGCAGCCTGGCAATCCCGAACCGAGGGGTGACCACAACATTCCGCTCGCCTAACCACCACCTGACGACCGGACTCCGAAGGAGTGGCGGAAAGGGGAAATCTATGCCCAGAGACAGCACTTGGAGCATGCGCTGATGCAGGCTCTTTCGTAATTCGGTAAGCAAGCCCCTCTGCAAAAAACCCCGACGTGAACCCTGATCGAACGACTTGGTAGGCGTCGGCAAGGCCACTTGCAGTGGAGCCCCTGGGTTAAGGTAGGGAGAACCAGAGCAGCGGACGCGCCCGCAATTTGGTAGCTCATATCTTCGGAATATCATACTCCAGCCGCACGGTGACGATCTTTCCTGTGGCGAATTTCCAGATCTCAATAGCCGTCATGACATCGCCGTTCTCATCGAAGTCGCAGGAGCCGGCTGCCCCTTCGTAATTGATCTTTTGCCTTTGCTCCAGTAACTGCAGGGCCTTCGTCAGATCAGCAGCGCCGGGTCCGACGACCTCGCCCGGAGGGTTGGCCACTTGCCGGAGGTGGTCACGGATGGCGACACCGGTCATTTCCTTCACACCTCCAACTTGTGCAGCCTTCATCGCCAGGCCAATCAGGGCGACGGCATCGTACATATTGGTCATGTAGGGGAGCGGTGGGACTTCCCCATACGCCTTGCCGTACTCGGCGACAAAGACGTTATAGCCGTTGGTCAACACCGAACCAGGAGCCGTTCCCATCATCCCCTCGGCATTCTTCTCACCGATTGCTTTCACGACTTCGAGGGATTTGGTGCCATCACAGAACATAAATGTCTTGATGTAGTTACCTTCGATAGCCTCGCGCAGATAGATTGAGGCATGCCCCGGATAACTGATGGCCGCGAGCACATTCGGCTTGCCTTGGGTGGCTCTGCGCAGCTCAGCAACATAAGTAGGGGCCGGTGCCTCGTCATGGGGGACTAGGGCCGCCACTTTCCCGCCCCTTTTCTCAAAGGATTTTTTAAACTGTTCCGCCAGACCCTGGCCATACGGGTTGTTCACGTAGATGGCTGCGGCCGTCTTGTACTGGAGTTCCGTGGCCAATTTGCCGAGCACGACTCCCTGCAAGGCATCGGAGGGACAGGTCCGGAAGAGAAAGTCCTGGCCCTGGTCGGCGGGCAGAACAGTAATAAGCGGTGAGGTGGAAGCGTTCGAGATTTGGACAACTTTATTGGGGATGGTCACCGATTCCGCTACCGGGATGGTGACACCGCTGGCCGCGGCTCCAATAATGGCTGGCACCCGGTCCACATCGACGAGCTTCCGGGCCGCCGCCACAGCTGGAATGGCCGAGGTCTCATCGTCGGCATGGATGAGCTGTAGCCCCAGGCCCGCCGCTTTAAGATGGCTGGCGGCAAGATCAGCCGCTTTACGGAAGTTTGGGCCGAATTCGGCCAGCGGGCCGGTCAGCGGAATAAGCGTGCCGAGTTTCATGGTGCCTTGCGCTGCAGCCAGGCGTGGCGTCGGGAACTCGATTAGGCACGCGCCTGCCGCCACACTCAGCCACCTGAGGAATGTACGTCGGTCGAGGGAACGCTTCGTGCCCTCCATGAGGTCTCGTCGTGCCATCATCACCCTCCTCCGAAAGGGTTCAACGTTCAACGTTCGTCGGGCATCGTGTGGATGGCGACGTTGAACCCAGCATGCCGCATCTTTTAACATGGGCTACAGCGGGAGTCAATGTGCTGAAAGTCATTCGATGCCGAGGTACACCTTGCGGACCATGGCATTCTGGAGGAGATTGGCGGCGGTGTCGTGCAGCACGGTGCGACCGGTCTGCAGGACGTAGCCGCGATGGGCCACCTCGAGCGCCATCAAGGCATTTTGTTCGACCAGCAGGATCGTCGTGCCCTGGCGATTGATCTCCTGAATCGTGTCAAAGATCACCTCGACCATGGTCGGCGCTAACCCCATCGATGGCTCGTCCAATAGCAGCACCCGTGGGCGGGCCATCAAGGCGCGGCCGATGGCCAGCATCTGCTGCTCGCCCCCGGAGAGCGTACCGCCCTGCTGTGAGGCCCGCTCCTTGAGACGGGGGAAGAGCTGCAGGACGCGATCCAAATCGGCGCGCACCGCCGCAAGATCGGTGCGGGTATACGCCCCCATTTCGAGATTTTCCAGCACGGTGAGGCGAGGAAAGATGCGCCGCCCTTCGGGAGCTTGAGCGACGCCGCGCTGGACGATCTGGTGCGGCAGCAACCGCTCGATGGGCTCGCCTTCAAGCCTGATCTGCCCGCGCCGTGGATGCAGCAAGCCGGTAATCGTACGGATGGTAGTGCTCTTCCCCGCGCCGTTGGCGCCGATCAACGTAACGATTTCGCCATGCTCCACCTGCAGGGTGAGCCCCTTCAGCGCGTGGATGTTGCCATAATAGGCATGGACATCTTGGATCGCGAGCATACGAAACCCCGTCAAATTGCCACATGCCGTCGGCCGAGGTAGGCCTCAATCACTTGCGGATTCTGCTGAATCTCGGCGGGTGACCCCTCGGCGATCTTGATCCCGTAATCCAGCACCGTGACGCGCTCGGAAATGCCCATGACCACCCGCATGTCATGTTCGATGAGCAGTATAGTCAGGCCGCGCTCATCCCGCAGCCGCTGGATCAACCGCATCATCTCCTGGGTTTCCAAGGGATTCATTCCCGCCGTCGGCTCGTCGAGCAGCAAGAGCTTCGGATCCGTGGCCAACGCCCGGGCGATTTCCAATCGACGCTGATCGCCATAGGGGAGATGTCTCGCCAGAATTCCGGCCCGTCCGCGCAAGCCCAAATACGCCAGAAGCTCGGCAGCTCGTTGACGTGCACGCTCCTCCTCACGTCGCACCGAGGGCGATTGCACAATGGCGCCGATCCAACTCCCCTTGAGACGGCAATGCATCCCCGCCAAGACATTTTCTTCGGCGGTCATGTTGTTGAACAGCCGAATGGTCTGGAAGGTGCGACTGATGCCGCGGGCGGTGATACGATTCGGACGCCAGCCGGTGATGTCGTACCCTTGGAAGAAAATCCCGCCCTGACTAGGAGCATAGAGACCGGTAATCATGTTGAAGACGGTGGTCTTGCCAGCACCATTCGGCCCAATCAAGCTGGCGATCATCCCTGGCGCGAGGGAGAATTCGACCGTGTTGACGGCGACGAGGCCGCCGAAGGTCTTGCTAAGCTTGCGGGCTTCCAACAGCGGCATCTTTGTCGCTGACCTCCTCCACATCAGCGTGTAGTTCAGCGGCACGCCGGGAGTTGGGAAACAACCCTTCGGGGCGCAGTAACATCACGATAATGAGCGTGGCGCCGAAGAAAAACCAGCGCCACAGCTGTAAATCAACCTTCTGCAGCTCGGGGACCGACAGCAGCTGTCCCAGGCCGCGGACCAATTGCGTCGACTGCGCCAGGATGACACGATCGAACAAGAGGATGATCATGCCGCCGATCACCACGCCACTGATATTCCCCATGCCCCCAAGGATGACCATACAGAGCAGCATGATCGACACCTGAAAGCGGAACAGTTCGGGAAATATCGCCTGCAACTTGGCGGCGAAAAACGCCCCCCCCAAACCGGAGAAGGCCGCTCCCAGCGCGAAGGCCATCAATTTGGTACGGAGCGGGTTGATGCCCATGCAGTCGGCGGCAGTTTCGTCCTCACGGATGGCCATCCACGCCCGCCCCAGCCGCGATCGTTCGAGCTGGCGTGAGACGTAGATCGTGAAGCCGGCAATACCCAGGATCAGGTAATACCAGGGGAGTGGATCGAAGCCGAATTCGAAGCCGAAGAGCGTCGGCCGCCCCACCGGATTCAAGCCCTGTGGGCCATTGGTCAAATTAAAATTTTCCACCAGCACCCAATCGCCGAAGCGCAGGTCAACATGCCATAGATTACGGATCGAGATGGGAACGATTTCACCAAAGGCGAGGGTAACGATGGCCAGATAATCACCGCGCAGGCGCAGGGTGGGCGAGCCGATGATGACGCCGAAGAGGGCACACACCGCCACGCTGATCCACAGCACAAACCAAAAATTCCACTCCAGCCCATGCCCCGGCCAGGTGAAGATGCCAACGGTATAGGCGCCAATGGCAAAGAAGGCGGCATAGCCCAGGTCAAGTAGCCCAGCATAGCCCACAACGATATTGAGTCCGAGGGCGAGCACGACGTAGACGGCGGCATCGCTCACGGCGTTGAGCGTTTGCAGGCCGAAGGCTCGGTCCAAATAGGGGTAGATGAGAAGAACCGCCGCGATCCCAATCCCCCTGAGCCATAGCTGCCAGGTCACCCGCGAGAGCCTCCCGTGCGCCGTCCACTTAGACTTTGTCAGGCGTGCCTTCCCCCAGAATCCCTGTCGGCCTGAACACCAACACCAATACCAGGATCAGAAACACCGAGGCCCGCGTCCACGCCGATGACAGGTATTGATCGCTGAAGGCGGAGAGCAGCCCGATCAGATAGCCTCCCAGCACGGCACCGGGAATGTTGCCGATACCTCCCAGCACGGCGGCCGTGAAGGCTTTGAGCCCGGCCTCGAAACCCATGAGATAGCGTCCGGTATTGAGATAGAGGCCGAACACCATGCCGGCAGCGCCGGCGAGCGCCCCCCCGATGAAAAAGGTCAGCATGATGATGCGCTCGACATTGATCCCCATCATCGCCGCGGCCTCGCGATCCTGTGCCGTAGCGCGCATGGCCTTGCCGAGTGTGGAGTGGCGGATGAACAGGTGCAAAGTCACCATCAGCGGTACGGTCACGCCGATCAGAAAGATATCTTTGGTGGTGAACAGCACCTGGGTCTCGAGGCCTACGAGATCGCGCAGGACGTCGACGGTGGGGAAAATATCGGGGTAGCGGACCTGACTGGGGCCCTTCCAATTCTGGGCCACGTTTTCCAGCACAAACGAGGCCCCAACGGCGGTGATCAATGGAGCCAAGCGGGGGGCGCGTCGCAACGGTTTATAGGCGATGCGATCGAGGGTCAGATTGATCATGCCGGTGCAGGCCATGGTGGCGAGCATGACCGCAGCGATGACCCACACCAGCGTGAACCCCGACAGGGGGGAGGTGGCCCCGAGCAGCCCCAGGAAGCTGAGCGAGATGAAGAACCCCATCATGTAGACATCGCCGTGGGCAAAATTGATCAGCTCAATAATGCCGTAGACCATGGTGTAACCCAGGGCGATGAGCGCCAGATAGGACCCGACGGTCAAACCATTGAGGACTTGCTGGAGGAATACCTCGGAGCCAGTCATGATCACCTAACGCGCAGAAGACCGTCCACTAAGCGCTGAAGATGACAACCACGGATGCACACAGATGCACGCAAACTATCTGTGTCTATCTGTGGTTCCATTCAGTCCTCGCCACCCAGCACTTGTCGATCACGGACACTTATCCTTGCTGATCAGCCCGACGAACTGGAACTTATGATCTTTGACCTGAAACCCACCCATGTCGGTGCGGTCCGTGTCGCCATTGTTGTCGAAGCTGAAACGACCGGTGATACCCTCGAAGTTCTTTGTGTTGCGTAAAGCTTCCAGGATCTTGGCTCGATCTTTGGCTCCGGCGCGTTTGATCGCATCGACGGTGACAAGGGTTGCCTGGTAGGCATACATGGCCCAACCAATGGGCTCATCTTTGTACTTCGCCTTGTAATCTGTGTAGAAGCGCTTGCCCATTTCGGTGGGAAGTTGATCGGGTGGCAGGCCGGCAAATGTCACATATACATTGTTATTCACAGCTGTGGGGGTGGCCTGCTCTACCAGCGCCGGGGAGTACAGACCATCAGGACCCATAAACTTGGCGCCGGCATCGAACAGCCCCAGGGCCTTCATCTGCTGGATGACTTGCGGGCCGCCGGAGTCGATCACGAACCCCCCATAAATCAAGTCGGCGTTGGCAGCCTTGACCTTGGTCAACAAAGCACGGAAATCGATATCGACCGATTCCACCCCCTCATGTCCCACGACCTGGAGGCCCAACTCCTTAGCTGTCTTTTCGAAGACATCCGCGATACCTTTGCCGTAGAGCTGGCGATCGTCGAGGATAAAGACCCGTTTGAACCCCAGGCATTGCGCCAGTTTGGCGGCGGCAGCGCCCTGGATATCATCGGACGGAAAAGGGCGGAAGTAGTTGACTTTACCAGCAGGGCGATAGATGCCGGGTTCCCCTGGCGCATTGCCAGGCTTGGTCAGACCGGGATAGGTGTTGGCGACGGTCACCTGCGCCATACCGGCCTTGTTCGTGATAGGCATGCTGACCTTCGCCGCGCCGCTATTGTATGTACCGATATACACCATGGCATTGGCGTCGGCGATAGCCTTTTGGGCATTCTCAGCTTCGACGGTACCATCCCAGCTACCGGTGACCGGGGAGGCATCGTCGAGATTCACCACCTCGATTTTATATCCCGCCACCATGTTCCCCGCATGCTCGATCGCCAAATCGACGGCACGCTTCATGGCAGTCCCTTCTGGAATCATCGCGCCCTGCATCGGCCAGCTCGTATAGAGCTTAAGGGCGCCCTTCGGTTGCTCGCCGGCGAAGGTAGGGACCACACTCCAGGCCAGGAAGAGTATGAGGCCCCAGAAGATCCATGGCGAATTCCTCCAATCCTCCATCCTCCGCCTCCTTTCCCGTCGTGCGGGGCGATTCAACGTGTGTCTGCAGGGCGCGACTGACGACCGGACGTCGAGCGCTTACCGTAACCCAACGACTTCGCCATTGTCAATGCCCATCACTCCGGGGTTCTCGACCCTCCGGCCGTAGCGGTTATACGACAGTGAATCGATGTCTATCCTTCCTCCAAAACACGTGACCCATTTTATAATCTCCGCCGTGTCTCAAATCTAATCGGCACGACTGCTTTGTTTTCAGCCCACCTCTCCCACCTGCTTTGAAGCGATTATCTGAACCCTACCGATTGTAGAGCTGGCGAGGGAATATGCGGCGCAAACACGGTTGGGCAGACGCCAGCCCGGCAAGTAACAAGCCGAGCCACCGCTAGGCGAGAGGGCACGCTTGCTCTGCCCCGTTGTCCTACTTGTACTAGGTCAGATGTGTAGAGCTAACCATCGGTGTTCATATATGAATAGAGCTCTAACGTGCTGAAGCTTCAAGGCATACTGGATTTTCCCTGCTGCCGACGCGCCTCAACTGTTTAACCGTGCACATTAGTGGGACGTAACCTTGTGTAGATTTTTATAGTATAGCAATGTTTTCAAATACTTCTCACCAGTGGCCGATATTGGTATTGATCTTGCTGTGATGCTGCATAGCAGGCTGTTGAAAGAGGGCTTAAGACAAGGTGCTTTGGACCTTGTGGTCCTTGACCGGCCTTCGGCTCCACGACGGTAAAGGAGGGTGATGGGGTGCCTGTGATCTTCTTCGATATCGGTGATACGCTGGCGACGCCAATTTTTTCACCTGCAGATGACCACCTTGAGGACTTCGCAGTGTATCCAGATGCACGCGACGCACTGGTGAGATTGCGCACCCGTGGCTTACGAATGGGCATTCTCTCGAACGCCGGCGACGAACCCCCTGAAATGGTCAACGCTGCGCTCGAAAGGAGTGGGATTTATGGCTTTTTCGACCCCGCGATCATCATCTACGCAAGAAAGGACTCGCCTGCTCCCTTTCGGAGAGCTGCCGCGAGGGCGGGGTGCGCTCCCGAGGAATGCGTTTTCGTGGGAGAGAACAACCTCGAACGACTCTACGCGGTGGAGGCTGATTTTCGGGTGGCTCCGCATCCGAAGCTGGCTTACAATGTGGCGCAAGGCGACGTCCTAATATATGTGCTGGTGAGGATCCCGACCGATCAACCGGAAGGTAACTGGCAGAGCCTTTTCAGGGAGCTGCCGATTGTACCGCTGCATGTCACCGGCCATCGGCCAAGGGGTTTATACGCTATCGCCACGCTCGCCGCGGCCGAGAAGCTTCGCGAGTTGCGCTTTGACGTGGAGCTTCTCGGCCGCGCAGGGGATCCTTTAACCACCGACCTCTATCTGGTACGCGATGACCGTGAAACAGCGGCAGGCTTGATGGCCGAGGAAGGACAATCGGCTCAGTTCTTCGCTGACCGAGGGGAAGCGGACCTGATTCTGTCACCGTCGCCCGAGGGGCTGTACATTGCCGTTCCCGCTGGCCGCTCGATCGAGGAGTTCCACTTCCCAAACGCTCAGCATGGACACAATGAAAAACTGCTGCCCAATATGACGCTTGTCGACCCTTCTCAGGCTACGACAGCCACCTGGGCGGGGAGCCCCACGGGCGTTCCGATGGCTGAGCCGTCGCTGAGTTGTGCGGAGCTAGCGGTTCTCAGCGACATCACACCCGAGGCTATACGCCGGTACCTCGACCGCTATACGGGCAACACTCCACTTGATGAGGCCACTGGCTCCACCATATCGAGCCGGCACATTCGCAGCTCCGGCAATGGGCTTGCAGTGCAAGCGCTAGCAAGGGATCTCAAAGCCATCGGGGGCGAGGACCTCATCGTCAGGCGCCACCGATTTGGGCACGAGGGACGCTCTTTGGACAATGTCGAAGCGGAGTTCCACGGCCGGGAGGCCGGGGGGGTGGTATTGGTCACGGCGCATCTCGATTCAACCGCCGCCTTCGGTGCCGGCCCATACAATCCGACAACTGATCCAGCCCCGGGGGCTGACGACGATGGCAGCGGTGTCGCCGCGGTGCTGGTGATCGCCGCCGCCATCGCCAAGGTCCGGCGGGTCAAGCCCCTGAAGCGCACGGTGCGCTTTGTCCTCTTCAATGCCGAAGAGCATGGTCTGATTGGCAGCAAGGCATACGCGCGTGCCCAGGCGGCGCAGCGGACCGCGATCGACGCGGTGTTCCAGATGGACATGATCGGATACCGGGGGACCCGCGAGGTGCCCCCGCACCCCATCGAGGTGCATACCGGCTATCCACCGTCGGCGGATGTTGAGGCACGCTCGCGAGTGCTTGCAAACATGCTTGCGAAACTAGCCCGCGAGGTCTCTCCGAATTTGACGCCTGTGCAGATCTACCCAGTTCTCGACAGCCGCGGTGACCCTGCCGCCGGGAGAAGCGATCATGCCAGTTTCCAGGAACGAGGTTATGCGGCCTGTGTCGTCTCCGAGGACTTCTTCGCCGGTCCACAATCGGATTCCCCGGCCCCGCAGCCGAACCCCAACTATCACAAGCGCACTGACACCACTGTCGATTATGGCTATGCCGCCGACATCGCCCGCGTTGTTGCAGCCGCGGCGCTGCTGGCGGCAAGCACTTGAGTGCACTCCACCTCTTCTGAAGGCCAACCGGGCTGCAGCGGTTCTGAGCAGCTCATATCGCCCACTCGAGCGAAAGGGGGGCAATGATTGGCAGGAGAAAAGGATCTCAGCCGTGCTGTTATGAGGCGGAAGGCTTGATATAAGTGGTTTGACCGGATGTCACAAGCCAGGATGACCTGGCTGCTCGTGCATAATCCCGCTCCTATCGCAACTCCGCAAAAGTCTTTCTTTATGGGAGGAGAGTACCATGCAGGCTGAAACCAATGGTCACGACGTCACGACTATGAGCGAAACCCCGTCTCTGCCCGTCTCGTATGTTCCGACTCCCACCAGCCAGTACCGCCAGCATCGGAAGACTATGAAAGCCACCGTCGAGCCTGCCGCGCCCGCTGCACCCATCCCCATCCCGATTCCGATTCCCCTGCCGGTCGGCGCGCGTGCCTTGATCTGGAAGCAAGACCCCTCGGTCGCCGAAATTGGCATCCGCAAGGTGTTTCTGCCCGGTGTCATATTGCCGGGGCCGAGAGATGCACGCATTATAGCCCAGGGGTTGGCGGCCGTCAGCCCCAATGCCTTGGGCGACTATATCACCACCCCAGGCACAGACGCCTTCGACGCCGTCCATACGTTCGCAGTCGTCCGTCAAACGCTCAGCATGTACCAGCGCGCCACGGGCAGCCAACTGCCCTGGCAGTGGAATAGCGGGGGTAACATAGAACTCCTGAATGTCTTTCCGCATGGTTTACCCAACACCATGAACGCCTTTTACAGCCGCGCCCAGAAGGCGCTGAAGTTCGGCGACTTCATCCCGACCGGGACGCCGCCTCCACCCAGGGCCTTTACCTGCCGCTCGCTCGACATTGTCTCGCATGAATGCGGCCATGCCATCCTCGACGGCCTGCAGCCCCAATGGATCTTACTCGGGCAACCGCCCCAGACGGGGGGCCTGCACGAGTCTTTTGGCGACCTGACGGCTATCTTCTTGACTCTCTCCCAACTGGATCAGGTGGAGGCGGTCATCGCCCAAACGAGAGCCAATCTGCACGAAAAGACCTTCCTGGCCGATTTGGCGGAGCAGTTTGGTCTGGCCCTGGGCAGGCCGAATGGGCTACGCAACGCCGATAACGACTTCACACTCAGCCAGGTCGGTAACGAGGTGCACGCCATCTCGCAGGTCTTCACGGGGGCGGTCTACGACATCTTGGCGGACATTTTTGCCCATGAGCGAAATCCAGCCAATAAGGACGACGCATCTGTCCTCTATACGGTGGGCCAGTACCTCTGCAGCCTGGTGCTGCGGGCGATTATGCAGGCGCCCAACACCAACGCCACCTTCGCTGACGTCGCCAACAAGATGCTGCAGATCGCCGCGGCAGACGGCAAGCCGGTGCAGTACCGCAACTTCATTCGCAACCGCTTTACGGTGCGGGAGGTGGTCGTCTCGCCGACGCCGTTGACCGAGGACCACCGCGCGGGGGTCGCCCTGGCGCCCGTTAAGCAAGATGCCGACAGTGCTGACCAGAATCGCAGCGCCTGCTGCGGCACCATGCAAAACCCGGAGTACACCGGGGGCTATGACGCCATGGAGCGAGAACTCGCAGCACTCAAAGCAGCGTGGTCGTAAATCAGGTAGAATAACACACCGGCGTGGCAGAAGTTTACCGACCGCTCCCTGGGGGTAGATGCCACCCTGAACGCGGGCCCACGCAAAGAAGCAACCCGGAGGACGCTTCGTCCTCCGGGTTGTATCGTCTCAGAAGGAGGGCATATGAAGATCTCGGTGAAGCGCACCGGCGGTTACGCAGGTCTCGCTGAGCATGTGGCGGCCATCGATACGGCCCAACTGGCTGCAGCCGCCGCGCAACAGGTGGAGCAAACGCTGCAGAGCATCGGATTTTTCGATCTTCCAGCCACCATCTCCGGCGACACAATCGGTGCCGACCTGCCTCGCTATGAGATCACAGCTAACGAGGGTGAGCAGCAGCATACGGTGACTTTCTTCTGCGACGACGAGAGTCCAGAGACAGCGCCGCTGCACAGACTCGTGCAGACCCTGAGCCAAATGGGAGGAGGAGGGAGCTGAGGCATAGTGAGCTGAACGCGGGCGAGTAAGCAGCTTGATGAGCAGGAATCACTCCAGGATGCGTGGGGGGATGCCAATGCATGCCAAGTGCCGGGGTCTTTATTTCCTTATACCCATCGTCATGGCAGTGTGGGACATAACTGCCATCGCGCTCAGCGCTCGCTCGAACGCTATTATATCTGCGCAGTTGGGGGAAATGTTCACGATAAAGGTCGGAGAGGAGGCTTTTATAGAAGCAGAAGATCTTACTATTGCATTTGTATCAGTTGTCGAAGATTCCCGTTGCCCGATTGATGTTCGCTGTACCTGGGAAGGTAATGCCAGAATTGTTATTAGGTTAAGCAAAAACAAGAATAAATCAGCATCCATCGAACTGAATACATCCAGACTACTTACAAGAGAGGGACTATATCTGGATTATAGGATCGAGTTGGTCAAGCTAGATCCCGATCGAACGAGCGCAAACGAAATCGCCGAACATGAATATCGGGCATCGCTCATCGTGTCGAAACCATGATGTGGATGTTTATTTTCGCTTATGCCTCATAATCACTACTGCCGCTTCATCGCTTCCTGGAGACATGCCTGCCATTCATCCGCTCTCCCCAGCCCTCGCAGATCCCGCCGAATAGCCTCCTGCATCAGATTTGGAGCATCTGAACGGCTACTTGTGATCTGTAGTTCGGTCAGGTACGCTACCTGGGCAGCTCTCCAGATGACATTCGCCCGGCCGTCGACCGGGCCATCATAGCGTCCTAGCCAGGCATAGGCCTGCTGATAGCAACGTCGCACGGGGTCCGGTTGGGCTTGTCTGGGTTGGTCTCCCTCCGCCGAAGGACGCATATACACCTTGGTAGTGATGACATAGCCTAGACTTTCCAGACAGTCCGCCTCTCGGTCAGTCCGTACGGCCTCCAGGTCGGCCAGCGGATCCCAGGCATAATCCTGAGCCGCCTGAGCTGCGACAACGGCGCACTCAGCCCGATCTTTCTCTTGCTCAGCCGGCGATTTGGTGGAAGGATCAGGGACGATAATCGAAGCACAGCCAACCAGGATCATCAGGAATATCAATGCAACCCCTGGGAGATGAACGCGCATAGTGTGTCAATATCCTCTGGATTGTCGCGTATGGCCCATCCAAGCAACTCGCCCGAGTACTCCAGCAGCCTAGCCATATACGAGGCGGACGGCATGGCCAGCTGGTGTGCGACGTCGCCGAGCCAGGAGCCCGTCGCAGGATTGGCCGGAGCCAGGTTGCCTTAGCGCATCCGGCTTTCCTGCACGATGGCCAAGAGCACTTCGTCTTCGATCTGGAGCGTATGTTGATCGGCGATCCTCAGGAGGTCGGTCATTCCTTGGGTGATCACGGTCGAGGTGATATCCCGCAACACCCTACCCGTAGCGATTTGATAGCCAGCATGGACCAGATATTTGAGTCCTGGATACGGCCACTCAAGGTTGACCATTTCTGCTAGCCCCGCCGTAGCCTCTTCGGCTCGCGGCTCGATCCAGGTCTGTGCCCATCGTGACCAGCGCAGCAGGTCCGCGGAGGCGTTCGGTACCTTGCCGAGGACATGCAGGTAGCATAACAATGCCAGGCGCAGCCGTTGCCTATCGCTTATAGAAGGCGTAATGCCTTGCTGGATAGGGTCAGCCGTGAAGGTTCCCTTGATCAGCAGTCCTCCCTGCCATACGGCTGGAGAGGGGAGATCAGACACAGAGCCTTCGAACAGAGCACCCCCCGGGACGGCTTCGAGGGCGCCAAAAACGACGGCGAGCTCGGGTCTCTTATAGACGGTCGCACCCTTGCGGGGGCGGCGTAAATTGCCTTTGACCGCGGCATAGCCCCGAATCATCGGTAACCTCCTTTCATCTCTGGTGCTGCGGTGATCGCGGTGTCAATGTGTGGGCCGAGAAAGAACAGGATGGCATACAGGTATGCATTATGCACATCGGTGGATGCACTGACACGGCCAGAAGAGATCCCCTGTCATAGGAGACGCCCAACCGTCGCAGCATCACCATCCACTGTCAGGGTTTCACCATCCTTGATGTAGCTGAGAATGTCTGGGATGTTGACCACCGCCGACAGGCCATATTCACGCGCCACAATCGCGCCGTCCGACATATAGCCACCGGTTTCCATCACCACGGCACTCGCCCGTACAAACAACGGCGTCCACCCCGGGTCCGTCGATGGCGCCACGAGGATCTCGCCGAGGCCAAGCCGCGTCCCTTCATCAGGGTGGCGAATGGTGCGCGCCTCGCCAGTGGCCCGCCCTGACGATACGCCAATGCCATGCCACACCTGACCGTTGGACACGATTGTCGGCCTTTGGACCGATACCAAGCCATCTACTCCTTCCCCCTCGGCGATCACGTCAGGGGGAGCGAGCGTGAGCCAGGCCTCGCGTTGGGCGGCACGATCGTGCGCCAGGGCCCCTGCACCGTGGCCATCCCAGTGACCGCACAAAAGCCCGAGAAGATCCACCTTGCTCGGATGGAAAACCTGCTCAGGTCGCTCCATATGCTCGCTCGCCACCAACCTGCAACCGAGTTCAAGCAACAGGCGGCGGGTCGGCCAGAGCGACGCTACCATACCGGATTTACCCGCTTCTCGCAAGGCAAAGCCCTGCTGCACCTAGTCCACGAGCCACCGGAGCAGCGGCCGTCGCCAGCGCGTCAATTGTTTGACCTCGGCCCAGGCCGCGACGCTCACCTGACGTGCCGCCTGGCGTGGGTCGCCATCGTGCGGGGCGTCGAGCATGCAGCGCACCTGGTCGAGGATGTAGCCAGGGTCATCGCGCCAGCGTGGATTGATGACATCAGCTTCATACACGGCGCGATGGCCAAAATCTCCAAGAAATCGTGCGAATTCATGCCTGAAAGGCGGATGCGAGGGTAGCGTCTCCCATGTCTGCGCGGGCTCGCGCCGCTGCAGCCATGCGAGCGCCACTAGATCACCACGAGCCGCGCCGGCAAGATCGACGATGCGGTATCCTTGCTCGGCGCTCATGACCTGTCCGCTGCCTGCCAATAGGCGCGCCATCAGCCCAGGTGTGCGCTCGCCTGCGACCTTGCGGAGCTGTATGTCAAGCAGATCCTTGAAGGTGCTGGCGTAACCGTTCGAGAACCCGATGACGGGACCGCGACGCTCGTGCAACTCGACCATCTCTATGGCTTTTCTCCGGTGCGCTCGAAATCGATGCGCTCATCAACCGGTAACCCCAGCAGGTAGCGCCGCAAGCTATCTAGTCCCATCTCGATGGCACCCAAGCGCACCCATTCGCGCCCCCCGGCAATCCGACTGCGCCGTGTAGCTACCCCTTGGGCGGTGGCCACCGCCAGACAGATCGTCCCAGCTAAATCGTTCCGGTCAGGCCCTTCGTCGACGTCGACCAGGACGGCCAGAGCATGCGTAGCACCGGCTTGGTGACGCCCCACCGTCGCCACCTCTGTCGCGATCTCTGGGGTGAAGCCTACTGCGGACGATGGCGCCGAGAGGCCAACGGCGGCGTAAAGATCAGGCATGTTGCGGGCCACGATGCCACGGCGGAACACCACCTCAGCCCCCTGCAGCGGTGCGAGACGTGCAGCAATTTGGCCGCCAGTAAAAGTCTCAACTAGCGCGAGGGAACTGTGACAGGTGATGAGTTGCGCCAGCACTACCCCTCCCAGCGTCTGCTCATCTTCGGTGATGATGAAATTCCCTAGGCGCTTGCGCACCTCCTGCACCACGGGCGCCAACTTGAACTGAATGTCGTCCATATCCTTGCCGCGTACCGTGAGCTTGGTTTCCAATTGGGGATAATGCGTGCGAAAACCGAGTTTGACGCTGCCATCAGGGGCAAACTCTTCGACGCCTTTGAGGATCTCGTCGACATGGGATTCCCCCAAACCGTAGGAATGGAACCGCTTCAGATAAATCGCTGTCTGCTGTCCGCTGCGTGCCAGAAGCCGCGGCAGGACCTGTTCCTCAAGCATACGATACAATTCACGGGGAACACCGGGAGTGAAATAAAAGCGCGCTTTCCCAATATCCACAGCGAAGCCGCAGGCGGTGCCGATGGCGTTGTCGATCATTTCTGCCCCGGCGGGGAGCAAGGCTTGCTTGCGGTTGTTTGGCGACATGACACGGCCGCGTTGGCGGAAGCGCTCTTCCATACGCGCCAGCCAGCCCTTGTGCAACACTAACTCGACGCCGGCGGCCTGGGCCGCCACCTCCTGTGAGAGGTCGTCGATGGTAGGGCCGAGGCCGCCGTTAACGATGACGGCATCGGCACGGTCCCCGGCGGCGCGAAAGGCTTGCAGGAGGGATTCTCGATCGTCGCCTACGGTCGTGCCCCAGCGTACTGCAAGCCCTACATCTTCTAGCTTCTGGCTGATGTGACTGAAGTTCGTATTGATGGTCTTTCCGGTTAATACTTCGTCACCTGTACAGATGATCTCGATGCGCATGGCACTCCCACTCTCATGGCATAAACTACTGGTCAAAGGGCGTCCGATCTGCTGTGCTATGGTACACTCTTTGGTTCGCGGTGCAAAGTCTCCTGGCATTGGGAGGTCTGGCAGAGCATGGCCATCGATTGTAGAGGAAGAGACCCATACCGATGGGAAGGGTATCGCGGGGCAGCATGGCTGTGGAATCGGCAACGCTGGTGAAGCGAGGTGCTGAGCTGAATAGCTGAGATAGGCTCGGGGCATTTCCATCAAGCGAACGGGACAGCCAGATGGGGAGGATCAAATAGGACGGCCAGTAAAGGCACAAGGACCCTTCACGTCGGCACCCAGCCATCCTTGCCGATGGCTGGGTTCTGGTCTCATCGCGTGCCCTGTCAAGCTCGGGTCAACAGGAAACGGATAGCTCTACCCCAGGCGAAGTACCGGTCCGTTCGAACCTGTCTGTACAGCGCCCATCCCGTCTGAAGAGGTATAGTCTGTGGCGCTTAAAAATCCTTCATCGTGACTTTAAAGCTATCGCCGGTAAGGCTCACATACAAACCATAATCCATTTTGATCCTTCTTGTGACAACGAGGACAACACCTTTCTCGTTCTGGTACGCAGGATTCTTCCCAGTACCCCCCATGGCTTTCACCGCCTCGGGCTTGATATGTGTATAGGTGCCTGCGAAGTCACCCACATTCTTTAGGTTGAAGACCCCTCCCTCGATGACGATCTGCTGCCCGGCTAGACCCCGCAAAACGTCCGATTCGGTGTAAGTCTTCGCATCCACCCTAAACTTATACACTTGGTTGTTGAAGCTCAACTCGCCGTCTGCCCAACTGACCCCCATGTTGGGAGCAATCGAGGTGGTAATCATCCGAACCTTTCCATCAGGTTTTGGCGCTCCACCTCCCGCCGCACCCTTTTGCCCGGCGACTACAGGCGTCACAACCCCTAGTAAAGCGACCCCCACCACGAGTAGCAGCACAAGCGCTAGATTCATACGGCGCATCTTGGCCTCCTTTCCGATGTTATTAACAGGACAGCTGCTTCACGCGATTCGCCCATCGCGATGACCACGCGGGGAGAAGCGCAGGAGCTTCTCCCAGACACGTGCTTGACAGAGCACTGAGTACATGATAGTCGGGAAACCAAGGTCCTTGTTATTGCGGAGTCGCCCCTCCAGATGGGTGACAACAGCCAGCAGCTTCCAGACTGCCTCTCCAGGAAGACCGCCATACGCTCGCGCCGAGGGGTCCCCATTGTATCGTGTGCCACCCACGCCTGAGGGATCAGAGACAAGGCTCATGAGAGTTGTGTGAGGATGAAGACGGTTCCTTATACCACTGCTGGACGCATCTGTCAACCCAAGACCCCTCTGCCCTCAGCTCCCTGGCACGATTCCCGCCGGGAGGTTCTCGGTATGGGTGCAGATGCCGCGTGGCCGCGTGAGCCACATGTGATCGCCATATCGGTCGAACTGTTCGATATTGACCGCGCCATACACAGCCAGCGGCTTGCCGCCAGGCCAACGATAGCCCGACCGCTTAGTCAGGTTCGAGTAGGCGTACCGACCATGCGTGCGGAGCATGCTGATCCTCCTTCATTCAGCTGTGGTGCCCCCATCGATGACCAACTCGCTCCCTGTGACATACGAGGATTCATCGGAGGCGAGGTACAAAACCCCATACGCTATGTCTTCTGTGGTAGCGGCCCGTCCCAAGGGCAACCGTCGCAGGCGTTGCGCCCAGAGGTCCGGGTTTTCCAACGTGTCGCGGATCATGTCGGTGGCCACGGGGCCGGGATGGACGGAGTTGCAGCGGATGTTGTCCTTGGCGTGCTGAATCGCCGTGGCCTTCGTGAACAGGCGCACGCCGCCTTTCGTGGCGATGTAGGCCGCGGTCTCTCCTGGGCTCCCGACCAGCCCCGCCGTCGAAGAGATATTGATGATGGAGCCGCCTCCGGCGCGTCGCATGGCAGGGATGGCGGCTTTCGTCCCTAGAAAGACCCCCTTGAGGTTGATCGCCATGATGCGGTCCCACTCTTCGACCGTCATCGCTTCGATAGACTTCCGCAACAAAATTCCCGCGTTATTCACCAGGACGTCTAGCTTGCCGTAATGCTGCACTGCGGTCGCGACCGCAGCGCGCCACTGAGCCTCGTCGGTCACGTCCAGGTGGGCATATGTCGCTTCGCCGCCCGCGGCGCGGATCTCGGCCTCAACCTTCTGCCCCAACTCATCCAAGATGTCGCCCACCACGACTTTAGCGCCTTCACGCGCAAAAAGCTTTGCTTCCGTGGCCCCTTGTCCGCGGGCTCCCCCACTGATCAGACCCACTTTCCCATCAAGCCTGCCCATGGTTCCCTCCTCAAGTCCAGTCCGATATGACCCACCCGCCGCTCTTAGCGTGCCTCGATCAGCGGCAGTCCTTCCTGGCGGCGGACGTCGTTGATGATCTCCAGCACCCGGGTGCGAAACGGCGGATACTCGACATCGAACTCCTGACGCAGACGACTGTTATCCACCAGATAGGTGCCTGAATCTTCAAGACCACCGTCGCGCTCGAAGGTGATCTGGGCCTCGGGAATGAATTCCCGCACGATGTCGGCCAGTTCGCCGAGGCTGATGGGGATTCCTCCCGAGTTGTAGATGGGATGGCGAGGCGCATCGGCCAACAGGACGCTCACGAAGACTTCGGCGATATCCTCAACGTGGATCGGGAGGCGCATGAAGGATTTCCCAGGCAGGCGCACGGGCTGGCCTTGGGCAGGTAAGGTGATCAATTGCACATGGTCCGTCGAGCCGCGCACTTTATCGGGCCCGGTGACGTTCGCCGGACGGACGCCGGTGATCGACATACCATAGTTCTTGATATACTGCGCCGCCTGGAACTCGTTAAAGATCTTGTGCATGGCGTACTGGCTGGTGCCGAATTTCGGATCGTCTTCGTTGACCATGCGTTCGCCAAAATGACGTTGGAGCCCGCTGACCGCCACCGAGCTGGCATACACCACCCGCCGAATGCCACTCAATCGCGCCACCTCAAAGCAGTTGTCCATCCCCAATATATTCAGCCGTAGCTGATGGTGGGGGTTCCCTTCGCCACCGCCCAGGAGGTAGGAGAGATTGATCATGCGCTCTGGTTTGGTCTCAATCGCCACTCGCATCACATCCTCAAACTGCGTCACGTCGCCCCGCATGACCGTGACCTGATCCTCCAGACCGGTAAACGAGGCCGCCCCTGGGTTGATATCCATGCAGATGATGTCTTCACCTCTCGCCGCCAAACGCTTGATGACGCGTGGACCAATAAATCCCGTACCGCCGATGACCAAGATGGACATGTCGCCCTCCCCCTTGCGAACCCTTGTGCCAAAACTCCCCTCTAACATGGCTGGAAAGTAGAGGATCTTTCTCCCCCAAGCCAAAACTTCCTTCAAGCCGAGGGCGAGTGTAAACGGGATGAGGCACGCTGTCAAAGGAATGTACTCGTCGTTCTCTGCGGCACATCAGATGGGATATTGTAGGTACGTGGGAGAGGCAAGCATCGCACGCAATGCGGCCTATCGATGGCTCGCCGCAATCCGAGGGGGAAAGGTGTATGGGGGTTGGGCCCATGAATTAAGGTTATCGATTGGTCAATCACCATCCCAGATTCTCACCACAGGCCGAGGCAGCAGAAGTTGACCTATGAGAGGCCAGCGCGTGCAATGAATGGGCCTGGCTGCACGCGGCTCCTGACACCTCGGCAAGTGGCGACGGGCGAGGGCCGACCCTACCTGGCCCCGTCGGCGCGGCTATAAGCCGAGAGAATTTGGTTCATCGACTTAGCGCTATACGAGCGCGAGGTTTCCTCAAAGATGATGGTCTCCTTACCGTCTTTCTTGACCACCTTCGCGAAATTGGCTGGCAGCTTATTAGGATCAGTCAGTGTCAGCCCATAGCCTGACAGGATCCGATCGATCGATGATGGGCTGTACATGGCAGCGGTCTCGTCCAAGACGATGGACTCCTTGCCATCTTTCTTGACCGCCTTCGCATACGTGGCTGGCACCTTGCTCGGGTCCGTCAATGTGCATCCGTAGAGAGCCAGGATCTTATCGAATGTCTTAGCACTAAACGAGTGAGTGGTATCGTCAAACACAGGGGCAGTTTTATCTCCTTGCTGGACCATTTTGACGTAGGTTGCGGGTGCTTTGGTGGGGTCCTGGAGATCAATGCCGAAAGCTATGCCGAAACACCCTAAACTCAGGGCGACGCAGAGTGCAACGAGACGCATCCGGTTCATGTCTGATCCCTCCTTACCCACGACCATGTGTGTCGCCGGCAGACCCGGCGGTCATCGGTTCCCCATCGATCGGGCGCCCACATCGCTAGACAATCCTGGTGTGTTGCCTCATCGACTGAGGAAATCCATGCTCGATGTGTTACATCTACACCACGCGGCACCGCGCGGATGCGCTTGTCACGGCGCACAGAAATCGCCCTGGACTCCCGTGACCGGTAAGCGCACCGCTCAAATGGCCAGGGCTTAGCGCATGCACACAAGCAGCATGGAAGTAGCAACCTGCAGGAAGGAGATACCTCTCTCATCAGCTAGGTAAAATCCGCACGTCTTCGTAGGGCCTTGAATGCCGGTGGCTGCTTGACCCCAGTCGACACATCATAATCCAGGAGTTTCGCGGCATTCCAGGACGCTCTGGGCGGAATCTAGCCGATGGGAGAGGATGACACACGGGTCAGGAGCTGAGGCCTCACAAGGAAGCGGGATAGGACAGCGAGGCCCATCACGGTAGGAGATGCTGTGAGATGAAAAGCCCCCATGCGGTTCATGAACGGGCTCCTGGTCTCTGACAGCGAAGATATGAATTGGAAAGGAGCGTCAAGTGCGCGCCAGTGTAACCAGACCGATAGCTTGTGTCAACAACAATTTTGTTGAGCGTCCGGCACCACCCAAGCCAAGTTCCAGACAATTTCTTTGTCGCGTAGAGCGACCTGAGCAAATCCGACGCGTGGGCGCGCAGAAATGATACAATGGCCCCTCGGCTCCACGGTTTCCAGAACAACGAATGTCGGGGGACATCATGAGCCTCTATGGCAAAGTCGCCATGATCACCGTCGGCAATGCCGTGCTGTTTCTGGCCTTGGATGAAACCTCATAGATCACCGGCACGGCACTGGTGGTCGATGACGGCTGCAGAGGGGTGGAAGGAGGACACACATCATGCGAACGCACGTGGGCATCGTAGGCCTTGGCAATGCTGGCTCGGCCATGGCCACGGCGCTGTCGGGTAAGATGCCGCTGGTGGGGTTCGATATCGACCCCGGGCGCCGGCAGGCCGTGGCTCATCTGGCGCTCGACTGTGCCGCCTCACTGGCTGACCTGGCATGCCGTGCAGGGACAGTTGTCTTATCGCTGCCACACCCCGACATCTCGAAGCGGGCAGTGGCTGAGATCCTGGAGAGCGCCCCGCATCCCGACCTCATCATCGAGACCAGCACGGTCACCCACACGGTGGCGCAGGAGCTGCACGCCATGTGTCAGGTGCGCCAGGTCGGCTTTATCGATGCGGCCATTGCCAGCGGCGTCGCCAGCATGGCGGCGGGGAAGATCACCTTTCTGGTCGGCGGTGTCCCAGAGGATGTGGTCAAGGCGGAGCCAGTCCTCAAGGCCATGGCCGCGAGCATCATGCATCTGGGACCGGTGGGTGCGGGGATGGGAGCGAAGATCGTGGTCAATGCCGTCCTGCATGCTGTGATGGTGGCGTTGATCGAGGCGGGTGCTATGGCCACGAAGCTCGGTCTGCCGATGCAGACGCTGGTGGACATCCTGACGCGTGAGGAGGGGTTGATGCGGCCGCTGACCCATCGGGTTCAGGAGCGCATCATGCAGGGGGATTATGCCGGTGGTATGTCGGTCTCCAATGCCCGCAAGGATTCCACACTAGCGCTGGCGACGGCGCAGGAGTTGGGCATCCCGCTCTATGCCATCCTGGCCTCACATACGCCCTATGAGATCGCTGAGGCGCTCGGCATGGGAAATTTCGATTACGCGTCCCTGGCGACTTTGTGGGAGCAATGGACTGGTGTGCGGTTCTCCGAGACCGAACCTCACGCTGATAGACGTTGACCGCGGCATGCGCCTGGTTTACAGTGGCGGCGTGCCTTTTATAGGCAGAGCCACGTCATGTCTGTATTTTGGCCTTCTCCTGGAAGACTGAAAGGGCTGCAAGACTGTAAGGGCACGATATCACCACAGGAGCAGGTCGTCGACCGTCACCTACCGGACGCGTGTAACAGTCACGAGAGGAGAGCGATATGCCCCTAGATCCCCAAGCGCAGCAGGTGCTCGAACAAATTGCCGCCTTAGGTTTGCCTCCCAACCATTTGGTGTCGCCATCGCAGGCTCGCATCAACATGAAGTCGCGCCCCAGGGCCGCCGGACCAGAGGTGACCAGAGTGGAAGACCGCTTGATCCCTGGCCCTGGCGTCGACATCCCAGTGCGCATCTATACACCACCGGGCTCCGGCCCCTTCCCGATCCTAGTGTGGTTTCATGGCGGTGGTTGGGTCGTCGGCGACCTGGAGACCGCTGATCCCACGGCTCGCTATCTGACAGTCGGAGCGAAGTGTGTGGTGATCTCCGTGGACTATCGCCTGGCACCGGAGACCAAATTCCCTGGGGCGGCAGATGACTGCTATGCGGCGACTGTTTGGGCCGCGCAACAAGCGACGCGGCTCAGTGGCGAGCCCAGCAAAATTGCGGTGGGAGGCGACAGCGCTGGCGGTAACCTGGCGGCCGCAGTGGCGCTGATGGCCCGTGATCGCGGTGGGCTGTCGCTGGCCTTCCAACTGTTAGTATATCCCGTGACGGCTCGTGACTTCGGTATGCCTTCCTATCGGCAGAATGCCGAGGGGTATAGCCTCACCTTGGATGCCATGCGGTGGTACTGGGACCACTATCTCCAACATCCTGATGATGCATCCAACCCTTATGCCGCCCCATTGGTCGCCGAAAATCTCAAGGGCTTGCCCCCAGCCCTGGTGATTACAGCCGAGTGTGATCCGCTCCGCGATGAAGGGGAAGCGTTTGCCAAGCGCCTCCAGGCTGCAGGGGTCCCGACCACATACAGTCGGTACGACGGCATGATTCATGGCTTCTTCGGTATGACAGCGGTCCTGGATAAGGGCAAGCAGGCGGTGGCCGAGGCCTGCGCTGCGCTGCAGCATGCCTTCGCCGCCAGGCCGCACGCAGCAGCGCGTTGATCGCCTTCACGCCGGTCCAGAGGGTTGCTCCCGTCCAGCACCTCCTCCCCCACGGCGGGGAGGAGGTCGGTAAATGGCTGTATATCCCTTGACAAAATCGTTGTTGACGCCATAAAGCGGCTCTATTATAGTCGTGCCAGCTCATCCTCACTTGTCGTCGTCTGACCTGAGGGTCATACCGATGAAACGAGCGCCGATTCCGCTGTCTTCTGTGTCTGTCGCGATGCCCTACTGCCGATTTCCATATCGCTTCTCTGCCCGGCCCCAACTCTTGACACGCATCTGATGCCCCCTAGCATGGGGGTACTCCTGCTATGCGTGTTCCCTGAACCGGACCAAGTGATTTGGTGTGACAGCTGATCGCCCTTCTCGGTCACAGGACTTGGCGAGTGCAACGGCGGATGCCAATCCTATTGAAGCAGCCTGGCAGCCATGACCAGACCATCAGCAGATCGCTCGTATGGAAAGCAAAGGAGGGAACCATGACGGCCCACCGACGTCTGATCGTAAGTGTCACCGTGATGGGCTTCCTCGTCGGGACCGCAACCGCTACGGCCCAGCTCATGGACAAAAAGGGGTTGACCCTGGAGGCAGCCAAAAAAATTGCCGCAGCGGCCGAAGAAGAAGCGGTGAACAACAAATGGACGGTAGTCATCGCCATTGTGGATGAGGGCGGAAACCTGGTCTATCTGCAACGCCTGGATGAGACGCAAATCGGTAGCACCGAGGTGGCGATTCAGAAGGCCAAGACTACCGTGAGCTTCAAGCGCCCTAGCAAAGCCCTCGAAGATGCCGTGCTGACTGGCGGCCGCACCGTGGTGCTCAGCCTGCCCGGAGCCCTGCCTATCGAAGGAGGCGTACCCTTAGTGGTGAACGACAAAGTGATCGGCGCGATCGGTGTCAGCGGCGTCACCGCCCAACAGGATGGCCAGATCGCCAAGGCGGATGTGGACGCCTTGGCGAAGCTGCTGGGGCGCTAAGCGGGGGGGAACCGCGTGCTGCCTTCACGATGGCGCGGAGGGCGTGATGGAGAATAAAGCCAACAACGATGCGGGCTTTCCTCGATGCTTCGCACGGCGCACGGTGTTGCAGGTGGTGCTTGGCTTAGTCCCGGGGTGGCCCCTGCTGAAGGGGGCCAGGGCGCAAGAGAGTGTTCCACACCAAACCCGTCCACAAGAGGGGGATCGCTTCGTCTTCGCTACTGGAGAGCGCAAGGGCAACCTCATCGCACCCGCCGACCTTCCGAGCGGTGGTCCCCCGGTGACGGCTTACCCCATGGACCCTCACAGCAGGATCGTGCGGGACGGGTCGCGCCTCAACCAAGTGCTGTTGATCCACTTTGAGCCCGAAGCGCTCGCCAGGGATACTCGGCTGCGTGCGGCGGCTGGGATCGTCGCCTACTCAGCGATCTGCACGCATGCAGGATGTGATGTATCGGATTGGAAAGACCACACCAAAACCCTTATGTGTTTTTGCCACTTTTCAGAATTCGACCCAAGGGATAGCGCCCGCGTGCTCGATGGACCAGCCCCTAGACGCCTCGCTGCACTGCCACTCAAGGTGGTCGACGGTGGTCTGGTGGCGGCCGGCGAGTTTATCGGTCGCGTCGGCTTCCAGCAAGGCTAAGGGGCATCAAGCATGCGCGGGATGTCATGTCTCAACCGATGGCTCAGTCAAAGGAGGACGCTGATGATGTCTGCCAACCACCTGCTCCGACTCGCAGCCGTCATCATCATTATCGGGCTACTGCCAGTGGTGAGCGTCGCGCAAGGGATCGCTACCTACAGCCCGGTGACCGACCAACGACTGCTCAAGCCGGAACCGCAGAACTGGTTGATGTACCGTGGTACTTATGACGGCTGGGGCTACAGCCCCCTCGACAAGATCAATGCGGCCAACGTCAAGAAGCTGGTGCCGGTGTGGAGCCTCTCCACAGGCGTGATCGAGGGCCATCAAGCGCCGCCCATCGTCAATGAAGGCGTCATGTTCATCACCACCCCGCAGAATCAGGTGTTCGCCCTGGATGCCAAGACGGGAGACCTGCTGTGGCGCCACAAGCGCGAGCTACCCGATGATATTATCCTCATCCATCCGACCAACCGCGGTGTCGGCCTCTACGACGACAAGGTGTACTTCGGCACGCTTGATTGCCACCTCGTCGCGCTGGACGCGAAAACCGGCCAGGTCGTCTGGGACAAAACAGTTGGAGACTACAAGCAGGCATACTACATCACTATGGCGCCACTGGTGGCCAAGGGCAAGATCATAGTCGGGATGTCCGGCGGCGAGTACGGAATTCGCGGTTACATTGCGACGTTCGATGCCAAAACGGGCGAGGAGGTGTGGAAGACCTATACGATTCCCGGTCCTGGCGAGCCAGGCCACGAGACCTGGTCGGGCGACACCTGGAAGACCGGCGCAGTATCGGTGTGGATCACCGGCCATTATGACCCACAGTTCAACCTAACGTATTGGGGTACTGGCAATACCGGTCCCTGGCCGGCTGATGCGCATCCGGGCGATAATCTGTATGCGACGTCGGTGATCGCTCTGGAGGCGGATACCGGCAAGCTGAAGGGATACCACCAGTACCATTGGAACGATTCATGGGATTGGGATGAAGTTGCCGCACCTCTGCTGATCGATGTGCCCCGCGACGGGCGCAGCATCAAAGCCCTAGTGCATCCCGCACGCAGTGGCTATTTATGGCTGCTGGAGCGCACAGCCGAGGCCATTAAATTCGTCGAGGGCAAGCCCTACGTCAAGCAAGATGTATTCGCCAGCATCGATCCGACGACCGGCCGCCCCACCTACAATGAGGATCGTAAGGTTGGGCTCAACAAGGCCGTGACCTTCTGCCCCTCCCTGTGGGGTGGCAAGGACTGGACGCCCGCAGCCTATAGCCCACAGACGGGGTATCTGTATATCCCAGCCAACGAGAACCTCTGTAGCTACTTGGTGGGCAAAGAGACCCCCTACGAACCGGGCAAGCTCTTCCTGGGGATCGACCGCACGGCCACCAAGCTCCTCATGGCCGAGGGCGCCAAGCACATCGGCGAGTTGCAGGCCTGGGATATGAAGACCTTCCAGAAAGTCTGGACACACCAGTTCAAGTGGCAGAATTGGGGTCCGGTGCTGACCACCGCTGGTGGGTTGGTCTTCCTCGGGGGTACGAGTGACCGCTATTTCCGGGCGTTCGATGCTAACACCGGCACGCCGTTGTGGGAATACCGTACCAACTCCGGTATCACGGCTGTGCCGACCTCCTACGCGGTGGATGGCGTGCAATATATCGCGGTGCAGTCCGGGTGGGGCGTCGATGCCCAGAGAATGCAAGCTAGGCTTGATACGTTACTAGGGAGCAGCACCATCGTGCCACAGGGCGGGGTCCTCTGGGTCTTCGCGCTGCGGGAATAGCTATGGCGCTTCGGGCGCCTTGCAGAAGGAGAGAGCCGTGTTGACCTTGCGTGTGAATGGCAAATCCTACCAGGTCGATGCTGAGCCGGCGACCCCGCTGCTCTGGGTCTTGCGTGATAACATCGGCCTCACCGGCACGAAATACGGTTGTGGCATCGCACAATGTGGTGCCTGCACGGTCCATGTGGATGGACGGGCGACGCGCTCGTGCGTGCTGCCGGTCAGCGCCGTGCTCAATAGTGACATTATCACGATTGAGGGTCTGTCGCCAAACAGTCAGCATCCGGTCCAGCGTGCCTGGATCGAGCACGATGTGCCGCAGTGCGGTTATTGCCAGTCCGGCCAGATCATGGCGGTGGCGGCCTTGTTGGCACGCACCCGAAACCCCTCTGAAAGCGACATCAATCGGGAAATCACGAATATTTGCCGGTGTGGCACCTACCAGCGGATTCGAACCGCGATCCGCCGGGCCGCCGAACTGGCCAAAGGCTAACCCAGGCCCAGCGGAGGAGGCGACGCCATGGCCATCAATCACACAATGAATCGGCGACAATTCATGCTCACCACGTCAGTGGTGGGCGGCGCATTTGTGCTGGGGTTTATCCTGCCGTCACGCCAGGTAGAGGCGGCCATTATTGCCGAGAATCCCTGGACCTCTCCGACGACGGCCGGCACCGAGATCAACGCCTGGCTGGTCGTCGGTAGCGACGATATCATCACCATCCGAGTGGCCCAGTCAGAAATGGGTGAAGGGGTGTTTACCTCGATGCCGATGCTGGTCGCTGAGGAACTTGAGTGTGACTGGGCAAAGGTACGCGCCGAGTATGCCTCGGCCAACCGCAGCCTACGGGAGAACCGTGTCTATCAGCGTATGGCGACGGGCGGCAGTGGAGCTGTCAGGCGCTCACGTGAGTATTTACAACAAGCCGGGGCCAGCGCGCGCGCCCGCCTCATCGCAGCGGCGGCGCAGCAATGGGGAGTGCCTGGCAGCGAGTGTCAAGCGGAGAACGGCAGGATCATCCACTCCGCCTCGGGACGTCAAATCAATTATGGGGCGATCGCAGCGGCCGCCGCGCAGGTCAAACTCGACGCTGAACCAGCGATCAAGACGCCTGACCGGTTCAAGTTGCTGGGCCAGTCATTGAACCGCCTCGAGGTCCCCCTGAAGGTGAACGGCACCGCCACCTACGGCATCGACGTGCGCCTGCCGGATATGCTTTATGCCTCGGTGGTCACTTGCCCCGTGTTCGGGGGCAAACTGCAACGCTACGACTTCGACGCCATCAAGAGCATGCCAGGCGTTCGTGCGGCCGTTGAAATTCCCAATGGCATTGCCGTGGTCGCCGATACCTTCTGGCGAGCCAAAACGTCCCTAGAGGTCATGCCCCTCGAATGGGATTTTGGGGCACACGCCAACACCGACTCCGAAACCTTCTGGAAGACGTTTCGGGAGGCGTTGGACAAACCTGGAGTGGTGGCGAATGAAAAGGGCGATGCACTGGCGGCGCTCAAGGCGGCACGAAAGGTCGTCGAGGCCGATTACGCCGCCCCCTATTTGGCTCATGCCACCATGGAGCCGATGAACTGCACGGCACAGGTCAGGCCGGATCGGGTAGACGTGTGGGTGAGCACGCAGAACCCGGAAGCCGCCCTGGCCGCCGCCGCCGAAATCGCCGGCATGGCACCAGAGAATACATACGTCCACACCTGCTTCCTAGGCGGTGGCTTCGGCCGTCGCTTCTACAACGACGATGTGAAGCAGGCGGTGACGGTGGCTAAAGCGCTGGACGGCCGGCCCGTTAAATTGATCTGGACCCGCGAGGAAGACATGCGTCATGATTTCTACCGGCCGATGGCAGCGCTACGCTTCCGCGCCGGCCTCGACGCCAATGGCTTGCCCGTGGCGTGGTTCAACCGTTCGGTAACCCACTCCATTCTGTCCGGCATACGCCCGGACGACGTGAAAAGTGGCATCGACCGCACTTCGGTTGAGGGCTTGGCCAATATGCCATACGATTTCGCCCAGCACCGCATCGAGCACCTGATTCAAAACACCCATGTGCCGGTAGCCTTCTGGCGCTCGGTGGGTGCTTCACAGAATGCTTTCGCGGTGGAGAGCTTCCTCGACGAGGTCGCCCACGCGGGCGGCAAGGATGCCGTCGAGCTGCGGCGACTGCTGCTGAAGGAGCACCCGGACTGGCTGCATGTGCTCAACACCGCCGCACAGAAGGCCAATTGGGGCAAGGCGATGCCAGCGGGAACGGCCCAGGGCATTGCCATTGCCGAAAGCTTCGGCTCCATCGTTGCCGAAGTGGCAGAAGTGTCGGTGAGCAAACGCGGCGAAGTCCGTGTCGAACGTGTCGTGTGTGCTGTCGACTGCGGCCACGTGGTGAATCCGCTGACCGTCGCCGAGCAGATGGAGAGCAGTGTCGTTTATGGCCTCACTGCCGCTCTTTATGGCCAGATCACCATCAAGAACGGCCGCGTCGTCGAGGGCAATTTCGATGATTACCAGATGCTCCGGCTCGATGCCATGCCCGAAGTGGAGACGCATCTGGCGCTCAGTGGCGGTAATAAGTGGGGCGGCATCGGTGAGCCGGGTGTGCCACCGGTGGCGCCAGCGGTGTGTAACGCCATCTTCAAGATCACCGGCAGGCGTGTCCGCTCGCTGCCACTGAGCAACCACGATCTGAACTGGACCTAAAATCGGTAGGCGTCTCGAGGCATCCATTCTTTAGTTCCCTGCTCCATCGTGAGCTGGGTGCTCGGCGAAGCGACCAGACAGTATCCCCTCTCCCTCTAGGCCAGAGAGTACGGGTGAGGGAAAGGGAGTCAATGCCAGACTTCTTGCCAAAAAAGGCGTCGTCGATGTACTTCCTTCTTGTGATGCTGCTCATCGCTGGACTGTTGCCGTTAAGGGCCGCCGCGGCAGATTCGGCCACGGCACGTGGTCTTGCTCTCGTGAACGCTTGTGCCGCCTGTCACGGCTCTGACGGACGAAGCCAGGGGGCGATTCCCTCGATCGACAATCTGTCCGCCGAGGATTTCATCGCGGCGCTGAAGGCGTTCCGCGCTGATGCCCGCAAGGGCACCGTGATGAACCGCATCGCCAAGGGCGTCGATGATGCCGAGATCAGTGATATGGCAGCCTATTTTGCTGGCCGGCCTGGGCGTTGAACCGCGCTAGCATGGACCCGCATGTGAGAGGGCATGGCTGTGCAAGTGCTCACGCGTCGACAGTTGCTCGGCTTCATTGGTGGGCTGCCGATTGCTGCTGGGGTGGTGCATCGGGCCTGGACGCAAACCCACGCTCGGGTGCTGGTCGTCGGTGGCGGCTTCGGCGGTGCGACCTGCGCGAAGTACATCCGGCGCGCTGACGCCGCCATTGAGGTGACGCTGGTCGAGCCACGCCGCCAGTTCATCTCCTGCCCATTCAGCAACGCCGTGATCGCCGGCCTGCGCGACATGGCATCCGTGACTCATAGCTATGATGGCCTGCGTCAGCGTCATGGCGTGCACGTCGTCCATGCCAGCGCGACGGCGATCGATCCGACGGCGCATCGCGTCACGCTCGACGACGGCAGCGTGCTGGCATACGATCGCTTGGTGCTCGCACCGGGTATTGAGTTGCGTTGGGGGGAAATCGAGGGCTACGATTCAGCGGCCAGTGAAGTCTTTCCCCATGCCTGGAAAGCTGGCCCACAAACGATCCTGCTACGCCAACAGCTCGAAGCGATGGCAGATGGCGGCCTGGTGATCATCGCCGCGCCAGCAGAGCCGTATCGCTGTCCGCCTGGTCCCTACGAACGCGCGAGCTTGATCGCCCACTATCTGAAAATGCACAAGCCGCGCTCTAAACTGCTCATTCTCGATGCCAAGAACGCCTTTACCAAGCAGGAGCTCTTTCGCAGCGCCTGGGAGCGCCTCTACCCCGGTCTGATCGAGTGGATACCCCAGTCGCAGAGCGGCCGGGTGGTACGGGTCGATACTCGTGCCCGCACGGTGTCCACCGACTTCGACGATTACAAGCCAGCGGTGGCCAACATCATCCCGCCACAGCAAGCTGCAGCGATCGCCCGCGCTGCCGGTCTCGACGATGGCAAGGGCTGGTGTCCGGTGCGGGCCAGTACCTTCGAATCGACGGTCCATGCCGGCATCCATATCATCGGCGATGCCGCCATCGCCAACCCCATGCCGAAATCGGCCTTTAGCGCCAATAACCAGGCCAAGACGTGCGCTGCGGCTCTTATAGCAATGCTGCGTGCCGAGGCAGCCCCGGCGCCAGCGCTGATGAATACTTGTTACAGCCTGGTGGCGCCCGATTACGGCATTTCGATAGCGGCGGTCTATCGGGTGATCGACGACAAGATCGTCGCCGTGGACGGCTCCAGTGGCGTGAGTCCACTGCATGCCGACGCTGAGACCCGAACTCTTGAGGCGGAATACGCTATATCATGGTATACCAACATCACCGCCGATACCTTTGGCTAGATACGCCGCGCCCCCCGATCATCTCATCTCCCTCTGGGAGAGGGCCATGGTGAGGAAAAGCCCGAAACAGCCATACCTCTATCGCTGTACAGGGGAAAACCCAATCCGGCCGAATTATAGCCGACATTGGCGATGGCAGTATGTGATTTGGGGAGCAGTGATGGCTGTTGCTCTGACCGCAGCGACACGACAGAACACCGCCCAAGAGCAGGGCGTACTGGCCGGCTATCGCATCATTAATGGCGCCATCCCCGAACCGCTCACCGACCAGCCTGGGGACGGAGAGCGCGGCCGCCGCATTGTGCTCGACCGCGAAGGGGGTGATTGCGTCATCTGTCATGCGATGCCGTTGCCCCAGCGCCAGTTTCATGGCACCATCGGCCCTCCCTTGGACGGCGTCGGCGGCCGTTACTCGGCAGGTGAGCTTCGCCTGCGCCTCGTCGACTCGAAGGCGTTGAATCCGGACACCATCATGCCCGCCTACTACAGAGTAGCGGGATTACACCGCGTCGACGAGCGCTATCGCGGCAAGCCGATCCTTACCGTGCAGCAGATCGAGGATGTTGTGGCTTATCTGTTGACCCTACAATCGCCATGAACGGAATACCCTCTCCAACAACTCCCAGCGCGCTCATCAGTCGACGCACCATGCTACGCCAGCTTGGCGCTGGCCTGCTGCTAGCGCTGTGGCCAGCCGATCGCTGGGCCACACCGGAAGCGGTACAGCAGGCAATCCACCAGCGCATCGGCGAGCGCGAACCACAACCAGGCGGCATGACGCTGACCCTGCCGAAGATCGCCGAAACCGGGAACTCCGTGCCACTGACGGTCGCGGTCGATAGTCTGATGACGCCCGGAGACCACGTCCTACGTATTCATGTGTTCGTTCCAGGCAATCCAGAGCCGGTGGCGTCGACGTATCATCTGGGAATACGGGCGGGAAGAGCGCAGATCAGTACGCAGATCCGTCTGGCACGTACGCAGACGGTTTTGGCGTTGGCGGAGATGAGCGATGGCTCGGTGCGCTCTGATGCCGCGAGCATTGTCGTGACGCTCGGTGCCTGTGTTGATGAGCTCTGGAGCGATTAGAGGAAATCCGCCATGACCCAGCCGCGCATCCGCGTGCCAAGCCAGGCGAGGAAGGGCGAAGTCATCGAGATCAAGACGCTGATCTCACACCCCATGGAGACGGGACATCGCCGCGACACCCAGGGGCAACTGATCCCACGCCATATCATTCATACCTTCACCTGCACTTATAATGGCGCAGAGGTGTTTCGGGCCGATTGGCATCCCGCCGTCGCCGCCAACCCATACCTTGCCTTCTATACCGTGGCGACTGAGTCCGGGCGCCTGAATTTTCAGTGGATTGACGATGATGGCACCGTCTATACGGCAGAAGCTGAGATCACGGTAGTGTAACGGCGAGTCCTGAGTGCTGAGTGCTGAGTGCGCGGCGGAAGAATTTTCAAGAGGTGCTGGGGGTGACCAAACGGTGGGATGGAACCGGGGACTACATGGCCACGAGCGTCGGTTCCCCTGGCTCGTGGCCATCATGTCCATAGGCATCGGATGTGCTGGAGCGGGGCTGCTTACGGTCGACGAGCACAGCCGCTATCTCGTCGATGGTCGACGCTCCGGCTACACCTACCTCTCGGAGGAGAACCAGCGCCTCCAGGACGACGACTTCGCCAATCCTGGCCTGTTGTGGGTTGAGCGTGGCCGTGAACTGTGGCGCCAGGCAGACGGTGCTGCCGCGACATCTTGTGCGAGTTGCCATGGCGATGCGGCCGACAGCATGCGGGGCGTGCGCACGCGCTACCCGCGCTTCGATCCCACCCTCGGTAAACTCATCAATCTAGAGCAGCAGATCAACCGCTGTCGCGCCGAACGCATGCAGGCACCGCCTTACCCCTCCGAGTCCGAGGTCCTCCTGGCGATGACCACCTTCATAGGCACGCAATCCCGCGGTCTGCCCATCGATGTTCGCATCGATGGACCGGCCCAGCCGTTCTTCGAAGCCGGTAAGGCGTTCTTCTATCAGCGTCGTGGCCAGCTTGACATGGCCTGTGCTCACTGCCACGAGCAGTATACCGAGCAGCGGTTGCGTGGCGACGTCATCAGCCAGGGACAAACCAACGGCTTTCCAGTCTACCGCTTCACATGGCAGACATTGGGCTCAGTGCACCGCATGTTCGAGTGGTGCAACACGTCCGTGCGTGCCGAGCCGTACCCACAGGGTTCCGATGAATACATCAACATCGAGCTATATATGGCCTGGCGCGGCCGCGGTCTGCCGGTTGAAACTCCCGCCATCCGGCGGTAAGGCCGGGCTTTCTCCCCGTAGGTGAGGAAGTAAACAGCGTGCCCTGACACAGCCAAGCAAACCTGGTAGGCACCCCCGGCCGTCTGAGTTGATGGGCGCGATTAGGTATGATATACAGCGATCGTGATAAGTCATCTCCAGGATATCCGGCTGCCGGGTTCTGCATCACTTAATACCGGCTTGGGTCCTGCCGACGTCGGGCTCCCAACTCTTAGCGAGGGCCATCGTGCTTTCTCGAACCCTCTAGGTCCTTCCTGACGGCATGGGGTGACCTCGATCCATGGCCAGCACTCTCAGCCGCGTCCCCAGCGCTCGCTTCTGCTGGCAGCAGTTGGCGCGAGACCTGGCGCCAGTGGGCGGCGAGCTGGCCCTGGACGTCGCCTGCAGCACTTTCACCAATCGGCATCTGTTTCACACCCGCACCTACTACGGCCTCGATCTCTTCCCGGCCCAACTCCAGGCCGGTTTGGATCGTTATGCGGACGACAACAGTATCGGCGTCGTGGCCGACATCGGTCGCCCGTTACCGTTCAAGGCCTGCGCCGACGTTTGCGTTTCCACCTATACCTTGCTCTATGTACCGCCAGTCCAGCGGCTGACGGTAACGCAGCAACTGGTCGACAGTGTGCGTCGAGGGGGCTGCCTCATTTTACAATGTCCAAACGTTTCCGGCGCCGATGCCATCCTTTCCGGATTGCGCCCACCGATACCCTACCTACTCTTTGAGCTGGTGCAGGCCACCCGACATCACCCGGTCATCACGGCCGTGCGCCAGCGGCAGGGGGCGTGGCAAAACCCGGCGTCGTTCGTCGATACCGTTGTCTCGCAGGGAAGTTGTTGAAGGTCATACCCCTGGTTCAGTCAACTATAGTCCCGCCTAAGGGCAGGAGTGCCTCTAAGCGCTGGCCCGCACCAGGCCGCGGCCCGAGGGCTCAGCCCGAGCTAGCCAGCGCGGCGGGGTGTATAGGCGTGCGAGACCGGAGAAGGACCATACCGCAACACAAACGCCGCCGCGGTAAAGGCTGTTGATAAACCCACTTGGCCAGGCGTCGATGCTCCCGCAGGAGGTGCCGCGGCGCTCAGTGCCTCCAACCGTCGCTGCATCCGAGGTACATCCACATAGGCTGATACGGTGGGCTCCTCAGCATAGCGCGCCAACGGTTCCCGCAGCAGTGGCCACAGCTCCTGGCGCCGGGCAGCACCATGGCGCTCGCTCACCGGGTCGCGTTTGTCCCGCTGCCACGGCAGACGTTCCAGCACGGTGCCCTCGATGGCGCGGCGGAAGAGATAGCGCGTCCAGCCCTGGCGGACATATTGCTCCGGCGGTAAGGCCAGGCAGAACTCGATCAATCGGCGATCCAGCAGGGGATAGTGATAGTCTGGTAGTGCTACACAGGTAATGCTCGCGACCCGATTCCGTGCTACTGTTGGTCAAAAACACCACTATAATCAGGGAGGCCAACAGCAGCCATGGTCGTCAGAGACGCGTGCCCAGGGTGTGGATCGCCACAGTTCAAGAAAAATGGCCATATTCACAGCGGCAAACAGAATCATCAGTGCAAGGCATGCGGACGCCAGTTTGTGGCCAGCGCCGAAGACCATATCGTATCTGATGAGGAGCGCACGGTGATTGAGCACCTGCTGCGCGAGCGCATTTCCCTGCGCGGGACCTGTCGGGCTGTGGGCGTCAGTCTCACGTGGCTCTCGCCCTTTATGGTCGAACGCTTTGCATCCTGCCCCGATCACCTCCATGTTCAGCTCCCAGTAGATCCAACAGACGTGGCCATTCAGCGACTGGAAGCCGAGGCCGATGAGATGTGCAGCTTCGTCGGGAAGAAGGCAAACAAGCTATAGATCTGGATTGCTATGGATGCAAAGACGCGCCAGGTCATTGCGTTTCACATTGGTGACCGGAGTCGTGAGAGTGGGGAACACCTCTGGGCTAAGATCCCAGAGGTATATCAACAGCAGGCGACGTTCTATACAGATTTATATGAGGTCTACAAGGGCATGATTCCACCAACCCAGCACAAAGCCATTACGAAGCAAGCCCGCAAAACGAATCATGTCGAACGCTTCAACAACACCCTGAGACAACGCATTTCTCGTCTGGTGTGTGACACGCTGTCATTCTCCAAGAAACTGGCGAACCACGTCGGAGCCATCAAGTTCTTCATCTGCCACTACAACCTCGCGAAAGCAGCCGCATTACCTGTGTAGCACTACCAACGTCGAACGCTTCTATAAGGGGAAGCAGGATTAAGGCAGATGCTACGTCACACGTTCTCAGAAGGTTGCATAAGTCGATGTGAGTCAGAATCAATGTGGAAATTTTTCCACTTTGAACGGAGGAGATACCATGAGCTGGAAAGACCGAGCGCTACAAGCCGCGGACACGAAAGCCGCACGGGAGCAAGACGCGGAACACCTCCGCCAAGAGGCCGAGCGGGCCAAGCTGTTGGCGCCGTCCGAGTCTCAAGGTCAATAACACACGTTCCGGTCATTGCTCCTGGCACCCCAAATGTGAGATCGCGTTCATGTGGGCTGTCCGAGAGGCATCCGCCCGTGTTACAGCAGTCCCGGACACCCCGTGCAATCGTCGGGGATATTGGTCTGAAACGTGACATCTGTAAGTGTCACCGTGCCTCCATCGAAGTTGAAGATGCCGCCGCCGCCGCCGAAGAATGCGCTGTTGTCAGCGACGGTACTGTCCTCGACAGTGAGCGTGCCGCTATTATAGATACCACCGCCGTTATTGTTTGCACGATTGTCAGCGACGGTACTGTTCTCGACGATGAGCGTGCCCCTGTTGTCGATGCCGCCGCCGGAGCTAAATGCACTATTGCCCGAGAAGGTACTGTTCCGGACGGTGAGCGTGCCCTCATTCCAGATGCCGCCGCCGAAGAATGCCTCATTGTCAGCGACGGTGCTGTTCTCCACAGTGAGCGAGCCCGCATTCCAGATGCCGCCGCCGTGGCGTCCGGAGCTCTCAGTCGCACGCGCACCATGCTGGATCGTCACGCTTCTGAGCGTGACCGTGCCGCTGGCGACCGTCAAGACCGTCCCGCTGCCACCGCCATCAATGACAGTGCTGTCCTGTCCCGCGCCGCGAATCGTGACATCGCGGGCGATGGTGACGTGTTCGGTATAGGTCCCCGCCGCGACATTAATCGTGGCGCACGTCGCGTCGTTGACCGCCGCCTGGATGGTAGGATAGGCGTTGCTAGGCACCCGGCAGGGCCCCGCCCCGGCCTGGGCGCTTGGGAGAAAGGCCTGGCTCACGGCTAGGGCCGCCAGGCAGGCCATGAGGACGAGCCGCGGGAGCAGCCGTCGGGCTTGTGCCTGACGTACCCGCATGCCTGCTGAGTTAGGAGCTCTGAGGGTGCGTGTGAGTGAATCTGAAGATCGCTGCATGGTCTGTTCCTCCTGTACGCCAATACGGACTGGGATATCTCAACGGAGAGCATGAAGACAGACGCGTCGATGAGACAAGTGGCACACATCAACTCAACGTGAACGGTCACCAAGAGGCCTGCGGGATGTCCCTCCCCAGGGGGAGAGGAGCTCAGCGAATGAGGAGTTGAGGCCGCGCCAAGAAGCGGGATACTCTCCGGAGCTTCAGGCACGCTTGAGGCAGGATAGGATGGATGATCTCCGCAAGTCTCATGGATAAGCTTCTTCGCGAACCTCAACAGCCACAGGGCGACCAACTCACGACCGCAGTGCACATCAGCATCCTAGACAGCTTCCCACGGAGATATTCCACGAGTGTAGGGCTATTGATGAACCCTGTCAAGCAACTAAAAGCTAGAGGACCAGATAAGGCGTTGGAAGCCCCATCAATACTTTGTGTATGGGGTCAGCGGATAGATGGTCAGCTACGCGGATTCATGGAGGGCAAACGTCCATATGTTGGTCCTTGGATCAGACAATGGAACGTTTGATGCCTTACGGAATATCACACGGTACAACTGAATGACATTCACCCACAAAGGAGAGCGACATGAAGACGAAGCTATCGATATGGGTCTCTTGCCCCGCCCGTGCGAAATTTTACGCCAAGAAGGACTTTGGGAGTCTACAAAGCCATAAACGGTCTCATTTCGCTTTTCTCACGACCATTTTGCCCCGGAAGACACTGCGAGATAGATTTCAGAACCCTATGTTTTCACATGGGTTTACAGCTTATAGTAAATTTTCGTTCCGTCGGGGCAAGAGACCCTAGACCCCGACGATATGGCCCTCATCGTTGATGCCATGGGCATTGGTATGGACGCCCCCGGGGACATCAATCAAGGTAAAGGTATACGAGGCGCCAGAGGCCATAGGGACCACACCGAAGAGAATGCTCAGCGACAGCAGGATACGAACTCGATGGCGACGCATGACAGGTTCTCCTTGAACTGGTTGGGTGAGAGCACGTAGGGGAAATGGAGCGAACCTATCCGACTGGGCGGAGAAAGTACAGAACAATTGATACTTGTGGCCGGTATAGTCTGTTAGGTCGTATCGCAGCTTCCCTCCCGTAGGTCCAGAATGGAAAATGGAGAGAATAACGACAGCGGGAATATATCAACACATTGTTGATATATTAAATGGAAAACATGGAAGCCCTTCGGCGCCGGCGTGCAGATTTTTGTTCCCTCTCAGTTCCCTCTTTGGTCTTGCATAACGGCGTTTATGCAAGATCCCGGCGCTCGACTCGTGAGCGCTTCGCTCACGCCGCCAGTTGACAGAACACCCACTTCTCGGCCCAAGCCGGCTGGCTCCGGATGCGGCGCATGTCTGCCGAACAGGGCCTTATCCCCCCTTATCTGTTTTGTATAGACGCTCAGTCCGAGGGAACCTCCACACCTTGCGATATAATACATACTGAACTAATGCTATTTCCTCCAGAAGCTGGCTTCTTACACCCACAATGTAAGAGGCGAGTCGCCGTTCTTAGAGGCTCTTACACAACCTCTAAGGAGGCAAGATGCCTCTCAAGACTCAACCGAACCGTTTGCTTCCCCAAGTTAGCTCCACTTCATTCAGCAGCCTCGGGGGAGATACTTCCGATGCCTGACTGGATTCGCAACTGGTTAGATACCTGCATTGCTCCTGTAGTCGGCCCTCGGTGGGTGGCCGTTATCATTGCTGTTATGACAGTGGCTTGGGCCATCTTTCGCAACTGGGACAAGATTACAGGCCATCCGCTTGTGTTTCCCCTTATCTCCTGACTATCCCGAAAGCGCATACCAAAAGCTGACCCTGAGCGCTTTGCCGTCGCGCTCGTCCATCTCGAGCATGACAAGGACCACGCATATGAAGAGCTTATACGAGAAGCGCTCAAAGATTTCATTGGCGAAGAGGAAGAGTCCACTCAGCAGCAAACGATGTTAGTGGGGGAGACCATTCAGCTGCTCCAGCTTAATAGGACTATCTCCCTTGAGGACAGCCGGCCAGAGGAAACCGCTCGACGGTATCTCAAACAGTCCGGTGCTCACGCGCTCATGTGGGGGATAGTGCACAACGTTGATGGTCAAAGTGCTCCCCGCCTCTACTGGACCATCCCCTACAAGACCATACGAGCTAAGAAACTTTACCTACTAGAGAAGCTTGAGCTTCCAGCTCTCGGTAGTGCTATCTGAACGGGCTTTACCAGATCGCTCACCATTTGGGATAAATGTGCGCCGCAGCCCAGGCCCCCACGACGAGGACATCGACATGCATGGGAGTTTTTCCGGACTTCGCGCCGCTCTCAAGAAATCGGCTCTTCAAACCGTTTCCCAGCAGCGGGAGCACTCATCAGCCAACGCGGTAACGCGTGACCGCCGCCTCGTCCAAATTGAGTCCGAGGCCAGGAGTTTTCGGAGCCACCAGACAACCATCCTCCAGTGCCGGCATTGCCTGTAAGATGGCCGCCGAGCGCGGCACATTCTCGACCATAAATGCATGGGGAATGGCGGACAGCAGGTGAACATGGATTTCTGGAATGACGTGGCCGCACACCGGCACGTGATGGGCCTGGGCCAATGCCGCAATACGCCGCCACGGGGTGATGCCGCCGGCTCGTGCCAGATCGATGATAGCTATGTCCACCGCGCGGTGCTGCAGCAATTCCTGAAAGGCGTGCAAATCGTACAGATGTTCCCCACCGGCGACGGGAATCTCCAGCGTCTCAGCCAGGTGAGACAGGCCGTGGAGATCCTGATGATGGAGTGGGTCCTCCAACCAGGCGATGCCCGCTTCCTGCAACAGACGCCCTGTCTGGGTGGCGCGGGCACGATCCCAACTCTCCGTGGCATCGACGAGGATACGAACATCTGCCCCCACCGCCTGGCGCACGGTGCGCACACGCTCGACCTCCCCCTCAGGGCGGGCCTCCTTGCCGAGGCGGAGCTTGACGGTGCGATAGCCATTCAGCACATGTTGACTGGCCGATTCCGCCAGCTCATCGAGCGATAAGCTATACCATAGACGATCGCTGGCATAGGCAGGCATGCGGTCGCGTGAGCCGCCCAGGAGCCGGTAGAGTGGTTGGCTCACCGCTTTTCCAGCGGCATCCCAAAGAGCGATGTCAAGGGGGGCGATGGCAATATGCAGCATGCCTCCCGGACCCGTCCAGCCTCCCGCCCGCACCAGACGCGCCCAGGCGGCCTCCGCCTCAAGGACATGCGCCCCGATAAGGTGTTCTCCAAGCTCACGGGTCGCCTGCGCCACCGCTCGCACCAGATCCCCTCGATTGGACACGACATAACCGATGCCCTCGATGCCATCATCCGTCCTCACACGCGCCAAGACGTGCCAATTCCCTTCGACTTGCCGCCCTGCTGCAGTATAAGGATTTTCCACAGGGACTTGTAAGACCTCGACGTTCACACCAGTGACATTCACCGCACTCTCCTTGCTTTCATGTGTCATGGTGGCAATTCGGTGGTACGAACTTATGGGGGCATGGGTTACAGACGACCCCCATCTTCCCGCTGCCGGTCAAAGGCTTCTATGCTACCACATAAGTGCGCCAACAGTTCAGCGGCGCCGAGCGCGCTTGCTCGATCAGGGGTTATCCCCTCGCAGCCGGGCCAGTTCAGCATGTAGACGAGCGACTTCGGCTTCGGCGGTGTCGGCTCTTGTGCGTTCGGCCTCAGCGTGTGCCCGCTCCGCCTCAGCGTGTGCCCGCTCCGCCTCAGCTCTGGCCTGCTCCGCCTCGGCTCTGGCCTGCTCCGCCTCAGCTCTGGCCTGCTCCGCCTCGGCCCGGACCTGCGCAGCCTCAGCCCGCTGCTCAGCGGCTTCATCAGAGGTCAGGGCCAATCGTCCTTCCTGATCATACAGTCGTAACCAGATGGCCGGAGCCCGTTTATAGGTGCCTTCCCACCGGCCGATCCATAACTGCAGCGATGGACTCCAGAGCCAACCCCGACCATCCGGCACCATCGCTTGGTAGCCATCCCCGGCACGCAACTGCCACCCTTGCAACTCGCGTGGCTCGAAAGGATCATACCAGTAATACTCCTGCGTCCGGAACACCTGCTCGTACAACTCTTTCTTGGTGGTCCGGTCGATTTGCCGCGTGGATGGCGAGAGGAACTCGAAGATCACGTTGGGATAGCGTCCGCCCTCTTCCCATACCACCCATTTCTGCCGTCGGATGTTGCCATCGACATTGAGCACGATGAACACATCAGGACCACGAAAGGCCCGCCTCGGCCGAACGGGGTCGGCCTCTTCGGCGATGATCTGCCGCGCCTGCTCGGCGCCATAGTACAAGAACATATTGCCGGCTGCATAAAAGTCCTGTCGGTCCTGCCAGTGCTGGTCCAACACGTCGAGAATGAGATTGATCTGCATCCGCTCACGCTCAGTTTCCAAAGGCTCTCCATCGCTCTCAGGCAAAACCAACGTCAGCACGGCCAACTCCGGGTAGTCGGCGAGCATTTTCTCATCGATCTTTAGGGGCACCGTATGCCGTTCCTGCATCTGTAGACCTCCCTCGCTATGAATCTTTGCACCCCGGGTGTCTTGCCGGATGGCGTGTACCCAACATTATACCTCAGTTCGGCTCTTGGCATACCACACTCTGATAGTATTCTCATCGGCATGCTCATACCAGACCGCCCTGGGATGCACTGCCAATTGACCGCCCGACCTATCATCAGCTTCTCCAGCTTCTCCAGGCGATGAGGCCCAATCCGGCAGCAATCCGTGTTGCTCATCACGGCGCTTTGGTGTATCCTAGCGGGCACGTGGTTACGTTCAAGTGAAATTGTCGAAGACGCGATGGACAGCCATTACATGGATCTGCATCTCTATCCCACCACGCTCAGCCGCGATCGGGCTATGCGTGAAACCACACGTGCCCGCGGCCTCCTGTTCGATCATCACTACTTTACCTATGTCGAGCTGAGCGAGCGGCTCTTCCGCAGCGAGGGTTTGCCGGGGCGACTAATCGAGCCTGCAACCCAAACTGTGTTCGTGCGCCACAGCCTCACGGCATCGTTGGGTGAGGCCCCATCGCCCGGTCTGGTGGTCGAGTATCGCGGCGTTATCGATGAGCTCAAGGGGGTTGGGTTAGGGGTCGAGGATTTTGCGGCTGGCATTGACCTGCTGGACCCTACGGTCTCCCCTACGACCCGTCAGGCATTGCATCGCCTTCTCGAGGTATGGCGCTGCTACCAAAGCTGCCTTGCCCAGGCCGGCTTGGTTGACCGGGGTGACCAGGACCTGGCGATCCTCTTTCGGCTCCAGCACCACCTGACCGCTGAGACGACGCCAGCGTTGCTGCAGGGGGTACAGCGCATTGTCGTACACGATGTCTACCATCTCTCTCTGGTGCATTACGCTCTGGTGTCCTTGCTCATCAAGCTGGTCGATGACGGCGGCATGCTGCAGCATTTCTCCAGCGGGCTGAACATTGATGCGGTGACTTTCACGGAATTCACCTGGCAACGCTTCGTCGCCGACGAAAGCCTGGCAGCGCTCGTGCTGCCGGAATTTGCCAGGCCCCGGCCGCGGGGGGGCAACCTCGAAGCCCTGAGCGAGCGGTTGTTCAGCAGAAGTCCTGTGGGGGAAGCTCTTGGCCCCGACAGCACATTCACCGTCATCGCCGCCCCTGGTCGCGCTCGTGAAGTCGAAATCATGGCCCGTCGCATCCGTGAGCTCTTGGCACGTGGTGTCTTCCCCGACCACATCGCCATCGTGGTGCGGAATCTCGACCAGTACGGCGATCTGCTGGAGTCGGTCTGCCGCCGCTATCGGATTGCGCTCTGGTTCCGTCGGGGCCTGCCGCTGTTTCATGTGCCGCTCACCAAAACCGTGTTCAGTCTCCTCGAATTGGCCGATAGCACTTATCCCAGGATGGCTCTATTAAAGCTCCTGACCAGTGCATATCTGCGCCCCGACGGGCCTTGGCCCAACGATGTCGTGGTACTGGTCTATGCCGTGGGTTATCTTGATCGCAGTCACGCCCCGCTGCCTGCGCAACTCAAGGCGTATGTGCGTCGCCAGCAGCCAACTGAGGAGGATACCCCAAGGATCACGGCTCTGGCTGACTGGGTTGATGCGCTGCAAACGGCGCTCGATGACTTGGTCGGGGAACCACGGCCCTTCCTCGCGTATCTCGAGAGCCTCAAGTCACTGCTGACGCAGTTGGGCTTCTTCCGGGCCATGGGGATGCACCCCGAGGTCCCGCTGCAGGTCATCCAGCGCGATCGCGAAGCCCTCCGGTTGCTCTTCGACACGCTATGGACAGGGGCCGAGGCTTTGCACCTTCTGGGCGATGCGGCGGTAACGTTCCCGGAATTCCGTCTCCTGGCCATCGACCTCCTACGCGAGGTCACGCTCGATCAGCCACGGCAGGCTGAGGGTGCGGTGTGCATCCTCGGCGTCCAGGACACCCTGGGGCTCGATTTCGACCATGTCTTTGTCCCCGGCCTGGCGGATACGGAGTTCCCGCGGCACTATACTGAGCATCCAGTGCTCGATGACAGCACTCGTCGCGCCTTGAATCCAGCGGCCCGCGTGGTGTTGACAGAAAAATTCTCAGGCATCCTGGATCGCCGCCTCCTCGGCAAAATCCTGTTCACGACGACCGACAAGGCCCGTGAAGAGCCCTTGCTCTTCTTTCTCGCTCTGGAAGCGGCCAATCAGACGTGTGTGCTGTCGTACCCGACCCGTACAGGGAACGGCGAAGCAATCTTCCCCTCGATCTTCGTGGATGAGGTGCAACGCCATTTTGGTCAAGTCGATGGTCAGGCACAGGTCGTCCAGCACCCGCCGGCCCTGCCCTCTGTCCCACTCCCCGTCCAGTGTCTGGAGCCGGGGGAGTTGCTGCGACGCGCGGCCATGGCGTGGGGGGCGACCGGCGGAGCAACCGGCGGCGGCGCCCTGCCCATCCTCGATGAAGCGCTGCGCTCGCGTGGGGTCATGGTCGAGCGTTTACGCACCTTAGCGTCGATCGAGGCTCTGCGCAAGGCATACTTGTTAAGTTCTAGGCCAACACCGGACATAGACCCTGCACCGTTTGGCGAGATCGGCCGCCAGATCGATCTGCGTGGCCGCTTCCTCGATCCGCAACGGCCGTGGTCCCCCACCATGTTGGAAGATGCTGCCGCCTGTCCGTTTGCGTTTTTCAGCAAGCATGTGCTGCGACTGGTCTCCCGCACAGAGCCCGACTACGATGTCAGTCCGGCGACATTGGGTGAGTTGACGCATGGCATCTTGTCCGAGTTTTTTCACTCCGACCCTCCCCACCAGGCTGCAGCTGCCGTGCAGCGCATGCGGGCCATTGCGGACCAGGTGCTGGCCAAACACCGCTACGACCCTGGGCTTGGGCATCCGGGCTTCTGGCACGTCCGCAGAGGCGAGTTGATGGCGGTCCTCGACGATCTGGCGGCATATCTGGTGACACGGCAGCCGGAAGTGTATCGCACGCGCTATCATGAGCACGACCTCGCTGGAACGGTCACATGTGGCCCCTGGTCGGTCGCCCTCAAGGGCCGTGTCGACCGGGTGGCCGTCCGAGAGGGACCATCGGGTATCGACGCTGTGCTGATCCAGGATTTTAAATATAGCGGCAGTGTTGGGCGCTATCGTGAGCGGCTCGCGCTGGATGCCCTCGGTCAGTCGTCGTTCCAATTGCCTGTCTATCTCTATCTTACCCTACAGGAATTAGCGAAGGATGGGTACCGAGTCACCCCTGACGCAGAGCTGCATCTCCAGTATTTGCTGCTCAAGGACCCCAAGCGCAAGGCCTGGGATGTTGAGGTGAGCCGCACCTTTTTCGAGCCTGACCAAGTCGAGGGGCTCTCACACGGCATGCAACGCATCGCTGAGCTGGCCATCGCTGGGCGCTTCGTGCCACAGCCCCTGGAGTCGAAGCAAACCTGCACCTATTGCAGCTATGCCGCGCTCTGCCGGTACTGGACTAGCGGCGCCGGTGCGGAGGCCTGGCGCGATCAAGGTCCAGCCGATGAGGGGGCATGAGACGGTGAACGATGCTCACGTTTAATCCAAGGCAGCAGGAGGCTGTGGCCTTCACGCGTAATACGGTGGTCAATGCCAGCGCCGGCACAGGCAAGACTGCCACGCTGGTGGGTGCCTTTCTGTCGCAGCTCGGGCAGGGCATCCCGCCAGGGCAGATCTTGGCCATCACTTTTACCGAGAAGGCGGCGGCCGAGATGCGCGACCGCCTCAAGCGCGAGGTGCTGGCTCGTGTCTCGGGCGCGTCCGCCGACGAAGGTCCAGAGCTGGATTGGCGGCAAGTGCTGACCGGTCTCGCGAATGCTCCCATCTCGACCATCCATGCGTTCTGCGCCGGGCTTTTGAAAGAAAATCCCCTGGAGGCCGGAGTCGATCCGCACTTCGTCATCTGGGATGAGGATGAGAGCAGCGCGGTGCGACGCGAGGTCATCCTCACCACCATCCAGGCGCACATCTGCGCCGGTCACCCTGGCGTGCAGGCCCTGTTTCGTGACCTGCAGCTGATTCAAGCCTCGCGCCATGCGCCCAGGCATCTCACTGAGGTCGTCGAGGCCGCTCTGCGCTGGCTCAATGGCCTGGGAGTGGACCTGCAGCGGCATGACCCCCAGGGGCGCAATTGGCTCGAAGAACGTTTTGCCGCCCAACGCACCAAGCTCGCCGACTTGCACGAGCGTTTTGACCAAGGACACCGTGAGGTGCGCCTGGCCTTCGGCACCTTGGCCGCCCTCGATCGCGCCCAAGGGAAGAACGCCCAAAAGCTGCTGCAACGCATCAAAACCGCGCTTGCGAACATCGAGGCCGAGTTGGATCGCCTGACGCTGGATGCCCCGGCCGAGGTGGCCAGCGCGTGCGATATCCTGGCGGATCTGTTGAAAGCCGGAAATTTGGGGGCGAACCCGGCTGACGCCGCCCTCCGGGGCGGCCACGAGACACTCCGCCGCTGGCTTGGTGACAAGGCTGTCGATGGCGGGTTAAAGGCCTGCTTCGCCGGTGCCAAGAGCGTCGAACTGACGCGTCATCTGATCGTGTTAGTGGACCAGGTTCAGGGCGCTTATCGACGCCGCAAGACGGTGGCACGGAGCCTCGACTTCGATGACTTGTTAACACATGCCCGCAATCTCTTGAAATTCCACCCAACCGTGCGGCGGCGCTATAAGGAGCGCTTCCAGGCAATCCTGGTGGATGAATTTCAGGATACCGATGAGCTGCAAGGAGAAATCATCTGTCTGCTGGCGGAGGTACGCGGCCAGGAGCAAGCCTTTCACGCATTCGACCGCTTCCGCACACTGCTGGAGCAGATCGTCCTCGACGGCCATCGCCTCTTCATCGTCGGCGATCCGAAACAGTCGATTTACCGCTTCCGTCGTGCCGATGTCGGCGTCTTCGTGACCATGGCGGAAAAAATCGTGGATACGGGCGGCAACGGGGTCGCCCTGGTGGAAAATTATCGCTCTACCGCGAGCCTGCTGACCTTTGCCAATACGCTGTTCAGCACCGTGATGGATGGGGCTGGCGTGCATCCGCTGCCATCGCACACGGACACTCGCCATCGCCTCCGCTACAATGAGCAAGACCACCTGCAGCCCGGCCATGTATCTCATACACCTGGACGCCTGATCCTGGTCTTGGGGGAGGAGGGGCAAGCGGCAGACGTCGGCCGTGCCCTGGAGGCCCGAGCCTTTGCAGCCCTCATCGCTGAGTTGCACCGTGACGGCACGCTGGCAAGCTATCGTGACGCTGCCATTCTGGTGAAGACCCACAGTTTCGGGCCGCTCTATGAGGAGGCGCTGCGCGAGCGCGGTATCCCCTATTACCGGGTGAAGGGTGGAGGGTTCTTCCAGCGCCAGGAAGTGGGGGACCTCGCTGCATTGCTGACCTTTCTAGTCGATCCTGGTGATGATCTGGCGCTCGCCGAGGTGCTGACCTCGCCGCTGGCTGGTCTGGATTTTGCCGACCTGTATCGCATGTGTGAGGTACGGGAACCTGGTGCGTTGCTCTCCGAAGTCCTTGCCCCCGATCGCTTGGTCAGCTTGCCAGCCCCGCTGCAGGAACGTCTGGCACACTTTCTCGGTCTGGCCCGTCGGATGCTGCAACTGCGTGATCGCCTGGATCCTGCGGAGCTGCTGGAATGGGCCATCGGCGAAACCGGCTATGATGCGGTGCTCATGGCCCAACCGGATGGCGAGCAACAGGTCGCGAATGTGGCCAAGCTGCTGGATCTAGCCCGTGATTTCAGTCGCAAAGGGCTGGCCGGCCTGTACGAATTTGTTGCCTATCTGCGCGAACACATCAGTGACGACGCCGCACGCGTCCCAGAGGCGCAGATCATGAGCGAAGAAGAAGATGTGGTGCGCATCATGACCATCCATCAGGCGAAGGGGTTAGAGTTTCCGGCGGTCTTCGTGCCGGATCTGGCCCACGAGGGGAGAGGCGAACGGGGCAGTCGCGTCATCTTCGATGAGCATTGGGGCGTGATGTGCGCAGCAGCCTATGGCATCAATCGCGCGCGCCTGCTGCACCCCCTTATGCTCGAAGCGGAGGTGGTGGAACGCGATAAGGAGGTGGAAGAGCAAAAGCGCTTGCTTTACGTGGCGCTGACACGGCCGCGACACCTCCTGGTGCTGGGCGAAGGCGCCGGCAAGAGGCCAGGTCCATGGCATTCCTGGGTGGTGGGGAGGCTGCTTGACGAGCCGAATAGGGCGGAGATCATCGCGCAGGTGCGTTCCGGGACGTTACCATCGGCAGAAATGGTCCTGGATGAGGTGACCATAGAGCTCAGACATGCCGCCACACTGGCGCAACAGCCGGTGACTCAGGTGGTCGCGATGCCATCTCGCCCCGCCTCGACGGTTGACGAACTGCAAGCGATCGACCAGCGCGTCTGGGGATGGCAGCCGCCGCCACCCCAAACGGTTGAAATGTCGCCCACCGCGCTGGCGACGCTGGCCAGATGTGCGCGCTATTTTTTTCTACACGACTTGGCTGGTTTGGAAGAACAGCCGCCGGGACAGGAGGGGGGCCTGCCGGCGGTGGACAAGGGGCGCATCGTCCATGCCGTGCTTGAACGCATTGAGATGGACCTGCCTGATGCTGCCCTGTCCGCGCGCGTACAAGAATTGATTCAGGGGGAGCCGGGGGCGTTTCTGCTGACGGCTGCCGATGTTGAAGAGCTGGGGGAAGACCTCGAACGCTATCTGCGCAGCCCCACCTGGCAAGCCCTGCGGCATAGTCCACATTTACGCCGCGAGGTGCCATTTCACCTGCATATTCGTGGGGAAGCGCTAGAGCTCTTCATCCGCGGGCGGATGGACGCGGTGATCAGACGGGATGAGACGCCGGTGGTGATCGACCATAAATACGCCCATTTCGATCGTCACAAAGAAGCGGGCTATGAAGTGCCCATGGCGATCTATGCATTAGCCGCCATGCGCGCCCTGGGGAGCCCGTCCGCAGAAGTACAGTTGAGTTTTCTACGCAGTCGCGTGTATCCTACGGAGCGTCGAACCATTCGTGCAACGGATCGCGTCGAAGAGCGTATGCTACAGTTGGCGCAGGCATATGTCGACCGGAGGCATGCCAGCGATGTCGACGCCTGGCCGCGCATCGCACGCGAACAATGTGAACTGGCGCGCTGCGGCTTTCGCCCATTCTGCTGGGGGCAGAAGACCGAAGACAGGATTGAGCCAGGAGGACTGAGGACTGGGTGAGAGCCGTGTGTCACTCAGTCTGCAGCGCATAGTCCTCCGAACTTCTCATGGGAGGGTAGAGCGATGACGGAGAAGCAAAAGGCCGTGCTCGAAGCGTCGGACCTGGAACTGCTGGATGAGCTGAAAAACGGCAACTTGCTGGTGCGGGATACCGAAGCCATGGCCATCCGTGGCGTGTATTTCTGCTATATCATGTCGCCAGACGGCGGTGTCCAGAATATCGATTACCACTACCGGACACGGCAGGCGGCCAAAACCGCCTAAGCGCTCATCGGGGAACCACGTGGATGCCTGCGGTGCTGCAGTGCCTCTTGATGGATGATGACACCGCTCGTGCACGCGCGGCGCTGCCGATGCTATGCCGGAGAGCGACGCAGGCCCTGACGATCTACATGCATATTCCCTTCTGCATCCAGAAGTGTGGGTATTGCGATTTCAATGCCTATCTGTATCGCCATGACGCAGCCCAGACCTATCTTACCGCCCTACGACGCGAGGTCGTGCGTACGGCCACCGAGCGGCCATGGGTGGGCTACAGCGTGTCTTCAGTCTATTTTGGGGGTGGCACGCCTTCCACGCTTGCTCCCGCCGACCTCACAAGCCTGCTCAGCCTGATTAGGGACAGCTTTCCCGTGTCAACGGATGCGGAAACCACGCTTGAGGCCGACCCTGGCACGATCGACCTGGCCGGCCTTGAAGCACTGAGGGCGGGGGGCTTTAATCGGATCAGCATCGGCGTGCAGGCCTTCGACGACGGTCTTCTTCATCGGCTCGACCGCTTGCACTCCGCAGCAGACGCCCGTTGTGCGCTCGTATGGGCCAGACGGGCGGGATTCATGGACCTGAATCTGGACCTCATGTTCGGATTGCCAGGGCAGTCGCTACCCACCTGGGAGAGGAGCCTCCACGAGGCTATCGCCTTCATCCCAACGCATATTTCCGTGTATGGTCTCACCATCGAGGAGCGCACGCCATTCTATCGGCGACAGCAGCGCGGCGAGCTGACCCTGCCGGATGAGGACGTGCAGGTGGCGATGTTCGAGCGCGCCGACCAGGTATTGACCACCGCCGGCTACACGCATTATGAGATCTCCAACTACGCCATGCCGGGCTGGCGCTCGCGCCATAACCTGCACTACTGGCAGCATGGCGAGTATCTTGGCTTTGGTGCCGGGGCACATGCCTATCTGCATGACTATCGCCGCGAGAATGAGCGACTGCCCGGGCGTTACATCCGGGCGATCGTCGCGGGTGGCAGCGCTGCAGGTGTGCCTGAGTTCATCGATCGGATACGTCGCATCCATGAAGGGCTCATGGTGGGCCTACGGCTCCGTGAAGGGATCGACCTCGGAGCCTTCGCACGTGCATACGGCGTTCATCTCGCCACTGCCTACGCTGAACCCATCAACGAGCTATTGGAGTCTGGTCACTTGCAGCTCAGCGACGGCCGTCTGCGCCTTACCGACCGTGGCCGCCTGGTGACCGACGCGGTGCTCGACCGGCTCGTAGCAGCAGATGATTCGGCGGCGTCATCAGCGGCAGAGCAGCCCTCCTGACACCCCCCCACGACGTGGCAAGTCCTTTCTAATCCTCTGCGTCTCACCCCGATGCCGCGGGTGATCATACGTCATGTCACCTGCTTAATCCATCGATATATTTCATGAATTTCATGAAAACAATCCGTTGATTGTTTTGATCATCGAGGACTATACCCTCTATCAATTGCTTGGACAAAGGGTTGGAGGCTCGGTCCAAGCCCGGTAAGCATTAGGATATGATATATCCCACAACCGCAGGAGAGATCACATGTCAGCACGTGGACAGTCGATCACGTGGGGAATGCATATTGGCAAGTCAACACAAGATGCATGAGGATTTTGGCTCCAGCGCATAGGGCAGTGGATAGCCGGGCGGTCTGAGACTCACAAAGAAGCTCTCCGGATGACACTCTACAGAGTCTGGGATAGCCGACGTGAGCAATTCCGTCCATCACACGCGGAATCTGCCCTTGAGCATGCAGCGGAGCGCGGCGGGCAAGCCTGGCTCACTACCACGTATAGCGCCGCCCTCTATGCGTGGGTGAGGCAGTCTGCCAGTTGTCTGCATGGGTCGAGTGATCAAGGGTGTTGCAAACCTCCGTGTTCATGACTTATTCGAGGTGTTCGACGGCATACCCTCGCTGGAGAAGATACGTTGCAATGAACTGACGATGGCACTCGGTTGCATGCTTCTCCGCACACATCAGGCAATAGGGCGTGGGGATCTGTCGCAGGCGCACGGCCAATACATCTCCGGCGTGATCCCACAGTCGCTGATAGTGCTCACGCCAGTCCTCACAGTCTATAAAGAGGTTCCCGAGCTCTACTGCCGACACGTACGCAATGTTGGCACGAGCCAATAAGGCCTGGATGCCTTTATCTGCGGTCTTAGCTCTGACGTATGCCCCCATACTGGCTCGGTCCGGCCGCAGGCGTACGTCCACCACGAGCGGAATGTCCGTCTGCTGAAGTAGCGCTACAAAGTCCCGTGGGGAGCGCCCTCCATAGCCGATGGTATATGCGCGCATCGGTAGCCGGTATGTGTGTTCGTTCGGTGCCATCCTTTCGCTCCCATCTCAGGAAGGTTTGCGCCTTGATGCTCCACTGAACGTGTGACTCTCCTCAGTCCGACTCTTCCGCAATGGGATCTGCTACCAGTGCTGTGAATAGTCCATAACATACGTGATCGACAGTACCAATGGAAGGAGAAAGCATTGGGTCAGGCGCTGATTTTTCCGATCAGATGACGGCTTTTCTTCGTATGATTCGGCACCGGTATCACAATGGGCTTGACATCTGTGGCTCCAGGTGATACTAGGAGTGGCGCCATTCGCCGTTACTGCTATAGAGGTGGAACTGCTGGGAAGAGGGTGCAATTCCCTCATGGACGCGCCACTGTGATCGGGGACGAACGCCAGCGAGAGACGCCACTGGTGGGGAGACCGCTGGGAAGGCGTTGGCCAGTAGGATGATCCGAGAGTCAGGAGACCGGCCTCTATAGCCTTCACGAACCCCTCCTTCGCGGTATGAGGAGCGTGAGGTATGGTCTCTGTACGAAACCCCCAAAAGCAAGCCTTCTGGGGGTTTTTGTTTGCCTGCCCTCCGATCCTCTCCGCCTGGGTCACGGGCCTGTTCGTGGATGGGTCTTGCCACGTGTGCTGCAGCCATCACCAATCCGTGGAAGCGTTGTCCCACGGTCGACGAGAGTGACAACGAGAGGCGAGGAACCATGCATACCCGCGTGCAATTTTCGGTGGAGATTGCATCCGTGGTGTAATGCATCGAGGAAACCGATCCGCTTGCGATCGTCGATGAGACGTTGGCCAAGCTCCGTGGCGGCAGTTCCATTCCTGCGATGCTGAGGGCCTGGGCCCTGGCGGTCACATGGAGATCTGCGAGGAGGCGATTGACCGGCTCTACCCCTAGGGGCTCCTTAGGCGCGCCGGTGAGTTCCACGGCGACGGTTGTGGCGGCCCAGCTTCGGGCAGTCGACAGTCGGTGAGGTTCGAGGCCACCGCCCTGTGTGGAGGGGTGGCGGCCATGATGGTCCGTCTGGTGCACCGTGCACCCGGTTCTTGCCCACAGCATCCCGTCGGGCGTCGATGATTCGCCGCTTAACCGCATGTGCGAAGGGAGGTCCTGATGCGTTTAGACCCGAGCAGTCTGTATGATTACGAGGCGCGTGCCCAGCAAGTGCTGCCCCACGACTATTGGGATTTTATCGCCGGTGGCTCTAAGGACGAACTGACGACCCAGCGGAATCGGTCGGCCTTTGATGCCATAAGCCTGCGCCCGCGTCTGTTGCGTGACGTGACCGAGCGTAAGCTAGCAACGACCGTGCTGGGGACGCCGATTAGTTTCCCGGTGATGATCAGTCCCACCGGTGGCCATAAAGTAGCGCATCCGGAAGGCGAATGCGCCACGGCGCGGGGAGCTGGGATGTCCCAGACGCTGATGATGCTCAGCACCTCGTCCCACTGTAGCCTGGAAGACGTGGCAAAGGTGGCCAGTGGCCCTTTATGGTTCCAGCTCTACCACCGGGGCTATGAGCTGACGAAAATGCTGGTGCAGCGCGCCGAGCACGCTGGCTACAAGGCGATCGCTCTGACGGTGGATACGCCCTTGCCCGCGCCCAAAGAGCGGGATATCCGCAATCGCTATGAGAACCCCTTCCCGCTGGGGAACTTCCGCGCCATGGCGGAGGAGATGCCGGCGATGAGCGGTACCGACGAAGCGCCCAACTGGCAGCCGTCGCGTGTGCCCGCCCTCACGTGGAAAGAATTGGATTGGCTGCGCTCGTTGACCACACTACCCTTGGTATTAAAGGGGATTCGCACGGCCGAGGACGCGCAGATCGCGATGGAATGCGGCGTCAATGGCATACTGGTGTCGACGCATGGCGGACGGCAAATGGACGCCACGCTCAGTGCCATAGAGAGTTTGCCAGAGATCGTGGAGGTCTGCACCGGGCGCGCCGAGGTCTACCTGGATTCCGGCGTCCGCCGCGGCAGTGACGTGCTGAAAGCTCTGGCCCTCGGAGCCCGGGCGGTCGGCGTAGGGCGCCCCCTGTACTGGGGCCTCGCGGTCAATGGGGCCGAAGGGGTGCATGTCATGCTGGAACTGTTGCGACACGAACTGGATCAGGTGTTGGGCTACTGTGGGCAGACCGATGTGCAGCACCTGGAACCCCGTCTGGTCACGGTCCCGTACGGCTGGGGGAACGGCACCATGTTTCCGTAGGCACATAGGTGCGATGATGTCTACGAGGGGGCCGCAAGGCCCCCTGGGGCCAGATGCCCCCTGGAGGTTGTGGAACACCGTGAACAGGAGCGTGGTGACTGCAGGGTCCGTCCTTCAAGCGCTGACGACTGTGTGGCACGATCCATCCCTGCGGCTCACGAACGGTGCACGGATGGAGGAAAAAGCTGATGGCCTACGGCGTCGGCCTGGTCTTCGACCAGCAAACGGAGGCGTACATCCGGGAGGTGTGGTGCAAACTGGCGAGTCAGGGATTCGCCACTCCGCTCGCGCGACCGGGATGCCTCCCCCACGTGTCACTCACCCTGTCAGAGATGCTGCATGTCGAAGACCTGGCTCATGACATCGAGGGGTTTGGGCACTCCCCCCTTGGGCTGGAGGTGCGGTTCTCGACCGTGGGCGTGTTTACCAAGCCGGAAATCGTGCTATTCTATGGCCTGACGCCAACTGACAGATTGCTGCGCTTGCACGCCGACGTGGAACGGATCTATCGCCGGTGGAGCTCAGCCATCAGCGCGCGTTCGCAATCCGGTGTGTGGGTACCACATTGCACGTTGGCTGGGCGATTGGACGCTGGTCGATTGTCAGAAGCCATTGCCGCCGCGGCCACACTGACCCTACCATGGGTGGCAAACCAGGTGCGGCTCGCGATTGTACAGTTCGACCAATCACGCGTGGAACTGTTGAGCGTCTTCCCTTGGCTGGAATAATCGGTTCGCCGCAAAATGTCTCCTTTGCGCCGAACCAGGGGTGCTCGCTAAGGCCTTCCCGGTGCGTGAGTGGCGGCCGCAGCTGAGTTTCCATGTGAAGTGGACAATCACCGGCGATGGTGTCGATGAGCCCACCCGACTACAGACGATCAAGGGCCGGCGGCAAGGCCGCAAGCAAGCCTGGACGACGCGTACCCGGTAGACGAGCGCATGACGGGAATCCAAGGGTTTCCAGTTTGACACCGAGTGATACCGGGGCTCCCCGTGGAGGCCCCGAGGGCTCCCCCTCTGCCACTGCAGGCGCACGCCCGCCGCAATTTCTATTGACACCACTGTCACTCCTTCGCACAATAGGGACGTTTTTGGGTATCATGGTCGTGAAAAACGACATGCTATGAGCTTTTGACCGACGCACCGACTGGCCAGTGAGTGCACCGAGGAAGGGCCGGGGCAGTGCCACCGGCGTGACTCATCAAAACCGCTGTCTGGGGGAGAACGATGTATGAGCGATATCGAGATCAAACGCGGACTTAAGGATGTCTATTTCGCCACGAGTGAGGCGAGCTTCATCGATGGGAACATCGGCAAGCTCCTCTATCGCGGCTACAACATCGACGATATGGCCCGCAATTCCACCTTTGAGGAAACGGTGTATCTGCTGTTATACGGCAAGCTTCCCACCGCCAAGGAGCTTTCGGATTTCGACGCCAAGTTGCGCGCCAATCGCACCCTGCCGCGTGAAGTGCTGCAAGTTATCGAGATCGTGCAGGCATCCCACCCGATGGATGTCTTGCGCACGGCCGTCTCGGCCCTCGCCGCCTTCGATCCCGATACAGCCGACAACTCGAAAGAGGCAACCCTCCGCAAAGGCATTCGCCTCACCGCCCAAGCCCCCACCATCGTGGCCGCTCACGACCGCATCCGCCAGGGCAAGGCAGCTGTGGAGCCCAATCCCCAACTCGGCCATGCCGCGAACTTTCTCTACATGCTCTTCGGCAAAGAGCCGGACCCGGAAGAAGCGAAACTTATCGACCTCGACTTTGTACTACACGCCGAGCATGGTTCGAACGCCTCGGCCTTCGCCGCTCGGGTCACGGCGTCGACCCTGGCCGATCTGCACTGCGCCGTCACCTCGGGCGTTGCGACGTTAAAAGGCCCCTGGCACGGCGGTGCCGCCGAGGCGGTGATGAAGATGGCGCTGGAGATCGGCACCCCCGAGCGCGCCTCGGATTACGCTCGAGGCCTGCTGGAGAGCGGTGGACGCATTATGGGCTTCGGCCACCGGGTGTACCGCGCCGAAGATCCACGCGCCCGGCATATGCGGGATCGCTCAAAATGGCTGGCGGAGCGCAAGGGTGAGCCGCGTTGGTACCAGATCCTGGAAGAGCTGGAAAAGGCGATGCAGCCGTATGCCGCCAAGGGAATTTGTGTGAACGTCGATTTCTACGCAGGCTCGGTCTACTATCTGCTCGGCGTCGCCGAAGATCTTTTCATCCCGATCTTTGCCATGGGTCGCGTGCCTGGTTGGACGTTGCAAGTCATGGAACAGTTCGCCGATAACATCCTGCTGCGCCCGCTAACCGAGTATGTCGGCCCCATGGATGTGCCGTATGTGCCCTTGAAGGACCGTAGCTAGTACTGGAGTGGGGAACACGCCAGGGCGCGCACCCAGACCATTAGTCGTCGGTATTCAGGGGAAGGGGCAGGATGGCCGAGTCGGGGCTGCTGTTTCGATCGCTGAGCGACATCGCGAAACAGATTCGTCGGCAGCAGGTGTCGCCGGTAGAGGTCACCCAAGCGGTCCTGGATCGACTCGAACAGCTGAACCCACGCCTGAATGCCGTCCTCACCAACCTGGGCGAGCAAGCGCTGGAAGCGGCAAAGCTCGCTGAGCAAGACCTGGTCGCTGGTCAGCCTCGCGGTCCTTTACACGGCGTGCCACTGGCGTTGAAGGATATTTTGGCGCTGCGAGATGTACAAGTAACCGCCGGCTCGAAGGTTCTTGGCACCTGGATTGCTGACTACGACGCCACCGTCGTGGCCCGCCTCAAAGCGGCTGGCGCCATTTTTGTGGCCACACTCAATCTCTACGAGTTTGCCACCGGCGCCATGCTCAACCCGCATTATGGGCCGACGCACAACCCTTGGCATCTGGACCATACGACCGGTGGTTCGAGTACTGGCTCGGGTGCAGCTGTGGCGGCTGGCATCGTCTACGGATCCTTGGGAACGGACACCGGTGACTCGGTGCGGATTCCAGCGTCCCTGTGCGGCCTGGTGGGGTTGAAACCGACATACGGCCGTGTCAGTCGCCATGGTGTCGTGCCACTCTCCTGGTCGCTTGACCATGTCGGACCACTCACCCGCACAGTACGCGACACGGCCCTGCTGATGTCGGTCATCGCCGGATATGATCCCCACGATCCGACGACGAGTCGGCTGCCGGTTCCGGATTATGTCGCGTCGTTGACCGGAACCGTGGCAGGACTGCGCGTTGGTGTTCCACGCGAATTCTTCTTCGAAGGGCTCGACGCTGACGTGCAGCGGGCTGTGGAGGAGGCCATCCAGCAGCTCAAGTCGTTAGGGGTGGCAGTCTCGGAGGTGTCGTGGCCATCGGTCCGGCAAGCGCCCATATTGTATACCATCTCGCTGGCTGAGGGGGCCGCCGCCCACGCAGAGTGGCTTCGCAGCCGAGGCGCATATTATGGTGCCGATGTCCGCGAACGCATGCAACAGGGGCTGTTGGTTCCGGCCACGGCATACTTAAAGGCACAGCGCCTCCGCGCCATCTTGGTACGAGATCTCGCACAGGTGTTCCAGAAGGTCGACCTCCTCGCTACCCCCACCGCAGCAACCCCAGCCCCCAAGCTCGACTCCGGACCAAGTGAAATCGGTGCGCCAACGGGCGCCCTGCGCGTCCACCGGTCTTAACTTAAGGATCTCCCCAAATGAGATATTCCGTCTGCTGGCGCTCACGATGATGCTTGCGCCAACGTTTGACGAGGCCCAGGAGTTTGGCATGCTCTGCTAGAAACAGGACCAGATCGTCTGCCTCACCACACTGTACGGCACGACTGTAGTGGTAGAAGGCACGAAACACCATCTCGATCGAGATCCGCTCCACGGGCTCGCCCACAGCCTCTGCCACCTGCTGGCAGATGGTCAGCAGCACCGCATAGAACATGAGCGTGGCGTAGATCTGCAACTGGACGGCATTGGTGGAGCCCGTCCACAAGTACGCCAAATCCAACACCCGTTTGGTCAGCGCGAACGCATCCTCGATCCGCCAGCGTCGCCGGTACAGCTCACAGACCTGGCGGGCCGACAGCTGCTGCGGATCAAGGACATTGGTCAGATAGCGATACCATGTCCCCTGCCACAGGACCGACACCATGCGCAGCGGATGCGTGCAAGGGTTCGAGCGGTACAGGCCAACCTGGATAATTTCATCGCGATAGTACGCGCCCTGGCTCAGCACTTGCGCGGTGCGATACGCCGTCTTTTCACGCATGCGGGTGACAAAGAACTTCTGCTGGTCTGTAAAGTCATCAAACCACAAGAAGCTGAAAAACCCCAGATCGAAGACCAACAGCCCCCCCACCGGCAGCGCGGCCATGATCTCGGTGGCAAACCGCTTGTCATTGGCTGCCGCGTCCTCCGTATACAGCTGCCACACCGGGCGGTGGCTGAAGGCCTCCACCATGACCATCATCTTGCCCCCCAGTACCAGTCCCTCGCGCTCGCGCAAGACCTGCGTCTTTTTGCGCAGCGCTTCGAGGGTCGAACCATCGACAAGGGCAAGCAACGAGAAGCGCTCCCGCGCCGGTGCCCAGCACGGGTGCGGCACGGCGGGGGGTGCCTGCGCTTGCAGCCGCGCACAGACCTGCGCCAAGAGCTGCCCCATCACCGCTGCCGGCAACACGTCCAGCCGTTTGGTGATGGCCTGGGGACTGACCTGCAGCGGCGCCATCCCCAACAAGCCTTCGCGGGCCAAGACCTTCTGCACCTCAGCGATCGACGGGACCCGCCGCCACACCAAACTCACAATGATGGCGACGATGACGGGCAGCGTCAGGAGTCGCTGGCGCATGCGGATGAGCCGTTGCGGCTGCCGCGGATCGCGCCGTTCCAGCTGGCGCGGAGCCAGCAACGCCGGACTGAGCACGTCCAGCAGCCGTTGTTCCACCTCTTCCACCGCGGGCATCGGGACCTGCGAGCGGTGCCGAAACTCGGCATGGGGCCGGGATCTCGTGTGCTTGTGTGCCATGGGGAACCTCCTCTATGTAGGGGCTCCCATGATAGCGCACACGACGGCTTATGGCTTAAGTTAAGACCGGTGCCTGCGCGTCTCCCTCCGGCGCTTCACTCAGCCGTTTAATCTAACGGGCAGCCCAGCGATCACCGTGCCATGCGGTTTCTCACGTGATGGCCTACCGATCGGATTGCAGCTTATCGGGCGTCCCTTCGACGAAGTGGGTCTGCTAAACCTCGCCCACGCCTATGAGCACAGCACTCCCTGGAAGGATCGCCACCCGGCGTTGTAATCACTCCTGCCGTATTGTCCAGGCCTCCTCCCATCGCTGTGGCCAAATGCTCAAAAGATAAATCCGACGCCTCCCAGCACCCCCAATGGCGCCCCAGGGGTGAAATGAATATCCGCGACGGGATCAGGCTTGTTGCGCAGTCGCGATTCGAAAAAGAACTGCGCCTGTTTATACTCGGTATTCAGCAAGTTTTGAAACATCAGGAACGGCTCGAGATATCCTGGCCCAATCTTGTAAGGCAAGCGGAAGCGCGTAATCAGGTCAACAACGGTATACGGTTGGGAATACACGCTCCTATCCTCGGTCAATCGCCGTTTCCCTAAATAAAAGGCCTGCAACGTGGTGGATAGGCCGAAAGGCAGGCGGGCGGTCAAATCACCACGCGCGGTGAACCTGGGGGCCAACGGTATCGCATCTCCTGAGCCACGGAATTCGGCAGAGGTATTGGTGATATCCCCACGAAGCCACAGCGCCGTCTAGGAGCTCATGGAAGAGCATGCCCGCGATGAAGGCAATCACTCTCACATCCCGCCACCTGACCGCAGGTTTTCGCAGCCGCCGAGCCCCGCTCTCGGCCGACAGTGCGTTCGGCATGCTCATCTTCGTGGCCACCGAGGTGATGTTTTGCACCGCGCTCATCAGCGCCTTCGTCATCATCAAAGCTGGCATTGAGACGCGGACCCCACCGGTAGGTGTTCGCCTGCTGGTTGTCGGCACGGCATTGAGCCCCATTCTCCTGCTTCTGAGTGGAGTGCTCCTGCACCAAGCCGGCCGCTGGTTCGCCACCGAGGACAGTACCACACTGGTTCGGACCCTGCTCGGCGGCCCCGCAGTAATGGGCGTGTGTTTTGTTCTCGTCCAGTGGTATGAGTGGATGCGATTGAGTGCCTACGGTATGACCATGACCTCCGGCATTTTCGGGGCGTGCTTTTATCTGTTGATTACCATGCATGGCTTGCATGCGGCGGCAGCTGCTCTGACCATAGTCTACCTCTCTATTCGGTTGACGCGAAATACGCTGGGACTCGATCACGTACGGGCCATGCAAGTGTTCTGGTACTTCGTGGTGGGGATCTGGCCTGTTTGATATGGGCTGGTGGACTTCTAAGGAGGGAGGCCCGCATGTTTGGCCTGAGACTTCGTGGTCAGTGGCTCGTCCCGATCATCCTTGGCATGGCATCACAGGTTTCTGCCTGTCCGGTGTGTGGAGTGGGCCGCGACGGGACAGCCGCAGTTTATCTCATGACCGCAGTACCGAT